>ERZ1026800.894-NODE-894-length-22131-cov-4.864661_pt1 | contig 22131 bp, 16 predicted proteins | sample MGYA00520873_ERZ1026800 | MGnify/ENA primary metagenome ERZ1026800 (study PRJEB33270, sample SAMEA104284475) | anaerobic digester metagenome | biome: Anaerobic digester microbiome; feature: mesophilic sludge digester; material: Anaerobic digester biomass | place...
TGGGGCCGGCATATCAACGAGGTCCTCCACTTGACGGTCAAGCCGCGGGAGTGGTGGGAGCGCGAGATCGGGAAACATTGGAAAACGGTCGAGAGCCTCGGCGGCTCCAATAAGGTCTTTGAGATCGTAGGGAGAGGATAATGGCAAGCCAAGTTGACATTTGCAACCTCGCGCTTACCGCGATCGGACACAAGACGATTGTCAACATCGACGAAGCGAACGAGGCCGCCCGGAAGTGCAAGGTCTACTATCAACAGGCCGTGGACGCAACGCTCCGGGCCTACAACTGGAATTGCGCAATGGCCCGGGCGACGCTCGCCCAGGACTCCTCGACGCCGGCCTGGGGTTATTCCTGTCAGTACCCTCTCCCGAATGATTGCCTCCGGGTCCTTCAACTCGAGCGCCTGGATCTGAAATTCAAGGTCGAAGGCCGGAAGCTCCTGACAAACGAGAGCTCCGCGAACATCCTCTACATCAAGCGGATCGGCGCCGGCGAGATGGATCCGCTCCTGGTGGACGCCGTCGCGGCGCGTCTGGCGGCCGAGCTCGCCTACGCGCTCTCGAATAACCGGAGCCTGGCCGAGCTCATGCTCAAGGTCTACGAGCAAAAGAAAACCGAGGCCGCCTGTATCGACGCCCAGGAAGGGACGCCCGACGAGATCGAGGTCGACTCCTGGCTTAATTCGAGGTTGTAAGCATGGCGCGTGTATCTCCGATCATCACGAGTTTCAACGCCGGCGAGCTCTCTCCGCAACTCTACGGCCGCGTCGACGTCGAGAAGTACGTCGCCGGCTGCCGGAAGATGGAGAACTTCATCCCCCTGGTCCACGGGCCGGCCCGGCGCCGCCCCGGATCCTACTTCGTCGCCGAGGTCAAGAACTCCGCGAAGGCCGTTCGGACGATTCCCTTCGAGTTTTCCGTGACCCAGGCCTACATCCTGGAATTCGGCGATCAGTATATCCGCTTTTACAAGGACCAGGGCCAGATCGAAAGCGGCGGGGCCGCCTACGAGATCGCGAGCCCTTACCTCGAGGAGCATCTCGCGGGGATCAAATACGCCCAGGACGCGGACACGATGTATCTCGTCCACCCGCTCTATGCGCCGCGGAAGCTCACGCGCACGGGGCATACCTCCTGGACGCTCTCCCTGGCCGATTTCAACAACGGCCCCTATCTCGACGAGCAATCCTGGAACATCACCGGCGACGACCTGATCGTCAACGGCTCGATGGAGGCGGATTCAAATTGGTGGAGCTACGGGTCGCCGACGACCAACGTCCGGAGCTCCGAAAAATACAGCGAGGGCGGCTACTCCAGGAAATTCACCGCCGGCGCGGCCAGCGAGGGGATCCAGGGCGCAAATTTCACGACGGTTACAGGGAAGCTCTATCGGCTGACCTATAAGGTCTATACGGCGGCCGGCCAGGTCCAGGTCGAGATCCGCAACGGGGCCAACACGGACTATGCGGGGTTCATCATCCACCGGGCCGTGCCGAACAACGAGTGGAAAGAGTACACGGTTTTTTACAAGGAACCTGCGGGGGGAAGCGGGGCCTTCGTCCGGTTCGTTTCTCCGAGCGGCTTTGGCTCGGGGACCTGGTACATCGACGAGGTTTCGCTCTACGAGGTCGAAGGCATCGCCGTTTGGTTTTCGGCTCGAAAGGGTTCCTCCGTCACTATGTACTCGACCAGCGCCCTTTTCGAGGCCGGCCATGTCGGGAGCCATTGGCGGATCCGTCACCCGTTCACGGCCAACGACTCGACCGTCGGGCCGAACACCGAGGGATGGGTCAAGGTTATAGGCTACACGAGCTCGACCCAGGTCACGGTTTCCATCGAGAGCGAGCTCCGCGACTACGTCTTGACGCCCTATTTCTCCGAGGGCGCCTTCTCGGCCAAGCGCGGCTATCCCTCGGCAATCGCCCTGCACAAGGAATGTATGTGGCTCGCCAACACGCTCGACTATCCTCAAACCCTCTGGCGGTCGACCGTGGGATCCTACGAGGACTTTTCGCCGGGGACCGACGCCGATAGCGGTTTCTCCTACACGCTCTCCTCCGAGAAGGTCAATGCGATCACCTGGATCGCGCCCGTGACGCACCTGATCGTCGGGACCAACAACGGCGAATGGACGATCGAGCCGCCGGACTCGAACAAGCCGCTCTCGCCGACCAACGTCGAGGCCAATCAGCAGAGCGCCTACGGATGCGCCGAGCTCTCGCCGATCAACCTCCGGAACGTCGTCCTTTTCATGCAACGCCTGGGGCTCCCGCAGAACTACGGAGAGATCGTCAGGGAGCTTTCCTACCGTTACGACCTCGACGGCTATGTGGCCCGAAACCTCACGCTCCTGGCCGAGCATATCACGAAGGGCGGGGTCGTCGAGTGGGCCTACATGAGCTCGCCCTTCCCGATCGTTTGGGCCGCCAGGGCCGACGGGACGCTCCTGGGCATGACCTACGAGAAGGACCAGGAGGTCTACGCCTGGCACCGTCACCCGATGGCCGGCGCCGTCGAAAGCGTCGCCGTGATCCCGGGGGCCTACCAGGACGAGCTCTGGATGGTCGTCCGCCGGACGATCAACGGGGTTACGAAGCGTTTTGTTGAATTCCTGACGGAATTCGATTGGGGCTCGGATCAAGAGGATTGCTTCTTTGTGGATTGCGGTCTGACCTACGACGGCGGGCCGGCGACGACGATCTCCGGGCTCGATCACCTAGTCGGGGCGACGGTCCAGATTCTCGCCGACGGCGCCCTGGTCCCGGATCAGGTCGTCGCGGCCGGCGGCTCGATCACGCTCGAAACGGCCGCCTCGGTCGTCCAGGTCGGGCTCCAATTCATTTCGGACCTCGAGCCGATGGATCTCGAGGCCGGCGCAATGGAGGGGACGGCCCAGGGCAAGAAGAAGCGCCTCCACGAGGTCGGGATCAAGCTCTTTGAAACCGTCGGCGGCCTGGTCGGCCCGGACGCGAGCCACCTGGACGAAATTATCACACGCACGACGGACGACCCGCTCGGATCTCCGCCGCCTCTTTTCACGGGCGACTATGATCTTCCTTTCCCGGGCGGATACGACACGGCCGGCCGGATCCTGATCCGCCAGGACAAGCCGCTTCCCATGACGGTTTTGTGCCTCATGCCGAGGCTCGACACGATGGACAGGTAAACCAAACCGATAGGAGGTCGGAACCATGAAAGAGTTTTTTGTTTATCTCCTGGTCTTTGTGGCCGGCGGCGTCGCCGGCGGCGTCGCGGAGTATCTCGTGCTCCGGAACAATCCGCAGATCGTCAAGGAGCTCGAGGAGAGCCTGGCGAAGGCGAAGGCCGAGGCGGCCAAGTACCGAGAGCAATACGAGGCCCTCGTCGCGAAGATCAAGCTCAAGGTCGAGGACAAATGACGGTCGAACCCTTCAAGGCCTCCGATTACTGCGAGATCGTCCCCAGGAGCCCCGAGGAGATCGAGGCCCTGGGGACCGATCAATGGCGCGAGCTCCTGGCGCGCTACGAGCGGGATCCGTCCTGGACCATGCGCGACGACGAGGGCCGGATCGTGTTTTTCGGGGGCCTGACCCTCCTCTGGCCCGGCGTCGCCGAGGCCTGGTCGGTCATGAGTGACCTGGTGGAGGAATACCCGCTCGCCGTCGTCCGGGAGATCCGCCGGCGGGTCCAGGAAGGGTTTGACCGGCACGGGCTCCGCCGGATCCAGGCGATCATCGCCGACGACAACCCGCGCGCGGTCAAGCTCATGCGCATGGCCGGCTTCGAGGTCGAGGGGATCCTCCGGGGCTACTCTCCGGACGGCAAGGACTGTTTCATTCTCGGGAGGCTCAAATGGAAGTAGTAGCGATCACGGCGGCCGCCATGATGGCCTTCTCCCAGGTCCGCGGGGGCTACGCGGAAAAAGAGGCCCTCAACTACCAGGCGAAGGTCGCCGAGGCCAACGCCCGGCAGGAGCGAGGGCTCGCCGAGGCCTCGAGGATCGAGGCGGCCCACGAAAAGCTCAAGGGGGATATCGCGGTCCAGGAGCACGAGAAAAAGAGCCGCGCCCTCCTGGGGGAATTCGCGGCCAAGACGGCCGCCCGGGGCGTCGCCATGACGGGCTCGCCGCTCGAGTACCTGGCCACGACGGCCGAGGATCTCGCTTTCGAGCGGCAGACGATCGGCTACGGCGCCGAGATGGAGGCCTGGCGCAAAAAGACCCAGGGGACGATCCACTTGAACCGGGCGAAGCTCATGGACTCCGAGGCCTCGGCCATGCGGTCGGCCGGCAAAGAGGCCGTGGTTTCCGGATGGCTCAAGGGCATGGGGACGATGGGACTGGCGAGCTATAACGTCTACGGCAAGCCGACGCCGAACGCCGGCGCGGCCGGGACCGGCGGCGGGATGGATACATCGAAAGGGGCGTCGGCGGGGATCACCGCTTCTAGGGGGCGCCAATGAGCTTCGACTTAGTGCAATCGACAACGAGGAGATCCCGGGAGCTCGAGAACGTCGCGCGCGACGTCTATCAAACCGCCATGTACGGGCTCGAACAACGCCGCGACGCCGAGCGCGTGAGCGAGGGGATCCGGGCCAAGATCGAATTCGGCGAGGCCTACGGCCAGGCGGTCGAGCGAATGAAAACCGCGTCCCTGGACGATCTCCGCTCGACCAATTACCTCGAGGACGTCGAGGGGCAGATCCGCGAGCGGATCGGCAATGTCCGGGATCCCGAGCTCCGGGGCATGATGATCCGCGAGGCCGGCGTCGCGAAGGGCCACGCGGTCGAGCAGCACCGGGCGATCTACTTCCAGAAGAACCTCGAGGACCAACAGGCAACGAGCTTGAAGAACACGCAGAGGCTCGTTTCCCGGGCGATCTCCGCGGCCCCGACGGCCCAGGCCCCGAGCCAGGCCGACGCCTGGAAACAGGTCGAGGACGAGCATATCCGGACGCTCGCGGTCTTGCGCATGACCGGCGTCTGGACGGCCGAGCAAGAATACGCCCTCGCCAAGCGGTTCTATCGCGAAACGGGCGAGGCCCTGATCGCCCAGGATCCCAAGAAGGCCGAGGCCTTCATCAACCAATTCAAGGACGAGATCGAGGGCGACGACTACCGCAAAATGAAGGCCCTCCTGGATCAGAAGCTCAAGGAGAAAAAGTCTTTCGACGCCTACGCGGCCCTTCACAAGGAATTCGAGGGCGACCCGCAAAAAATGAGGGCCGCTCTCCTGGATCCGGATCGCGCCCGGGCGCTCGAGCTCGACCCGTCGGAGATCCGGGAAGCCGAGAACCTGATCTCCGACCTGGAGAAAACCAGGGCGGCCGTCTTTGAAAAGACCGAGGCCGGCTACGTTTCGATGGCCGCCGCCGGCAAGCTCAAAAAGAGCGCGATCATCGCCGACGTCAACGCCGGCCGGATCTCTCCGGTCAAGGGGCAACATTGGATCGACAAGCTCGAGAAGGACCGGGACGAGAAAACCGATTGGATGGCCTTCGTCAAGCTCGAGGACAAGATCCTCCGCGGCGGCGCCACGGTCGACGATATCACGAAGGCCTCCGGGATCGGATGGAAGGACCGCGCGCGGCTCATGTCAACGCTCTACACACGCTCCCGCGAGGTCAACCGCGAGAGCGAGAAGGCCGCGAAGGACTACATCAAGAGCCAACTCGTGAGCACCGGGCCGCTCGGGAACCCGCTTCCGGCCGAGTGGGAGCGCGTCTACCTGGCCTATCAGGCCCTCGACAACTACTCCGACGAGGCCCGGAAGGCCGGCAAGCCCTGGAGCCTCGATCAGTACATGGACTATGCGAAGAAGCTCGCGAACCACTACCGGCCGACGATCCAGAGCAAGGTCCAGGATCAAATGACGGCCCTCCAGGGCGGGGCGCAGAGCCCGGGGACCCAGGGGACGCCGGCGGCCGCCCAGGCGGCGCCGAAAGGGCCGGCGAAGCGCAAGCCGGGTGAATCGATCGATGATTTCTTGAAGCGGACCCAGGGGGGCCAATGAACGCCGCGCAGCTAAAAGAAGCCGGTTTCAGCGACGACGAGATCCGCTCCTGGCTCTCGAGTAAGCACGCCGAGCTCAAGGCGGCCGGGTTCAACGACGCCGAGATCGAGGCCAAGTACGGGCCGACGCCGGCCTCGCCGCCGGAGCCGCCGGCCTTCGATCTCGAAAAGCACTTCCGGGATCCGGACCAGGCGCCGCCGGAATTCGCCGGCGTCCAGGCCGGCGACGTCCTGATCGGATCTCCTGGCGGGGCCTCGCGGAACCAGGACGACCTCGTCCTCTCCGAGGTCCTCCACGACAACTTTGTGAAGCCCTGGCTCGCCGTCGGGTACACGGGCGCCGCGGCCCTCAACCGGGGGATCGCCCACTTCGCGAACAATCTGGATTCGATCGCCGAATACATCGAGGCGAAAACGGGCCTGGAGCGCGGCGGGGTTTTCGCCGAGGCCGCGAAGGTCTACGACGCAAACCGCGAGTTTTGGCAGAAACGGGCCGACGCGGTCGGCGTGACGTTTCTCCAGGAGCTCGTCGGCGAGGCCGTGGGCGGGGCCGTCCCGGGGATCGTGGAGTTTATGCTCAACATTCCCTACGCCGCCGCCCTGGGGGCCGCGAAGGGACACAAGCAGGGCGGGGGGCTCGAGAACGAGATCGGCCAGGCGATCACCGAGGCGGCCAAGCGCGGGATCCTGGGGAAGGTCTTTCACGCGATCGCGCCCTTGAAGCGTTACCTCCAGGCCCCGGTCATGGCCGGCACGTTCGGCGCCCAAGCCGCTTTCGAGGGCGGCGACGCCCGGGAGATCGCGAAGGGCGTCGGGACCGGCCTGATCTACTCGGCCGCGAGCCCCGGGGGCCGCTACGGGCTCAACGAGATCCGGGATCTCAACCGGAAGAACCTCTCGGAGGCCGCCAGGTACAACCAGGCGATCAACAAATGGATCGCCGCGGATCTAAACCGGCGCCTGGGGGATGAATCCATTTACCGGCCGGAGGAGATCCAGGCCTTCAAGGACGCCCTCCGGGCCTTCGACGAAATTCGCCAGGGGGGCCTCGAGGAATTAACCGGCGGTGAAGGGCCGGGGGTAAGTAAAAAAACGCCTCCTGGGGCCGAGGAACGCGCCGGAGAGGGAAAAATAGAGGGGGAAGCGGGGGGAGAAAAGCCTCCGGAGCTCATCGAACCGAAGGCGCCGCCCGAGGTCGGGACCGAGCCCAGGATCGAGGCGTCGGCCCCGGAGGCCCTGGGGGCCGTCCTGGACCCGGGGAAATTCCCGGTTCACCGGATCAAGGTCGCGGAGATCGGGACCAACGTCGAGAAGATGCAATTCAAGCTCGACGTCGACGCCCAGGGGGTCCAGAAGGAGCTCCAGGGGGAATGGAACGAGCTCGCGGCCGGCAATCTCCTGTTGTGGCAGAACCGGAAGGGCGAGCTCATCGTCGCCAACGGCCACCACCGGCTCGCCCTGGCCCGTAAGCTCCGGGTCGAGGAGGTCCACGCGCAGATTCTCCGCGAGGCCGACGGGTTCACGATGGAGGACGCCCGTCGCCTGGCGGCCGAGGCGAACATCCTGGAAGGAAAGGGGACGATTTACGATCATGCCGAGTATTTCAGACTTAACGCCGAATATACCGCAGAGCTCGCAAAGGCCCGAGGCCTCGCCGGACAAGGTTTCGCGATTGGCCGCCTTGCCACGGATCGGACTTATGACCTATTCCGGAATCGCAAGATCGGCGCAGAGGCCGCCGAAGCAATCTCTCGAGGCGCCCCAGGGGATGAAATCCTCCAGGCCGCAGGAGCCCGATTCGCAGTAGAGAAGCCGAAGGCCGACGCCTACGAGATCACCTCGATGATGCAAGCCCTCTCCCTGGAGAGCCGGCCGAGCTCCGAGCAAGCCGATCTGTTCGGTTTCGACGACTCGGCGATCCGCCAGGCCGAGGCCCAGGCGAAGATCGTCGCCGGCGAGATCCGGGGCCTCCGGGATCAGATCAACGCGGTCCGCGGCGCCGCCAAGCGGCCCGAGGTCGCCAAGAAGCTCGGCGTCGACGTCAAGGATCCCGAGGCGATCCGGGCGAAGGTCCAGGAGCTCCAGGCGGAGGTCGAGGCCTGGCAATCCTGGTACACGAATCCTCGGCTCGTGACGAAGGTCCGCGAAAAGAGCGGCTACGTCCCGGAAACCGTCGACCAGGGGAAGGTCCGGCAACCTGCAAAGACCCTCGACGATCTTTATACCCTGGCCGAGAAGGCCTACCCGGAGCTCATGGAGGCCTCGCACCACCTGGCCGACAAGTACGGCGGGAGCGTCCACGAGCGCCCGGTCACGGACAAGCACGGCCGGCAGATCGCTTACGTCCCGGTCGAGGGCGTCAAGCTCAAATCGAAGGAGAGCGCGGCCCGGAAGCTCGAAAAGGAAAATATAGGCGGCGTCGCAGAACTGACCGATATCGCCGGGACCTCCGTCGTTTTCGAGGACTACCCGACCATGCTCCGCGCCCTGGGCGAGCTCACGCGCCTGTATCGCGGGAAACTATGGTTCCGAAACACCTTCGAGAAGCGGACCGATTCGGGCTACGGGGATATCAACTGCCGGATCCAGACCGAAAACGGCGCCTGGATGGAGCTCCAGATCCACAAGCGGAGCCTGTTCGAGGCGAAGGAGGATCTCGGTCATCCGGCCTATGAGATTATCCGGGAGCTCGACGACGCTTTCGCGAAGGGGAACAAGGAAGTAAAGACGGCGATTGACGAGGTAAACGAGGCGACCAGGAAATACTATTCGGAGGCGGAGAGCAAGGACTCCGCTTCTTCCCTGGAAACTTCCGGCATGTTGAGCCAGACCTTGAGGCGGGTATGCGAATCGTCGATCGGGACCAGCTTCGTGAAGGACTCGACGCGGAACGCCGTTCTCGAGGTCTTGTCCCAGGCGAAAACTCGGCCGGAGGAGTTTGTCCTAAACGAAAGATTGTCGGGGAGCTTGCCAGGCATGGAGGGTCCTCCTTCCATTGAAAATATGCCGGAGGTGGATATCGTTGTCAAGGACAAATTAACCCTGGGTGAAGTCCTGGGCGAGATCAAGACCGAGAAAATCCCGGGCGAAACGGTCGAACAGGCCGTGATCCCTGGGGCCGGGGCCGCGGAAACGTTCGGGCTTACGGGCTCGCCGGGCGAGATCGGGACCTTGAGGACGCCGGCGCCCGGCCAGGGGACGCTCCTCATGAGCCCCGAGGCTGGCTTCCGCCGGACGCCTGAGAAGGGCGGCGAGGCCGAGAAGCCCATGAGCCGGAGCGAGATCAGGCAATTCCTCGAGGAAAAGCTGAATATCCCGATCCGGACGGGCCGCTTCATAGGAAAGGCCCTGGGGATCTTCAAGCCGCGCTCCGAGGTCGTGCGCACGAAGTACGCGAACGACATCGAGGTCATCGCCCACGAGGTCGGCCACGCCCTCCATAAATTCCTCTGGCCGGAAACCCTCACGAAGAAGGGCCTCTCGGCCCAACCGTTCCAGGCCTTCGCGCACGAGCTCGACAAGATCGCCACGGTCCCCAGGAAGGGCCAGAGCAACACGGCCGAGGGATGGGCGGAATTCGTCCGGCTCTACGTTACCGACGTCGCCCAGGCGCAACGCCGCGCCCCGGACTTCTTCAACTTCTTCGAGGCCCAACTCGAGCTCAAGGCGCCCGAGGTCCGCGAGATCCTCCTGGAGGCCCGGGCGAAATATCAGAAATTCATGCAACAGCCTCCGCTCCAGAGGATCCTCTCGCAGATCTCGATCGGCAAGAGCGACAAGGCCCCGCGCAACTTCGACGAGCTCTATACGATGGCCCTGGACGACCTGCACCCGCTCGAGCTCGCCGTGAAGGAGATGGCCCAGGGCCAGAGGCTCCCGGCCTCGAAAGATCCCTACAAGCTCGCCCGGCTCCTCCGGGGATGGCACGGCAAGGCCGAGGCCTTCCTCAAGCACACGCCGTTCTCTTTCGGCGACTACAAGGACATTCCCGGCGCCAAGAGCTTGAAGCAGATCCTCGAGCCGGTCCGGGACAACCTGGACGAATTCCGGGCCTACGTCGTCGCGAAGCGCGCCCTCGAGCTAGCCGAGCGCAAGGTCGAAACGGGGATCTATCGGAGCGACGCCGAGGCGATCGTCAACCTGTACGAGGGCCGCTTCCGGGAAACACACCGCGAGCTCCTCGAATTCCAGGATCTCACCTTGAAGTACCTCCTGGACGCCGGCCTTCTGACGCCCGAGGCCTTCGCGAAAATGAAGATCATGAACCGGGACTATGTTCCCTTTTACCGGGTCATGGAGAACACGAAAGGGCAGGGGACCGGCGTCGGCCTCGAGGGCCGCAACCCGGTCAAGAAGATCCGCGGATCCTGGCGCGATATCGTGGACCCGCTCGAGAGCATCATCAAAAACACGTTCACCTATATCAACCTGGCCGAGAAGAACGCCGTCGGCCGCGCCCTGGTCGACCTCGAGCGATCCGGCGAGGGCCTGGGGAAATTTGTCGAGAAGATCCCGACGCCGATGAAAAAGACGACGGTCACGCCCGAGGAGATGGCCCGTTACATGGAGAACCTTGCCGAGAGCCTCGGCTTCGAGGCGAAGGAGCTCCCGGCGGATATGTTCGACGCCCTGGAGATCTTCCGGCCGTCGGCCTTCGTTCCCAAAGACAACGTGATCCAGGTATGGGAGAAGGGCAAGCGGGGCCTCTACCAGGTCGACCCGGAGATCGGCCGCGTGTTCAAGGCCCTGGACCGCGAGAACGTCAATTTCCTGGTCAAGATGCTCTCCCTGCCGGCGCAATGGCTCCGGGCCGGCGCCACGCTCACGCCGGAGTTTATCGGCCGCAACCCGATCCGCGATCAATGGAGCGCCTTCTGTTACTCGAGATATGGCTTCGTCCCGGGCTTCGACCTGGTCCGCGGGATCTTCTCGATGGTCAAGAAGGACCAGGCCTATTGGGATTTCAAGAAGGCCGGCGCCGATCACTCGATGCTCGTTTCGCTCGATCGGGACTATCTCCAGGACAATCTCGGGGATCTCCTGCAAAAGTACCCGATCCGCAACGTCATCAAAAACCCGATCAACGGGCTCCGGATGCTCTCCGAGCTTGGCGAGATGGGGACCCGGCTCGGCGAATTCAAGCGGGGCCTGGCGAAAGAGGCGCAACGGCGGCCGCTCGAGGAGAGCACGGCCGGAGAGCCGTCGAAGGGCGAGCTCGCCGAGGCCGCCTTCTCGGCCCGGGAAGTGACGCTCGACTTTGCCAGGATGGGCGCCAAGACGAAGGCGGCAAACGCGCTCATTGCCTTCTGGAACGCGCAACTCCAGGGGACCGACCGCTTCGTCCGGGCCTTCCAGGAAAACCCGCTCGGGACCTCGGTCCGCGTCGCCGCCTCGATCACGCTCCCGTCGGTCCTCCTGGCCATCGCGAACCATGACGACCCGCGTTACAAGGAGCTCCCGCAATGGCAGAAGGATCTTTTCTGGATCGTCATCACGGATAAAACGGTCTGGAGGATCCCCAAACCCTTCGAGCTCGGGATCCTGTTCGGATCGGTCCCGGAGAGGGTCACAAACTACATCCTCGACCAGGATCCCCACGCCTTCGACAAACTCGGCGATACGCTCCTCCGGGCCGCCTCGCCGGGCATGATCCCGACGGTCCAGGCGCCTTTCATCGAGAATTGGGCCAACCGATCCCTTTTCTTCGACCGGAACCTGGTCCCCATGAGCCGCGAGGATCTCCTTCCGGAATATCAATACTCCGACCACACGAGCGAAACGGCCAAGCTCTTGAGCTCGGTTGTTGGCCGCTTCCCGGGCCTCGATCAATGGAAGGCCGCGGCACCGGCCTACATCGAAAACCTGGTCTATGGATGGAGCGGCGGCCTGGGGCGCTACGCCCTCCAGATCGCCGACGCCGGTTTGAAGGCCGCCGGGGCCGTCGAGGAGAAATTCCAGAAGCCGGCGGCGACCCTGGCGGACATTCCTTTCGTCAAGGCCTTCGTCGTCCGCTACCCGTCGGCTCAGGCGGAGAGCATCCAACGCTTTTACGACAATTTCGACAAGGCCCTGGCCGTCAACAAGACGATCAAGGTCCTGATGGAAAAGGAGCAAAACCCGGAGGCCGCCGCGAAGCTCTGGCAGAGCTCCGGCATGGCGGATCTCCAGGGGATCCGGACGGCCCTCTCGAACGCTCACAACACGATCGACCTGGTCTATCGCAACCCGGACATGACGCCGGACGAGAAGCGCGAGCTCATAGATCAGATCTATATGCAGATGATCGCGATGGCGCAGAACGGGAACAAGCTCGCCGAGAGCTTCGAGAAGGCCCGGAAGGAGGAGGTCGAGCGCCAGAAAAACAGGGGAATCGTGAAGGAGAGGGCGCCGGCCTCGGTTGCCGTTCAACCCAGGACGCCGCCACCTCCGGGGCCGGAGAGCCGGCCGGTTCAATTCTAGGGCGGGGGGATGGACTTGAGCGCGAATTATGTCACCTGGCCGGAGCTTCTGGCCGCGGCGGGAGTGATCGGAACGATGAACATGGGGATTTTCGGATGGCTCTGGAAGCGGTCCCAGGCGATCGACGACCGCGTGACCTCGGCCTTCGAGGAGCTCGAGGACAAACAGGATAAAAACGTCTGTTTGCCTTCTCACGAAGCCTTCAACGCGACCAACCGGCGGATCGAGGCGACGCTCGCGGCCAACGGCGAGCGCCTGGTCAAAATCGAAACGTGCCTTGAATTCCTCGTGGAGGCGCTCCGGGAGCACAAGAAGGCTCACGAAAAAATTACAGGGGGGATCTGATGGCGGACTTCAACCTGGCGATCGAGGCGGTTATAGGATTCGAGGGCGGCTATTGGGACGACCCTCGAGGGGGGCCGACAAAGTACGGGATCACGCGGCCGACGCTCGAGGAGGCCAAGCGCCGCGGCCTGGTCCCCAGGGATCGGCAGATCCGGGACCTCACGGTTCCGGAGGCGAAAACGATCTATCGGGTCCTCTACTGGAACGAGGTCCGGGGCGACGAGATCCGAAATCAGGTCATTGCCGGCGAGCTCCTGGACACGGCCGTCAACTGCGGCCAGGGGACCGCGGTCAAGCTCGCGCAGAGGGCGCTTAATTTCCTGGGCGAGCACCTGGTCGAGGACGGGATCCTCGGGCCGAGGACCCTCGAGGCGCTCAACAAGTGGGGTTACAAGGACGGCCTGGCGCTGTTCAAGGCCATGAACGGCGAGCAATACGTCTACTACAAAGGGATCACCGGGATCACCTTCCCGGCCGGATGGATGAAACGGATCCAGGACTACAACCAACGGAGGGCCTGACATGGGGATTAAGGAAATTTTCGAAGGGATCACGAGCGGGGCGATCAACGGGCTTCTCGGGACCATTGCAGGCGCGATCGAGAGGATCTCGCTGATTATCAAGGGCGACATTTCTCCGGAGGCGAAGGCCGAGCTCGAGAAGATGAAACAGGATCTCGAGAGCAAGAAGGCCCTGGCCGAGGTCGAGATCGAGAAGGCCAGGCTTTCGGTCATGGTAGCCGAGGCCTCGAGCCCGGACAAGTGGACCTCAAGGGCGCGGCCCTCGTTCATGTACGTCATTTACATCTTGATCCTGGGATCATTGCCCTTCGCCGGCTTCACGGTCTACGACGAGGGCGCGGCGCTGAAATACGTCCAGGGCTTCCAGAATTGGCTCAATGCGATCCCGACCGAGCTCTATACCTTATTCGGCGCCGGCTATCTCGGATATGCCGGGCTCCGGACCTACGAGAAGAAAAAGGCCTGATAGGAGGGTTTGAACCATGACCGTTTCCTCGACGACGAACCGCGCTCAATTCAACTGCAATGGCTCGACGACGTCCTTCCCGTTCACCTTCAAGTACCTTGCGGACTCGGATCTCCAGGTCTACCTCCACAACACGGTTACGGGGGCGACGACGCTCCTGACGCTGAACGTGGACTATGAGATCACTCCCGCTATTCCGGGGCCTGGGGGGACGCTCGACTTCCTGGGGACATACCTCGCCACGCCTCCAGGGAGTGATTATGTGTTGACGATCCTCCGATTCATCTTACGCACCCAGGAGGTCGACTTTCGGAACGGCGACGCCCTGGACGAGGAGAACATCGAGGGGATGGGCGACAAACTGACGATGATGGTCCAGGAGCTCGACAACAAGATGGCCCGGACGCTCGCCTTCCCGCCGACCTCCGGGATTTCGAATATCTCGGTCCCGGATCCGGTCGCGGGGGCCTTTCTCCGTTGGAACCTATCCGGCAACGGCCTGGAGAACGCGACCTATGTCGACCCGACCCTCATCACCATTTCGGATTATTGGAGGGCGGTCATTGACGGGGGCGATACCCTTCCCGAGGCCCTGACCGCAATGGGCCTGGACCCGTCCCTGGTGACGCTCACGCTCCCGGATAACGTGACGATCTCGGATTTCATCAAGACCCTCCTGGACGACAACGACGCGGCCGCGGCCCGGGCGACCTTGCAGATCCCGGCGGCCTCGGAGAGCGTCGCCGGCCTGGCCGAGCTTGCTACTCAGGCCGAAGTGGACGCGGGAACCGACGATGCACGAATCGTCACCCCGAAGAAACTTGCCGACTACGCAGAGCATCGCGGGATGAAGAACCTTCTCATCAACGGTTGTATGAGAGTTTGTCAGAGGGGTTCGCAGCCGCTTGATGTACAAACGCGTTATGGGCTTGACCGATGGAATGTCTTTTGGAAGTCGGCGGCGGGCGTTACTCCCGGCACACAGGAACGCCAATCGACAACCTATTTGGAAACCACAAGCTGCATGGCGCTAGCTGGACTCACCTGTACCGGAACGAACGTCATCTATGTCAATCAACGCATAGAGTCTGCAAATGCAAAGACGTTCCTCAACGGCGTCAATCACGGTAAGTGGAGCGGTCAGTTCAAGTTCTGGCATAACTTCGGCTCATCGGTGAATGTGTATCTCGTCGTCTATAGTGCAAATGCGGCAGACAACTTTAGTGCTATAACTGAGCGATATGTCTCGTCAGCGCAGTCTGTACCGACTTCAACATGGACATCCTTGAAGTTTGAGGGCATCGACATCCCGACGACTGATATGTATAACGGACTTCAGTTCTCCATCAAGATCGAAACCCCGGTCTGTTCTGGTAAGACAATCTATATCGGTGACGCTCAGTTTGAAATCGGCCCGAAATGCACGACGATAGAACGACGCCCCTATGGGTTGGAGCTTGCACTCTGTCAGCGGTACTACGAGAAGTCCTACGACTTGGATACTGTGCCGGGAACCGGAACCGCAGCGGGATGCGTTTTATTCACCGTTCCTTCTAATTCTGGTAGGGCTAATGTGCGGTTTCAGACTCGCAAGAGGGCCGCGCCCGCGCTCACCTATTACGCATCAAGTGATGGAGAGGTTTCAAAGTTCCATTGCAGTGACGGTACGAAATATGCCGGGTCTGTACTCTATCTTGGTGAAAACGGCTTCACCTTTGAGCCGACAGGAATCAGCGCGGGTTACGCCGCTAGTTTCCATTGGGTGTGTAGTGCAGAATTATAGGAGATTCATCTATGGCGTACAAACTAAGTAGATACAGCGGTGTCATCCGACTGAGGGATATGACGTACATACCTGACTGTCTCGACAACGTGGATTGGCAGGAGTATCTCGCCTGGAAGGCGGCCGGTAACACTCCCGAACCCGCCTTTACTCCCGAGGAGATCCAGGCCGAGGCTGCCGCGACGGCGGCCGAGGCGGAGAGGATCCAGGCCAGGGCGACCGATATCTCCGCGGCCCTCCCGGATTGGGCGACGGTCGTGGCGAGATTCGACCAGGGGACGGCGGCCCTGGCAAATGCGACGACGATCGCGGCCGTCAAGGCGGTCCTCCAGGGCTTGATCGACGTCAATAGGAAGCTCGCCCGGGTCGTCTATTGGCTCGCGAAGGACCGGGCCGACTGACAGGCAAAAAAGAAGGGAGCTCGCGGAAGGCGAGCTCCCTCGGGATCCCGAGGACGATATTCCCTAGAAGTGATAGGCCACGCCGGCCGTCACGGTGTAAAACCTGATCTCCTCCAAGTCATTGAAGCCGGCCCAATAGGCGCCCTCGAGGCCGATCGCGATATTGTCCGTGATAAAATAGTCAACGCCCAGGCCGACCTTTCCGCAGATATCGGTTTCGTCGTCCGAGCTCGAGGCGGAGGCCCCAGGGATGGAGGCCGAAACGTCTAGCGAGGCGTTCATGATTCCGCCGCCGACGACGAAGTAGGGCTTGACCTTCTGGAGATCGAAGGGCGTCAGCTTGAGGGCCAACGTCCAGGCCGTGACGTCGACCGTGGCCTCGCCGGACAGGGGCGTCCCTCCGACGCTCGTCGCGACATTCCACTCGAAACCGGGAAGGTAGTCCAGGGCGAGCTCGGCCGCGATGTAGCGGTTGAACTTGTAGCCGGCCTTCACGCTAAGGCCCCAGGTATCGTCAAAATCTGCCGAGAGGCCGGTTCCGGCGAGCGCCTGGTCCAGGTCGCCCGTATCGAAATCCTGTTTCGCGAAGGTCCCGCCGATTCCAAAATAAGGCCCACTATCGGCCGCCGGCGCCAGGCCGGGAACCAGGAGGAGGGCCGCCACGATTAAACCGATTACCGTTGACCATGTACCGCGCTTCTGCATCATACGAACTCCTCCTAAAGGTGTATTCCCCCCTCGAGGGGTGGGTGCATTTTGGGTGCAAACCGGGCCAGATTTGCCCGGATTTGCCGAGAAATAAAAAAAAGGGCTTTCGGCGAAGTACCGAAAACCCTTTGATTTATTGGTGGGCCGTGCGGGATTCGAACCCGCGACCAACGGATTAAAAGTCCGCTGCTCTACCGGGCTGAGCTAACGGCCCCCGGGCGGCCTGGGCCGCGCGATGCTTGCAGGGAGGGATGGGACAGGGACGAGACCCCGGCATTCTCCGGTCCCCGCGCGCGGTCGTGATTACCGCCTGAAAGGATTCTCCGTGACGATGGTCTCGTTGCGGTCGGCGCCGACGGAGACGAGGACGACCTTGACCCCGGCGAGGTTCTCTAGGGTGTCCACGTAGCGCCTCGTGCTCCTCGGCAGATCTTCGATCCGCTTGGCGCTGGTGATGTCCTCCGTCCAGCCGTCGAGCTCCATGTAGACGGGTCGGCAGCGCTCGAACACGTTCAGGTCGGCGGGGACGGACGTGGCGAATTCCTCGCCCGACTCCGTACGGTATCCGACGCAGATCCTGAGTTTGTCGATGCCCGTGAGCACGTCGAGCTTGGTGATGGCCAGACCCGTGATGCCCGACACCCGGACCGACTGCCTCACGAGCACCATGTCGAGCCAGCCGCAGCGCCGCTTGCGTCCCGTCGTGGCGCCGAACTCCTGGCCCACCCGCTGGATCCGCTCGCCGATCTCGTCGGCAAGCTCCGTGACGAAGGGGCCGCTGCCCACCCGCGTCGTGTAGGCCTTGACGATGCCCACGACCGAGTTGATCTGGGTGGGCCCCACCCCGGCGCCGCAACAGGCGTTGCCCGCCACCGTGTTCGAGGAGGTGACGAAGGGGTAGGTGCCGTAGTCCACGTCGAGGTGGCAGCCCTGGGCCCCTTCGAAGAGGATCTTCTTTTTCTGCCGGATCGCCTCGTCGAGCAGCAGCGAGACGTCCGCCGCGTGCGGCCGCAGGACGTCGGCGTAACCCATGTACTCTTCGAGGATGGGCTTTGCGTCGACGGGCTGCTCGCCGAAGAGCTTCGTCAGGTAAAAGTTCTTTTCCTCGACGTTGCGCCGGAGCTTCTCGGCGAAGGTGTCGCGGTCCAGCAGGTCGCAAACGCGGATGCCGACGCGGGAAACCTTGTCCTCGTATGCCGGACCGATGCCGCGCTGGGTGGTCCCGATCTTGCCTGCGCCCTTGGCCGCCTCTCGCGCCGCATCCACGCGGCGGTGGTAGGGCATGATCAGGTGCGCCCTGTCGCTGAGGATCAGTTTCGTGTTGGGCGGGAAGGCGTTTTCCTTCTCCAGGTACCGGATCTCCTCGATGAGCACCTTCGGGTCGATGACCATGCCGTTGCCCAGCATGCACATCTTGTGATCGTGGAGGATCCCCGACGGGATCAGGTGCAGGATGGTCTGCTTTCCCCTGACCACGATCGTGTGCCCCGCGTTGTTGCCGCCCTGGAAACGCACGATGGCGTCGGCGTCTTCCGCATAGAGGTCGACGACCTTGCCCTTGCCTTCATCGCCCCACTGGGTCCCTACGACGATCACGCTTGACATAGGCTGTCTCCTCGCCGGATCACATCTCCAGCTGGGTGAGGGATAGGACGTTGGGGAGGTCCCGGAGCTTCTTCAGAATGTCTTCGGGCACCACGGTATCCGTCGAGAGGACGACGAGCGCCTTGCCGTCCACGTGCTCGCGGCTCAGCTGGAAGCGGGCGATGTTGATGCCGTTGTCGCCCAGCGTGTGCCCGATGTTGCCGATGACGCCGGGCTTGTCGTTGTTGTAGAGCACGATCATGTGGCCCTCGGGAATCACCTCCATGGAGAATTTCTCGATCCGCACGATGCGGGGGTCCTGCTTGCCGAAGATGGCCCCGGCGGCGAAGCTTTTCTCCTCGGTCGTCTTGATGGTGACGGAGATCATGCTCGTGAAGTCCTTCACCTCGCTGGACTTGGACTCGACGATCTTGATGTTGCGCTCCTTGGCGATGAAGGGGGCGTTGATGAAGTTGATGTTGGCGTTCAGGATCGGCGTGAGCAGCCCCTTGATGAGCGCGATCGTGAGCGGCGCCACGTTGTAGTTGACGATGTCGCCGGCGTACTCGACGGCCACCTCCTCGATGCCGCCCTTGACGATCTGGGCCTCGAAGGTGCCCAGCTTCTCGGCGAGCGCCAGGTAGGGCTGGATGTGCGTGAGCAGCTCCGCGCTCACCGACGGGAAATTGATGGCGTTGCGGATCTCCCCCTTCGTCAGGAAATCGGCGATCTGCTCGGCGATGGCGATGGCCACGTTGCGCTGGGCCTCGTCCGTGGCCGCCCCGAGGTGGGGCGTGCAGATCACGTTGGGGTGGTTCACAAGCTCACTGTTCTTGGTGGGCTCCTCCTCGAAGACGTCCAGGGCCGCGCCGGCCACCTTGCCGGAGTTGAGCGCGTCGAGAAGGTCCTTCTCGTTGACGATCCCGCCGCGGGCGCAGTTGACGATGAAGACGCCCTTGCGCATCTTCGCGATGGCCGACGCGTTCAGGAGGTTCTTCGTGTCCTTCGTGAGCGGCGTGTGCACGGAGATGAAGTGCGACCGCTTCAGCAGCTCATCCAGGCTGACCAGCGTGATGCCCATCTTCTCGGCCGTTTCCGGGGCCAGGAAGGGGTCGAAGGCGATGACGTTCATCTTTAGGCCCTGGGCGCGGTCGGCCACGATGGTGCCGACCCGGCCGATGCCGATGATGCCGAGGGTCTTGTTGTAGACCTCGTTGCCCATGAACCTGCTCTTCTCCCACTTGCCGCCCTTCATGGAGGCCGTAGCCTGCGGGATCTGCCGCGCCAGGGCGAACATCATGGCGATGGAGTGTTCCCCCGTCGTGATCGTATTGCCGCCGGGGGTGTTCATGACCACGATGCCGCGCTTGCTGGCGGCGTTGACGTCCACATTGTCCACGCCGATGCCTGCCCGGCCCACGACCTTGAGATTGTCGGCCTTCTCGATAATCTCCTTCGTGACCTTTGTGGAACTGCGTATCGCGAGTCCGTCGTAATCCCTGATGATGCCCTTGAGCTCGTCGGGTGTGAGGCTCGTCTGCACGTCGACCTCGAGACCCGGCGTGTTCTTCAGGATCTCGATCCCCTCCGGGGACAGCGTGTCGCTGACCAGTACCCTCTTCATGTCCTTTTTCCCTTTCCGTTGTGCCGGCATCCCTTTCATCCTTGCAGGCCCGTGCCGCGGGTCTTGAGGCGTTACCGGATCGTTTGCAGGTAAACCTTTTCCAGGGCCTCCAGGGCCTGCTTCACGTCCCCCGGTTCGATCGTGGGGCCGCACCAGAAGCGGAACCCCGGGGGGGCGTCCCGGTAGGCGCTCACGTCATGGGCCGCCCCTTCCTTGCTCAACCGGCTTGCAACGGCCTTGATGAAGTCGCCCCGTTCCTTCTCGCCCATGGCCCGGAACTTCTCGCTGACGACCTTCAGGCAGACGGACGTGCTGGACCGGACGGCCCTGTCCTCGGCCAGGAAGTCGATCCAGTCGCGCCCGGCGACCCAGTCCTCGACGACCTTCAGGTTGGCCTGGCTGCGCCGGAAGAGGCCTTCGAGGCCGATCGACTCGGCCCAGGCGAGGGCATCGAGGTAGTCCTCTACGCAGAGCATCGAGGGCGTGTTGATCGTGTCACCCTCGAAGATGGCTTTGTCCACGGCGCCCTTTTTCTTCAGGCGGAAGACCTTCGGCAGGGGCCACGGCGGATCGTAGCTCGCGATCCTCTCCTGCGCGCGCGGGCCGAGCACGAGGACCCCGTGGGCCCCCTCCCCGCCCAGGCATTTCTGCCAGGAGTAGGTCAGGGCGTCCACCTTCGACCAGTCCACGGGCATCGCGAACACGGCGCTCGTGGCATCGCACAGCGCAAGGCCCTCGCGGTTGGCCGGGATCCAGTCCCAGTCGGGGATCTTCACGCCGCTCGTCGTTCCGTTGGCCACGAAGACCACGTCGTTCGACCAGTCGACGGCCCTGAGGTCGGGCAGCTTTCCGTAGGGCGCCTCTGACACCGTCGGGTTCAGCTTCAGTTCCTTCTGAAGGTCCTTGGCCCACTCGCCGCCGAAACTCTCCCAGACGAGCGCCGTGACCGGCCGGGGACCCAGGAGGGTCCACATGGCCGCCTCGAAGGCGCCCGTGTCGGAGCCGGGCAGGATCCCGAGCAGGTAGTTGTCGGGGAGTCCGAGAAGTTTTTTGCTCCGGGTGATCGCCTCGCCCAGCTTGCTCTTGCCGAGCGTCGAGCGGTGGGAGCGACCGAGGGCGGCGTCTTTCAGTCCCTCGAGATTCCAACCGGGCCGCTTGCTGCAGGGACCTGAGCTGAAGTTCGGATTGTGCGCCATCGTTCGTTACCTCATGGTCGAAAATCAGAAAAAATTTTCTTATCAGAAACGGACTGACAAGACAAGAACTTTCCAAGGGCTTTCGGCCTGGCCGCCGACCCTTTGGGATTGACGCAGAGGGCAAAACACTATACGAACAACAGGCGTAAGGCGTGAGGCAACCGCTGGAGGGACGAGGACGTCTTCACCCCCGGAAGCCTGTTGTCCTGCGCCGACGCCCCAAGCCGGTTGGACCATGAAAAGACAGCAGAAAACCGCTTTTTTTTGCCAGAATTGCGGCTACGAGTCGCCCAAGTGGGTCGGGAAATGCCCCGGATGCGGGGAGTGGAACCGCTTTGCCGAGGAGCCGGTGAAGTCGGCCGACTCACGCCTGCCCCCCGAGTTCCGGTTCGACGGGAAGCCACGCCCCATCGATGCCGTCGAGGCCGACGAAAAGGCCCGCGTGAAAACGGGCATCGGGGAGATGGACCGGGTCCTCGGGGGTGGCATCGTCGCCGGCTCGGCCATCCTCGTGGGCGGAGACCCGGGCATCGGCAAGTCGACGCTGCTGCTGCAGGTTATGCACCGTCTCGCCTCGGCGGGGAAAAAGGTCCTCTACGTATCGGGAGAGGAATCGGCAAGCCAGATCCGGCTGCGTGCCGACCGGGTCGGGGCCTCGTCGAAGAGCCTCTACGTCCTGGTGGAGGTCTCCCTGGAAAACATTCTCACCCATATAAAGGAGGTGGCCCCCGACGCCATCGTCATCGACTCCATCCAGACCGTCTGCAGCTCCATGCTGACCTCGGCCCCCGGGAGCGTGGGACAGGTGAGGGAGGCTTCGGAGCGGCTCATCGTCCTGTCGAAGAAGACGGGGATTCCCGTCTTCCTCGTGGGCCATGTCACCAAGGACGGCTCCATCGCGGGCCCCAAAGTCCTGGAGCACATGGTCGATACGGTCCTCTACTTCGAAGGCGACTCGGGCCATTCCTACCGGATCATCCGCGGCATCAAGAACCGCTTCGGCCCCACCAACGAGATCGGCGTCTTCGAGATGCGGGACCGGGGGCTCGTGGAGG
>ERZ1026800.907-NODE-907-length-21696-cov-3.403496_pt1 | contig 21696 bp, 16 predicted proteins | sample MGYA00520873_ERZ1026800 | MGnify/ENA primary metagenome ERZ1026800 (study PRJEB33270, sample SAMEA104284475) | anaerobic digester metagenome | biome: Anaerobic digester microbiome; feature: mesophilic sludge digester; material: Anaerobic digester biomass | place...
GCGGAATGTCATTCATGAGGGATCAATTTTGTCAGTTGGCACTCCTTTACCAGCTGGTGTCAGCATGCCAGAGGTGTTGAAAACTTGTGCAATAAAAGCAGGTTGGGAGAACACGGCGGATGGATGGAAAAGAAAAGATGAGAAGGATCCAAAATTAATCCCATCGCACATACGAAGAGGTAAGGGAATTGCCTGTTCATTTAAAAATGTAGGATTTTCATTTGGCGCGCCAGAGCAATGTACCGCCACCATTGAATTGTATGGACAAGACCACATAGAAAAAGTAATACTTTATCATTCTGGAGCCGATGTTGGGCAAGGTGCGCATACCGTATTTACCCAAGCAGCTGCAGAAGAGTTGGGGGTGCCAATCAGTAAAATACAGATAGTGACCTCAGACACTGCATATACGCCCCCCTCGGGGAGTTCCTCAGCCTCGAGGATGACATTTATGGGTTTGAGTTCCGTCAGAGGTGCAGCGAAACTGGCTCTCGAAAAATGGCAGCAGAAGGAACGACCTGCAAAAGCCATTTACCAATATCGGCCACCCAAAACGACGCCGATGGATCCTGAAACCGGAAAATCGGAACCCAATTTTGCATACGGTTATGTTGCCCAGGCAGTGGAGTTGGAGGTTGATGTTGAAACAGGATTAATAAAAATTAATTCTGTTATCAGTGTGGATGATGTGGGGAAAGCAGTCAATCCACAACAAGTGCAGGGACAAATTGAAGGTGCTGTTGTACAGGCTGCCGGATATTCGATTTTGGAAAAGTTTATCCAAATAGAAGGTGAAGTGCAAACCAGAAACCTCTCAACTTACCTTATTCCAACCGTGCTGGATATTCCAAACAAAGTTGAATCGGTGATATTGGAGTATCCAGATCCTGTAGGTCCATGGGGTGCGCGTGGCATGGCTGAAATGCCATTTCTTCCCCTTGCGCCGGCAATCATTGATGCAGTTCATGATGCAATTGGAATCTGGTTTGATGATTTTCCACTCACTCCGGAGCGCATATTAAAAGGTCTTGGTGTACTCGGTTCACAATAGAGTTGAACTGTGAAACAAAAAATGATTGTAATTATCCAGGGTGGTGGAGATCTCGGTAGCGGGGTGGTGCTGAGATTATATCGTGCGGGATTTTCAATTATTATTACAGAATTAGCTCAACCTCTGGCAGTTCGAAGACTGGTTTCATTTTCAGAAGCGGTTTATGCCGGGGAGACTATCGTAGAAGAGGTAAAAGGGGTATTAGTCAAAAATATTCATCACGCATTACAAATCATTGAGGGTGGAGAAATACCAATTATCGTTGATCCTGAAGGCAAAATATGTACAGAAATCGTTCCTGATGTAATTATTGATGCCCGAATGAAAAAAACAGAAAATCATCGTGATTTAATGCATTCGCCGCTGATTATCGGATTGGGACCCGGTTTCATTGCCGGTGATAATTGTCATGCTTTTGTTGAAACCAATCGAGGGCACTTTTTGGGGCGAGTTTATTGGACTGGAACTCCTGAGGTGGACACTGGAATACCTGGTTTGGTTGGGCAGGTGGGCGCGGAAAGAGTTCTACGATCTCCGAATAAAGGTATATTTTTAACCCAATGTAAAATTGGTGATATCGTCGAAGAAGGTCAGGGGATCGCTGAAATTGGGGGAATGATGGTCAAAACGCCGTTTTATGGAATGATGCGCGGTTTGCTGCGTTCTGGTGTATTTGTAAATAAGAATATAAAGATCGGCGATGTCGATCCCAGGATCGATTACAGGTTGTGTACGATGGTTTCAGAGAAATCTTTGGCGGTTGCAGGCGGGGTTGTAGAAGCGATCTTGACAAATTATCATTTTACGGGATTTTCTCGTCAATGAATCTGGGAAGGGCATTGAGAGCCGGAAGGGAGAGCCGGATCGGATTCGTGGGTTCGGGGGGAAAAACAACAGCAATATTTCAACTGGCAAGAACATACACTGATATACCTGTATGGGTAACGACAACCACCCATCTGGCATATGAACAATGGAAGCTGGCTGATTATTTTCATGTATTCCATTCTGATAACATATCTGGGATCAATTCAAAATGGCTTGATAATGGAGTGCATTTGTTCGTTGGCGCTGAGGATGAGTATATTCACAAATGGACGAGGATAACAAAAAATCAATATGAATTATTGCTTTCTGCAGTTGATACATATCAAATTCCCTTATTAATCGAATGTGATGGCTCGAGAGGGCGTCCAATAAAAGCGCCGGCTGAGCATGAACCAGATATTCCAAATGGATTAACCGATGTCGTCGTTGTAGTGGGGCTTAATGGTTGCAATCAGCCCTTGGTGGAAAATATTGTTCATAGACCTGAAATATTTTCCCGACTCGTAAAATTAAAACCAGGTGAATTGGTTTCAGAGGAGCATTTGATAAATTATTTAAGCAATGAACAGGGGGGATTAAAAAACCTTCCCAATAATACGCGAAAAATATTAATCATCAATCAAGCTGATACCCAGGATCAAGTTCAAATTGGGCAAAGATTATCCAAGAAATTATTGGGTATTTATGATTCCTGTCTGATTACCTGCTTGTTGGATATAGTTGAAGCGGAGTTGCAAGTATATGAAGTATTTGAGCCGCTGGCTGCGGTAATCCTTGCGTCAGGCGAGTCCAGCAGGATGCAAGGGAAAATCAAACAATTATTGGATTGGAATGGCATATCATTAATCCGTCACGTGACGCAACAAGCTTTGGGAGCAGAGGTTCAAAAGGTGGGCGTTGTTCTTGGAAGTCATATTCACGAAATTCAAAGGGCAATTGATGATTTACCAATTGAAATATTGGAAAATCCCCGTTACCAGACTGGACAAAGCGCTGGAATGCGCGTAGCCATAAATACATACAAAAATACATATTTCAACATATGCTTCTTACTATGTGATCAACCGTTTGTAACATCACAATTAATAAATTCACTTATTTGTCTCCATAGAAAAACATTGGCAGATATTGTTGCACCACGTATTGATGGCAGTCGGGGCAATCCAGTTGTGTTTGATCATAGAACTTTTAATGATTTATTGCAGATCCATGGCGACCAGGGGGGCAGGGAGCTTTTTAATACTCATGATGTTGCCTGGCTGGATATCCCGGATAAAAGAATATTAATCGATATTGATACTGAAAAGGATTATCAAATTGCTCTCAACGCACAATAATGACATCAATAATCGGGATTGTGGAGGAGTGGATGCTGCGATTGTATTGGCGGCTGGCAGATCTACGAGAATGGGAATATCAAAGGTCCTGCTTCCATGGGAAAATGAAACTGTAATTCAACAAATTGTCAAAATGTTAAACGAGACTTCCATAAATAGAATTGTTGTAATCACTGGAAGTGAAACCGCTATAATATATCACTTGATCAAAGAGGATAATATAACAATAATTTATAATCCATCCTTTGAATTAAAGGATATGATCAACTCGATTAAAATCGGTCTTTCCTATTTGTATCGGCATTCTGATAATGACAAGGTGAGAGCCAGTTTTATTTTCCTGGGAGATATGCCAGCTGTTACCAAAAATGTGATCAAAGCAATGATAAACCAGTATCATAATGCCCAAGGAAGGATAATCGTGCCGAGGTATAATCGGCGAGGTGGTCATCCGATATTGATTGACCGGATATATTGGCAAAAAATTATTAACATGGTCGATGGGAAAAACCTAAGAGAGTTTATGAATTCTCCTGATGTATTGGTCGATTATTTGGATGTTGACTCCGATGGAATCCTTGAAGATATGGACACATCCAGCGATTATCAAAAACTGATTGATAAATATGCGCCATAGAGAAACGACATTAATGATGAATTACCACGTATGGAAATTAGTCACAGGCAAAGAAGAGCCCGAATTATTTTTGGAAATGAACGCAGTCCACATGGACGAAGTTACTCTTCAACTACCGGCAGGCGCCTACACGACATTTCGAACATTTGAGCACAATAAAGCCTTGCATTTGTCAGGACACGTAGATCGGCTTGAGGAATCAACCCGGCTGATTGAAGAAACCCTCCAAATACCTAGAATTGAACTTCGCAAGGTCATTCAATGGATAATTGCTCATGAGAAATTTGTTGATAGCAGAATCAGAATTGTTGTCCATGTGGAGAATAAAGCCAGCCATATCTTTATCATTGCAGAGCCATTAAGTATCCCGGCAGACAAGGAATATCAAAATGGGGTTGAAACCATAACCATCAACATGCATCGTGATAATCCGAAAGCAAAATTAACAAGTTTTATCCAGTCCGCAGGTGGAATAAAACAATCCTTACCGGAGAATATCCATGAGGCATTGATGGTTGAGAACAACTTGATCCTTGAAGGATTGTCCAGCAATTTTTTTGCATTGATTGATTCTAAACTTCGGACAGCCAATGAAGGAGTACTCCGCGGAATCACCAGGAAAATTGTCATAGAAGTAGCCCAAGAGGCGGGATTATCAATTGCCTATGAGCCAGTTTCCATGAATGAAATTGGATATATTCAAGAATGTTTTATTACCAGCTCCAGCAGGGCAGTATTACCGGTACGCACAATCGATGACCGGGAAATTGGGGCGGGGCGACCTGGCGAAATTACCAAAATGCTATTGGATCGATACAATCAAAGGATAGCAAAAGAAATCAGGACAATATAACAGGAAATTATATTTAGGGTGACAATTAACTTATATGTTAAAAATGCGTATAGCCATTATATAATAAAATAATCATCCATCATCAATACTCATTCTCTTTAACAACCTAACCCGACGCTTTTCAATATCATCTTTTGGAACATTTCCATCCATTTTCATCGCATTCAGAGTCCAAATTAGAGCAGAAGAATATTCTCTTTTCTGGTGTTCATAGTATTTAGCCAGTTCGATACAAGAATCCTGATCTAAATACTGCGCAGCGCTCTTCCATATGCGTTCAGCCTGTTCCCACCGTCCTTGCCTGCGAAACAATACTGCATATCTCTTGGCTATATTTACATAAAAGGGGATGGGTAATCCACGGTTTATGCAGCTTTCATACAATTCCAACGCCAGATCAACCAGGTTCATTTCTTCAAAAAGCCTGGCAACTGCTGCCGTATCTAGAGATTCATCGATGGTCGATAAGGGATTCTCCAACATTTTGGCTGTTTTTAAAAATAATGCTGCCAAAGACAGGATATCCATTTGATTATGGTAAAAAATTCCTTTAAGAGGTTCAGGGTCATGACTTCGAAGATAATCCAAATACATTTCAGGAATCATCCATCCGGGAATATCCTGTTCCTCCCGTTCCAGCTTTAATATCTCTTTTTCCAAATCAGCCAAAGCTCTAGAGGGAAGACGATCTCTCCAGATTCTTCTCGATAAGTGAAGTAAATCTAAATGATCCCAATCAGAAAATAAATCACCAATAGAATTTAAGATCTGTCTTGTTCGCAATAGAGGGATATCAAATGATTTTCCATTAAAAGTTACGACAATATGGAAAGGTGATAACAATTCATCCAACCCAGTTAAGAATGCCAATTCACGGGAAGGATCAGATAAAAATAATTGAAAAAGATGGAATACATCATCCTTCCACCAGCCCAAACCGATAAGAAAAGGAAATGTACCAGTTCCACCAACCAAACCGGTTGTTTCACAATCAAGAAATACATAAGAATTTTTTCCAATACTATGATTCTCTGTAATATGTCCCCATTGGTTGATACGAGCGAAATCAATGTCCTCAGAAAAATTTACCGATCCATGTTGATATTGGAGTGGATATGTTTTCTCCAGATAATACACATCTCCATTGGTCGTGTTATTAACCAGTAAACCCAATGCATCTTCCAAGCTAAGATTAGCTTTAGTCTCATCTTTTCTTTTTAAATTATTTCCCCCCAATTGAAGACCCAGGGCTTTTAATCGATCTGATAGATTTTCCATATCTTATCTCTTCACATTATTCGGCTGTCTGCTCAAGCATCCGAAGAATGGCTTTTGTCTCTGCCTTGCCACCCAAACCATTTTCTCCTCCCGGACCCACACAGGATGGACATCCATCAAGGCACTCACATGAATTGATTAATTCATTGGCAGCATGAATAACCTGATGATAAATGGTAAAAATATTTTCACTCAATCCTATTCCACCCGGAACCTGATCATAAACCACCAAGACTGGTTTTCCATCACAAAATGCTGAATCCGGTTCGGCGAAAACTCCCAGATCACCGGGATCACACATTAAAAACATTGGTGCCAACTGTTGAAAAATGTAAGCCATGCCCGCCAGACCGCTGCGAAACCTGACATTTTGTTCAACGCGTTGGTGACACACCTTGCAAAGTGTGATCAAATTATTCATTCTATTCGCATCTGCGCTTGATTGGAATGAACGGAAGGGGATTTTATGATGGACATCATGTACAACGCCGGTTGATTCAATTACTCCACAAATTTGACAACAATATCCATCCCGCTGCCTCACCAAATTACGGATCTGTGTCCACATCGGTCCATAATCATTGGGGCGGTTATTCCATAAGTCCATACTGATCAGCCTTTCGACAATGGATTGATCCATGGCAATCCAAAACCCTGTGGTCCGCAATTGGGTCACTGGCATTTCTAATTCTTCGGTACCCAATATTTCTCTTGTCAACCAACGGAGTCTTCGAAAACCAACCACCTGGGATTCGACCAAAATTTCTCCGGTAAATATGTCTCCATTATTGACAGTGGAGTGGATGTTTTCAGATATCTTGTTAACTTTGGAATGTTGAATGGCTTCAGTTTCATAGTCTTCATTAACGTTCTTGAGATATGCCAGATGTTCATCAAGTCTCAATTCCATAACCTGGTAGGGAGTACCTTCATGGATATAGATGGCGCCAGGATGAGCCATCCAATAAACACTGGCTTCATCGATAATTGCCAGGCTGGAAGTCTTTCCATCATCATTCACCAATTGCATGGCAACTGTCTGGGCACCAGAAGTGCGTATAGATATGCTCTCTGCTGGATAGGTCATCCCGACCCAGTAATATTTTTCTCCGGATTGATAAACGTCTCCAATTTGATTTATCAACTCCAGGTATTGATTCAATAAATCCTCCCGGACATCTCCAAATAATTCGTTTTTTGAAAAGGGGAGTTCAAACACAGCACATCTGAGATGATTAAGGAGTATCAAAGGATTGTTTGGATTCAAGAATACGTGTTCCGGATCTTTATCCAGCAGATATTCCGGATGTTTTGTCAAAAACTGATCAATCGGATTGGCAGATGCCATCATCATGGACAAAGAAGATTCATGTCTCCTTCCAACCCGACCTGATTGTTGCAAAAAGCTGGCAATTGTCCCCGGGTAACCAATGATCAATGCTGCATCAAGGCTTCCAATATCGATTCCAAGTTCCAGGGCGGAGGTTGATGCCACCAATCCCACCTTGTTGTTTCCCAATCCTTGTTCTATCTCTCTTCGTTCTTTAGGTAAATAACCACTTCGATAACCTCGGATGGCTTCCTTCTTTATTGGATATTCATTCCGGAGAAGGCGGACAGCAGTTTCCACGCCCCGCCGTGACCGCAGAAACAAGATAGTCTGAAGATTGTAATCAAGGATGTCACCTGAGAGTTTAATCGCTTCACCCAATGCACTTTTCCGTAATCCTAAATCCCGATGGATCACAGGGGGATTGTAGATCATCAGATATTTTTTTCCATGCATGGAACCATCATCTGCAATGAGCTCAACTTTTGAACCAGCCATGATTTGAGCCATTTCTACGGGATTGGCAATGGAAGCTGAGGTAAAAATAAATTGGGGAAAACTGCCATAAAAATGGGCAATTCTTATCAAGCGCCGCATGATATTTGAAACATGTGCTCCAAATACTCCCCGATAATGATGCACCTCATCAATAACGATAAATCGCAGGTTGTTAAAAAATTCCCTCCATAAAGTATGGTGAGGAAGTATCGCAGTATGCAGCATATCCGGGTTTGTCAATAATATTTTTGCATTGGAACGAAGAATTGATCTTTGTCCAACTGGAGTATCACCATCATAAACCACAATTGATTTCACTAATTCAGATGATTCAATTTGAACATTGGATAAAATGGATTGGAATTTATTATGTTGGTCATGAGCCAATGCCTTCGTCGGGAATAGACATAAGGCAGTCGATTGCCGGTTTTGGAAAATATTGTCCAGGATTGGCAATTGGTAGCATAATGATTTGCCACTGGATGTTCCGGTAGTGATGACAATATTACAGCCAGCATTTATTTTTTCCCAGGCTTCCACCTGATGAGAATATAACCGATTTATACCTTGGGTATTTAGTGCAGAACGAATAAGCGGTGAAATGTCTGAAGGAAAATCCCGCAGCTCTCCACTTTTAAAGGGGATTTCGCGGGACACAACAATATTTCCCCATATTTCCGAATTATTCTTCCAGGATTTCAATAATATTTCAATATTATCCATTTTGTAATTTCCTAAAGTCAATCATATCATTGTTACCCAGGTATATATAATTGAACACTATTTTGAATATTTATTTTATGCTTTTGGGTATAATCGACATGTCCCACATTGAACAATAATTCAGGCCTTCATGGAGGATTCAATGCACATTACATCACCCGCAGATCCACATCACAATCCCACCAAACATCGATGGTTTGTATTTACAATTTTTTTCTTTTTCATGCTTCTTCATCAATCGGATAAATTACTTATAGCTCCATTAACAACAGATATTATGAAGGAATTTAATATCAATGAAGCCCAGATGGGAATGGTGACATCCGGAGCGATTATTGTTGGAGCAATATTTTACCCGGTATGGGGATATTTATATGACCGTTACGCCAGAGCCAAGTTATTGGCATTGGCATCATTCATCTGGGGGTGTACAACCTGGATTAGTGCGATTGCCCGAACCTACCCGACATTCATTGGCAGCAGGGCATCCACTGGCATTGATGATTCCAGTTACCCGGGTTTATACAGTCTTTTATCCGACTATTTCCCACCTCAAACCCGCGGAAAAGTCTATGGATTTCTTCAAATTACAGCCCCGTTGGGTTACTTGACTGGAATGGTGTTGGCACTCATATTGGGGGGATTGATTGGCTGGCGATCTGTGTTCTATATTACTGGCTCATTGGGCATTGTCCTTGCCATTTTTATATTCTTTGGCGTTAAGGAAGCTCCCAGGGGAGGTAGTGAACCCGAATTGGAAAATATCGAACAAAAAATCCAATATAAATTTAATTGGAAAACGGCGGGTGATTTATTTAAGAGAAAGAGCTGGCTGTTATTATTGACACAAGGTTTTTTTGGGGTTTTTCCCTGGCAGGTAATCACATTCTGGTTCTTTCACTACTTGGAAACCGAACGGGGATTTGATGCAACTCAACAATTAATTACAATGGGAATTGCTATCCTATTCCTGGCTGCCGGATACCCCATTGGCGGAATGCTTGGAGATTACTTCTTTCAACGTAATCCTCGTGGAAGAATTTATGTTGCTGCATCCGGCGTAATTATCGGAGCGATTTTATTGTGGATAACAATGAGCATCCCCGATGGTAATTTTGTCCCCTTCACTGTAATGTTATGTTTAAGCGCAATTTTCATTCCTTTTGCATCCCCCAATGTCATATCCACCGTTTACGATATTACCCTCCCCGAAGTGCGAAGCACTGCCAATGCAATTCAATACTTTGTGGAACAGGGCGGTTCAGCTGTCGCTCCAACGCTTGCCGGCTTCATTGCAGTTTCCTCATCCATGAAGGATTCCATATTGATTATTTGTACAGCAGCCTGGATTCTCTGCTTTATCTTTTTCCTCTTTGTAATGAAGCTGCTTCCCAAAGATCTTGAACTCCTAAGAAGCCGAATGCATGAGAGGGCAGAATTGGAGAAACAACTGGTGTAATATGAGGGTGAAAAAATGATATATTTTCAAGGATTTTGTGTTGTTCTCGGTGGATTTATAATTAGCCTGGTAATTAATTACCTAGCAGATGTATTGCCAATTTATCGGAAATTGGTTAAACCTAAATGTACATCCTGCGACCAACCGATTAATTGGCTGGATTATTTTTCTGGCAAGCGATGCAGGAAATGTGGTCGGAAAATTAAAATACGATATTGGACTATATTGGTTGTGTGTCCGATTCTGGCATTGATTATCTGGCTGTTTCCACCCAGTCACCTTCCTTTTCCGATCGCCATGATTTTGCTTGCCTATCTCGCATTGATCGCGATTATTGATCTTGAACATCGATTGATTTTACACATCACCAGTTTGGCGGGTGCAATTCTTTGCCTGCCCATTGGTATTCTGTGGACGAATAACCAAGGGAATTGGGGTCAAGCCATTGGCAACACACTCATCGGTGGAGCAGCCGGGTTCGGAATTCTCTTTGGTTTATACATGTTGGGAATCGGTTTTACCAAACTCATGTCAAAGATGAGAAATCAAACCATCGAAGAAGAAGCCATGGGATTTGGAGATGTCACTCTGGCAGGTGTTCTTGGTTTATTGTTAGGCTGGCCAAAAATTGCCATCAATATCATCGGTACAATTATCCTGGCAGGCATTTTCAGTCTTTTATTCATCCTTGTACGCTTGATTATGAAAAAGTATCAGGCATTTCAACCCATTCCCTATGGACCATTTCTAATCATTATTGCAGCATTATTAATCTATTCTGCATAATACAAAAACGCTCCAGATTGACTGGAGCGTTTTTGTATTTTATTTCAATAATCAGGATACCTGGGGACCTGCCAAAACGACTTCCTCCAAGCCTTCCGCGTATTGTTTAAAGTTCTCGATAAAGCGGCTGGCTAGGTGAATGGCATCATGTCTGTACGTAGATTTGTCCTTCCAGGTGCGAATGGGATTCAAGACATCGGCAGGCACATCCGGGCACTCAATGGGAATGTATAAACCAAATATCTCCTCCTTTTCGAACTTTACTTTCTCAAAACCTCCATTAAGTGCAGCTTTCACCATGGCGCGAGTATAAGGCAATGAAAATCTTTCGCCTACCCCAAATGGTCCGCCTGTCCAACCGGTGTTCAACAACCAGACATTTACATTGTGTTCTTTGATGAGCTTGCCCAATAAATCGGCATAAACCCGGGGTTGGAGGGGGAGAAATGGAGCTCCGAAACAGGTGGAGAAGGTTGCCTGAGGTTCCTTTCCCAATCCACGCTCAGTTCCCGCCAATTTTGATGTATACCCGGAAAGAAAATAATACATAGCCTGGGTTGGCGTAAGACGGGAGATGGGCGGCATTACACCGAATGCATCCGCCGTCAGGAAAAATATGTTCTTGGGATGCCCTGCATAACCAGCTGGAATGTGATTGGGAACAACTGTAATTGGGTAAGCTGCCCGCGTATTCTCTGTCCGACTTTCATCATCGAAGTCAATTGTACGGATGACGGGATCAAATACAACATTCTCGAGGACTGTACCAAAATTATGAGCTGCTTTCCAGATGATTGGTTCATACTTTGGGCTTAACCGAATCGTCTTTGCATAACAGCCACCCTCAAAGTTAAAAATTCCCTTGGATGACCACCCATGTTCATCGTCACCAATCAATCGTCGTTCGGTATCGGAAGAGAGAGTTGTTTTACCGGTTCCTGAAAGACCAAAAAAGAGTGCCACATCTCCCTTCTCACCTACATTGGCTGAGCAGTGCATGGATAGAACCCCTTCCTGAGGCAGAAGGTAATTCATGACTGAAAATATGGATTTCTTGATCTCACCTGCATATGCGGATCCACCGATAAGCACCATCCGTTTTTTTAGATTAACAATGATAAATGTATCCGATACTGTTCCATCCAATTCAGGATCAGCCTTAAATTCCGGACAATGAATGACAACGAATGAAGGAACATGACTGGGTATGGCTTCTTGTTTAATTCTGATGAACAAGTTTCGGGCAAATAAGGCAGCCCAGGCTTTTTCAGTGACCACCCGGATAGGCATTCCATAATCTGGATGGGCGCCGACCTGCAAATCTTGAACAAATAAATCCCTGTTTTGCAGGTATCCCAGCATCTTTGAGTAGATTTGATTAAAATGATCCACTGATATCGCCTGGTTGACCTTTCCCCACCAGATCAACTGATCACTCTCATCACCCTGCTTTACGATGAACTTATCATTAGGAGATCTTCCGGTGTGATGCCCTGTATTCACCATTAATGCTCCGTCTGGAGATAAATATCCTTCACATCTGTTTACGGCTTGCTCAATTAAGGCTGCGGGACCAAAATTCCAATGAACCATACGATTGTTGCGGATGCCGTGATTCTCCAGACCAAACTTACTGGTTAAACCAACTTGTTGCATTTCTAAATCTCCTTAAATCAATTGTTATTTTGTTTACTGGACAACATCTTATGATACCAGTACCAAATTACATCACCAGAAGGTTTTCCATGAATGGAACTTGATTTATCCTGCAATATAGCCGGCGGGTAATAACCGGACGAAATAAAACCATTAATCCATTGTCGATTATTGATCGCCAATAGGGCAGCATTGTAAATATCAGCCTGTTCCTGTAAATCCAGATTGATTTGCGGAATGTCTTGTGATGGTTCAATTGGTTTGGTTAATTCCCAACAGGAACTATTCCATTCTATGCATGAGCTCGCAGATCCATCAATGGATTGGTAATTCAACACCAAAATAACCTGTTTTTGATATTTTTGATAAAATGGCTCAATTTCTTTATCAAGCAGCCTGTTAAATTCATTTGTTAATTCTTGTATCGTCGGATTCATCTTATCTGTGAGAGGTGCTGACCAGACCAGGTATACAGCATCCACATTATTAATTATGTTGGGTTGATCGTTCAGGTCAGAAGGGTAATCCACCTCCCACAAGATCATGCCGGTGTATATTTGCCGGACATCATCTATCAATTGTATCCAATCCTGATCGGTAATCCAGGATAAAGCATCCCCATCGATATCCAATCTTTGCCTTGGATCTTCCAAAATAAGGGCTGAATCATTTGTCCTGACTGCGGTACTCGCATGGTGAAGGACAATAATCCTGTAATTGCTCCACCATTCTTTCCACCATACCTCGTCAGTCATTGAATAATTATTCTGCTCCTTAAACTGGATCCGCGGATAAATGGCGGAATTCATTCCATTTTGCTCCACCATCTGAGTGATCTGGACCAAATCCAGCCATGATTGGTCTTTTCCGGGTTCAATATAGAGTGTATTGCCATCCTGGGTCCAGGTTGGAGACAAAACAACCCAGTTGGAACCAATGGACTTGACATATTGCAAAGACCAGGGTTCATATGCCTGCCAGGTTGGGTTGTACATTGGAAGATATTCGACTCCCGCCATAAATCCAGTCCCTCGGGGAACAATATCTGACGCAACGACCTGTACGGATGGCTCCTCGGCTGGCAGCCATACCCATTGATTGATGTTATCTTTTATCTCCTGGGGAGAAATACCTGGTTTTATGGAATAACCATTGGTTTCAACTCCAACAGTTGCATTGTCATCCGCAAATCCGCATTGATCATTTCTGCAATATCGATATCCGATATTTTCAGCAGCTGGGAGGGGGCTATATAAAATATACATCCATCGGTTGTTACCCAGTGACCACATGGGGATGGGCACCGTCCACCCCATCATATCCATATGAAATTGGATGGAAACTGTATCAGATGCTGGTGTATTGGTCGGTGCTTGAACTGTAAACGTAATGGGCGCCATACTGCCAAATTTCCAAGTTTCAATGTCGTCATAAACTTGATTATTACCCGAAGGAACAATCATTTGCCGTGTATGGAAATTCCCCGCTAGCTTATGTTCAGCATTCCAAAATCCATCCCCAAGCGAATATTTATAACGAAAATCATAACCCACAGGCAGGGATAAAGTTATCGAATAAGTCCCATTCTGATCATAAGTCAACAGGGGTGATCTGGATGCGACTGTACTTAAACCACCCTGCAAGTCAGAAATGAATAATCCCATTGAATACAGATTTCCAATCATCCGGATGGGAATGCCTTTTGGTGCATCTTCAGGTGGTGAAATCGTAAACTTTATATTTGAATATTTAACTGGTGTTAATTTTATTGGCGCTTCAGTAATGAAGCCTGTGGCAACAACGGCTCCCTGTTGAAATGTGTTGTATTTACCATCCACTGATAATGCCACAATATTTTGAGTTCCAGCAGGCACCTGGTTTAGTTTGTAAGTCCCGTCTGCCAGGGTGTATGCACCGGATCCGCCGGCTGTCACATAGATTCCTGGAACAGGTTGGTTTGTTTCAAAATCAGTAATTATGCCATTAATGGCACCAAAATTACCATCAATAATATTTGGATCCCAGGAAGAGACAATATCCATCGCAGTTCCAGGACCCATTACTGCGTATAGTCGATATCGAACTGGTTGTCCACTGGTTTGATGTTCTGTTTTTATTTCTCCCAGGTCGGCAGTATAGCGATATTTTATGATTGATCCGGCTGGAACAGGTAAATCAAATTTATACCTTGTCTGGTTAACCTGACTCATCTCATACCTGGCGGTATTCATCGATGGACCTGTTAAATCATCCACTACATCCAAATAAATATTTACTGGGGTGGGGGAGATGGGTATATCAACGACAAATGTGATAATTGTCAGTGGAAGACCAGGAATAGTGACAGGGTTTTCAGTGAGATCGGCTATATCTGCTGGCAGGGAGGTTTTGGCAAGCGTGCATCCGCCAAGCAGAATTGATACGATGAAAATGAATGGAAAAATGGTTCTAGACAATTGCATGGATGACCCCTCACCCTGGATTACATGATCATTACAATCTTCTACAAGGTATTCTGGCTGGGTTTTTGATGGAAGGATTGATATATTTCGGTTTGACGTTCAGCCAGGCTTCCCAGTACACCGTTTACAAAACGAGGAGTGCTATCCGAGCCGTAAAACTTAGCCAGCTCGATGGCTTCATTGATGGCAACTTTGAGAGGTGTGCATTCTTCAACGGCAAATTCCCATAAAGCAATTCGAATAATGTTCCGGTCAATTACCGCCACCTGATCCAATGGCCATTCAGGTGCATGTTCGGCAATTAATTGATCTAATTTCGGGATAATTGGAATTACCCCAAAGATAATTCGTCGGATAAAATCCTCCAGTATAGGTGCTAGTGATTCTTCTGACAGGTGATTCCCCAGTACTTCACCTGGATCATGATCGGTTAAATCACATTCGTACAAGACTTGCAGGGCAATACAACGCGCCTTCGTCCTTGTTTTCATATAATCAAGCTGCCGGCTCCGAATAATCTATGTCTTCCACGTGAATATTTATTTTTCCCACATCCATCCCGACTGTTTCTGAGATTGCCCGAGCCACTTGTATTTGGATCGCACGGGATACATCCCGAACATTGCAGTCACGGCGAACGATAACATATAAATCCACATTTACCTCATTACCGATCACCTCGATTCGTACACCCTCATGTTGAGGTTTTCTGAAAAGCGGTCCAACATCAACCGGTAAAGCAGCAAGTTTGCTGACACCTTCAACACTTAATGTTGTCAATCGTGCAATCGCGACCAAAACATCCGGTGCAATGGTTGTCTTCCCGGATAATTGTTTCGTATCAGTCATGATATGATGCTCCTTCCTTCGTGTAATTATAACCTCAAATATCTTTTTTTAATGAGACGACCGGCATGGTATTCGTCGCCTTGGGAAGAATCGCGATGGTAGGTAATGTATTTGTTACTGACATAGCCATTTCGACTGCATCCTCAATGGAATGTGCATATTCCAATAAGAGAGAATTTACATCATTCTTTCCCATCTCTGAAATCAGAATGAAGCGGTGGTTTCGTGCCCTCATGGCAATCTGGACCGCTTTATGAGGACCAATTTGGAATCCTTGTGCCTGGAATTTATCCAATACTTCTTGATGACTGTTCAAACCAACCATAAATTTTTTATATGACTCACTTCCAATTCCATCCTTGCAAGCCGCTACCAAAATAACGACACCCCCTTGCCGATTGATCAGCGTTGCGTGAGTAATCGCTTTTTGGGCTTGGTAAAAATTAATGTCCTTCGGGTATCCACCAGGTGAGGCGATGACAATATCATAAAGATGCTGGACAGGGGTTTGGGATAATTTCCTGATGATTGGAATACCCGCTTTGATCATTGCCAACGGTGATCCGCTGATTACCTGGACTATTTGCCGCTCATTATTTAACAAAGCGTTGATTCCGTAATGAATATCCATCATCTTCCCAATTTCTTCAATATCCATTCGGACCGGGTTATGATCAAATTCACCAGGGATCGAATTGGGATGAAGCAGCCATTCATGATTTTTAGTAATAGTCAGCCGACCGGCTAATCCAATGGCAGCTGTCTTCGATCCGCCTGAGAAACCAGCAAAATGGTGTGGCTCAATATTTCCACACACGATGCGTAAATCCGATTCCATAAAAAATCGATTTGCATAAACCGGTGTCTCCCGGGTTGTTTTTCCAAGATACACAAGATTCGGTTGATCATCTGAATCATGAGAAATTATGGTGTACCCTTCAATGATATCTTCCGGAAGAATTTTCTTGATATCTTTTAAATGATGAGGGGTGTGGGTTCCTGTGGCAATAATAATTTTTATATTTTCTGGTTTTACTCCCATTTCAGTCAATCGGTTCAATACTGGGGGCAGAAGTTGATGATGAGGTACGGGTCGGGTTATATCGTTAATTGCTATGGCTGCAGTCCGAATTCCTGTATATTCTTCCAATCGTATCTGATCCACCGGAAAATTCAATGAATGATTTACCTCAGCAATCGGATCGAAGTGAGCTTCAACATGAACCGGGAGGTATTGATCCACCAGGCATTGATCGGGTAAATAAAAATTTATTTCTCTCTTATGATATGGGATATGATATTTCATAGTATTTCGCCAATACACAACTTGATTGAGTTATTATAAGTTAACTTGCAGGGGTTATTGGCGAATGGTAGACCCATTAATAAATATATTACAACAATCCGTTTATGAGCATATCGACCAACAATTATCTACATTAATATATTATTAATTAGCTGATCAGCCTAAGTCCTTAATAAATATTAGAAAGGGGAGTGATAAAACAAAATAATCAGGTCAATATTATATTCTGTCTCAGAAAAACTATCAGCCTATATAACAAGCCTGTATAATATTATTTATTGTCAGTCGGGCAGGTGAGTAATCCAATCTTGCGGCATTATTGAGGGAATACGAATAGTAGAATGGGTAATAATTGTCAATTCAATAATGGATCACACAAAAAAAACAACATAATTATATTCAATCAAGTTGGGTTATTCATTGATCTTTAATAATGTCATTAAATTCCTGCTTGACATTGGCAGGGTGAAGGTTTATAATATTTATGCTTTCGATAAGTTATATTATCATAACCATAAATAAATAAAAAATGGCTCCTCCCCCATGGCAGAAATAACAATTAATCAAGCAATTCAATCCTATCTTGAAATTCTGGAAACTACACGCAGTAAACATACGCTGTTGACATACCGGAATGCATTAAATTATTTTTGCGATGTATTGGGAATTCATCACATTGATTTTCAAACTGATTCACTCATGAAATTAACAGAAGAAGCCATAGGCTGGCTGGCAGCTTCACTCAAAGACCTCTCCCCTGCCACTGAACAATTGTATATCACTGCCACTGCGGGATTCTATGAGTATCTGGTCGCTGAAAACATGGCTGATTTTAATCTAACCAGAATCCACCAGCTCATCCGTCACCGCACCCGCCGCCCCGGGTTGCGCCTGCCACAATTTCCTTATCACGCCATTGAACAGGTTATTATATATATGATTAATCTGATTAATAATCAGATCGATAACGAAAGTGAAAAACTCAGGCTTTTCCGCGATCGGGCATTCCTTTTAACCCTTGCTGATACTGGAATGCGTGTTCATGAAGCCTGTAATCTTCGCAGGGGTGATGTTGACTGGCAGGAAGGTCGGGCAATCATCATTGGCAAGGGAGACCGCCAGGCGGTTGTCCGCTTTTCCCAACGCAGCTTGCAGGCATTGAAAATTTATCTTTCACTCAGAGCTTCCCTGGATGGTGCATCCGGGCGTCCACTCCGATCGTTACCTGTTTTTGCCCGTCATGACAAAGGCGCCGGTAAAAAGATCAAACCAATTACCACCACAACTGGTCGAAATATCGTAGCCTACTGGGTATCTGTCATCCTGGGACCAGAAGAAGCCGGTACCATTACCCCCCATTCCTTCCGTCATTATTTTGTGACGCGCGTCCTGCATAAATCTGGCAACCTGAAATTAGCCCAGGAGTTGGCACGCCATAAGAGTATTTCTGTAACCCAACGGTATGCCCACCTATCAGACAGCGAGCTGGATCAGGGTTATTATGAGGTTTTCGAAACTAAAAATAAAGAAAACCGGTGATAAAATCAATCCCATCATAAATTAGTCTTCAAGAGCTAATTTTATCTTTTTTGATTGCTTGCCGCGTTCCTCAGTTTCCAAAATTCGTTTCCGGATGCGGAAATTTCGGGGAGTGACCTCTAATAATTCATCGTCCCCAAGATATTCGATTGCCTCATCGAGACTCATTTGCCGGGGAGGTGTCAGGCGGATTTCGATATCCTTGTTGGACGAACGCATATTGGTCAGGTGTTTTTTCTTGCAAACATTCACCACGAGGTCTTCCGGGCGTTGTGTTTCACCAACTACCATACCTTCATATACATCAACTCCCGGTCCAACAAAGAGGGATGCTCGTTCTTCTGCATTTTTCAAACCATATGTGGATGTTACTCCATCCTCCCATGCCACCACGGAGCTGCTGGTTCGTGATTGAATATGACCAGCATGAACCATATACCCATGAAGGAGGGTATTCATAATCCCCATCCCACGCGTGGCGGTCAAAAATTGATACCGGAAACCAAGCAAACCCCGGGTTGGCACAATATAGGTCAGATGAACAGACCCATCCGCCTTATTTTCCATATTTACCATCCGCCCTTTGCGGCTGCCCAGCATCTCCACGACAGTCCCAACCGTATCCTGGTGGGTATCAATATGAACTTCCTCAAAGGGTTCCAACAAATCACCATTCTCGCCCTGCCGAAGGATTGCTTCCGGTTTGGAGACCTCAAATTCATACCCCTGCCTTCGCATGGTTTCAATGAGGATTGCCAGGTGCAACTCCCCCCTGCCCGAGACCAGGAATGTGTCTGCAGATTCAGTTTCAGCCACTCGCAAGGCGACATTGTTACGTACTTCGTCCATCAATCGTTCGCGCAGCTTGCGTGAGGTCCCCCACCGTCCTTCCCTACCAGAAAATGGGGACGTGTTGACACCAAATGTCATGCGGACCGTCGGTTCTTCCACATGAATGGGTGGCAATGCCATTGGTTGATGAGGATCCGCCAGGGTTTCACCAATTCCGATTCCTTCCAAGCCGGCAATGGCGATAATTTCCCCAGCCTCAGCATGTTCCACTTCAACTTTTTCCAATCCCTGGAAAACGTACAAATAGCGGGCACGCTCCGCAACGACTTCTCCATCCGTCCTTATTCGGGACAGACTCTGATTGACATCAATTTTACCGGCGTGGATCCTGCCCACAGCAGTAACTCCGCGATAATCGTCATAACCCAGATTTGTAACCAACATTTGAAATGGAGCATCAATGTCCACGCGTGGAGCAGGAATATATGTGATGATCGTTCGAATTAGTGATTGGAGATTTTCATCAAGCTTGGGGGTTAATCCCGCCCTCCCGGTGATTCCATTTGCATATACTATTGGAAAATCTGCTTGTGCTTCCGATGCACCGAGTTCTATAAATAAATCGAAGGTCTCATTAACCGTCCTGTCCGGTTCAGCATCCTTGCGATCCATTTTATTAATGACAACGACCGCCTTATGCCCCATTTCCAACGCTTTTTTCAAAACAAATCGGGTTTGCGGCATGGGACCTTCCGCAGCATCAACCAGGAGAAGTACCCCATCCACCATATTCATCACCCGTTCCACTTCTCCGCCAAAATCAGCATGACCGGGTGTGTCGACTATATTAATTTTCACCATCTGACCAGTATCAGGATCAGGGACAATGACAGCTGTGTTCTTTGCGAGTATGGTGATTCCACGTTCACGTTCCAGGTCAATGGAATCCATCACTCGTTCCATCACTTGTTGATTTTCACGGAATACCCGTGATTGGTGCAGCAATCCATCCACTAAAGTTGTTTTACCGTGATCCACATGGGCTACAATCGCAATATTGCGTAAATCTTTTCTTTCAACCAACATTCATGCCAAATCCTCTCAGTTTCCAGCGAGAAAACCCGATAATATTACTCCAGAGATTCAATTTTGAATAGAGACCAATTTTATTGGATATAATGTCATTGAGGGATGACCACGATGAAAAAACCTGTAATCGGTCTGGTGCTTGGCGGTGGTGGAGCCAGGGGTCTGGCACATATTGGAGTCCTTAAAGTTCTGGAACAGCACAATATCCCCATTCATGTTCTTGCAGGGACCAGTATGGGTGGTCTGGTGGCGGCTGCTTTTGCCACAGGACTCAATGCCAATGAATTGGAGGAACATGCCATCCACACTTGTCAGACCCGGCAGTTAATAAAATTAATGGATATATCCCCCAGCCGGCGCGGTCTGTTGGAAGGCAACCGGGTTAAATCGCATTTATTGAACTGGCTCGGCGATAATCTATTTTTTGAAAACTTGCGAATTCCACTTTCTCTGACCGCTGTCGACCTGCACACCAGCCAGGAACACATTTTTGATCATGGACAATTATTGCCCGCCATTTTTTCAACGATTGCCGTTCCAGGTGTGTTTGCACCCGTTCCATTTGAAAATAAATTGTTGGTCGATGGAGGGGTTCTTGACAACCTTCCACTCCTCATAGCCAGAAAAATGGGCGCTGATATCTTAATCGCAGTTGATGTTCAAATTGATCCCCAACGACAACCCGTCCCCCAAACTTTACCGTCTCCATTTCATTTGCCGCGCCATATCCAACTGCCCGAATTAATTCGGGATTTTTATTGGTCCTTATTGATTATGAGCAACGCTCAAACCCAACAGCAAATCAGCCGTGCAAAACCTGAAATCCTGATCAAACCGAACATCCCACCAGATGTCGATATGTTTCTAAGTTTTACAAAAGCTCCCCAACTAATTCAATTGGGAGAGCAGGCAGCGACAGAAGCTCTACCGCTTATCCATCAAGTACTTAATAAAACGCTTGCCAATTATTTTTGAATTCCATGACGCAGTAATAATAAATATATTCCAATAATAATCAAAGCCACTGAGCCAGTGTTTCCAATAAAACCCAGGGCGTTGTTTGGATCACCGCCGATATATAATCCCCATCCAGTTACCGCCAGAATACCGCCTGGAATCAAAGGCCACCAAATAAATTTGTTTTTAATTACCCGGCTGAAAACTGTGATCAATCCCCAACCCAAAGCAAGAATGACCAGCAGGATACCGGTTTTTACCAGTGC
>ERZ1026800.909-NODE-909-length-21628-cov-4.158039_pt1 | contig 21628 bp, 23 predicted proteins | sample MGYA00520873_ERZ1026800 | MGnify/ENA primary metagenome ERZ1026800 (study PRJEB33270, sample SAMEA104284475) | anaerobic digester metagenome | biome: Anaerobic digester microbiome; feature: mesophilic sludge digester; material: Anaerobic digester biomass | place...
CGACGTGAGCTGTGCATTGCGGTCACAGTGATTATTGCCGGATTCCTGACCCCGGTGATGCCCTGCGTCATTGCAACGGGATACCTCGCCCGGATCCTGCGGTCCGTCGCTAGTAGTGATGACCCAACCATGCCTGAATGGAATGATTGGGGCGGACTGCTGAAGGACGGTTTCCGCCTGTTCGCCGTATCGCTGCTTTACATGATCCCGATGATCGCCATCTCCATTCTGACCATTGGAATCATCTACGGACCCATGATTTTCCTGGCTCTTTCGGATTCATCCGGTTATGGCACCGAACTCCTGGTTTTTTTGAGCACCATGCTTTGGACATTCGGAATATTCTTTTTCGTCGGGATTTTCATGTTCTTCATGCTGGCTTATCTTGTGATCCTTCCGCCCATGATGATCCATACCGCCTGCAAGGATGACTTTGGTGCGGCATTTCAAATCGGCGCCTGGTGGCGCATCCTGTGGAAAAACCTGGTCGGTTTTCTGGCAGCAGCGGTCATCACGATTGGTCTTTATTCCGTCCTGGCATTTGGGCTGCAAATTCTGTACATGACGATCATCTTCTGGCTGCTAATTCCCCTGCTGTTTGCCATAATCGGTTTCTACATGGCACTCACGAGCAGCGCGGCATTCGCCCAGGCGTATTTCGCTGGCAGGTAGAAAATCACCCCCCGACCCCCCGAGCCGGTCCCGGCTCCTTATGAACCGATTCCCGCTCCATCCGGTGAATAAGGGGAGACATACAATAATTCAATTAGTGAATTCAGCCGGGCGGTTTCATACCTCCGCCCGGTTGATTTATTAATCAAACCATCTACAATCGCAGAATTGCCTGGGCAGCCAGTTCCAACAACCTGCCTGGAAGCAGGCTGAGCAGCACGACCGCAGCAGCCAACCCGGCTACAAGCACCCTGCCCCATGGATCCGGCGCAGCTTCAGGATCGCCGGCTTTCATGAACATTACCATCACCACCCTGAGATAGTAATATGCCGAGACCACCGAGGTGATGAGACCCACAATTGCCAGCCATAAATAACCGCCGTCAATTGCTGTTTTGAAGAGGTAGAACTTGCCCCAAAATCCCAAAGTCAGGGGCATGCCGGTGAAGGATAGCATGAAAATCAACATCGGCACCGCCAGCCAGGGATATTTTCGCCCCAGACCGGAATAATCATCCAATTCCAAACCCCGACCGCCGGGTTTCTCCAGGGCAATCACTACCGCCCAGGCACCCAGGCTGGTCAAGGCATATGCCGTCAGGAAGAACAGCATGGAACCCACCACCTGGCTGGCTATTTCTGCTTTTCCGTAGGAGGAAAACGCCATCAGCAGATAGCCGGCATTGGCAATGGATGAGAATGCCAGCAGGCGCTTGATGTTTGTCTGTAAAATTGCCAGCAGATTGCCCACAATCATGGTCAATGCTGCAAGAACCGCCAGAACCGGAGCCAGGCTGGCTGCCATGCCCGGGAACAGGGTTAAAAAGACGCGCATCAGCGCCGCCAGCGCCGCCGCCTTGACCCCCACCGACATGAAGCCGGTCACCGGTGAGGGAGCGCCCTGGTAGACATCCGGTGTCCACATCTGGAAGGGAACCGCCGCCACCTTGAAGCCAAAACCCACCACCAGCATGCCCATCCCAACCACAAACAGCGGCTGGTTGACTGCCCCCGTCTGGACCGCATTGATGATTCCGGAAAAATCAGTATGCCCGGTGGCGCCAAAGATCAATGCCACTCCATACAGTAAAAATCCGGCGGTGAACGCCCCCAACATGAAGTATTTCAAACCCGCTTCGCCCGAGTCCGCGCGGGAACGGTCAAATGCCGCCAGAATATAAAGCGGCATGGATAATAATTCCAGGGACAGGAAAACAATGATGAGATTGTGGGCTTGCGCCATCAGCATCATGCCGGCAACACTCAACATCAACAGGACATAATATTCGCCGCGTTCCATTCCCATCCGCTTGAGGTAATCATACGCCAGCCCCACGGCTGTCATCCCCGCCCCCAAAATAATTACATCCATATAGATGGAAAAACCGTCCAACACCACCATGCCGTCGAAGCCCGCCAGAATATGACCGCCTTGGGAAAGGGACAGCCCCATGGCGGCTGCCATGCCGAAGGCTGCCAGGGAGGCGGTCATACTTTTATGATCCTTTGGAATCCACAAATCAACCAGCAGGAGGAGAAGCGCCCAGGTGATGACCACCATCACCGGCAGCAGGACTACCAAGTCAGTCAGGTTCATTCGTCCTCCTCTTTACGGCACCAGGTTCATCAGCGGAGCCAGGATATGCTCCACCGTGGGATTGAGGTAATTCAGGAATATGTTGGGGAAAACCCCAATTACAAACATCAGGATAATCAGCGGCGTCAAGGTTATGATCTCACGGGTGTTCAAATCCAACAGCCCCCGGTTCTCATCCACGGTCACCGGACCCAGGAAAACCTTCTCAAACATCTTAAGCAGATATGCCGCTGCCAGAATCACACCCAGCGCTCCCAGTCCGGCGAACCAGAAGGTCCCCAGAGCGGTGGAACCAAATGCGCCAAGTAAAATGGTGAACTCACCCACAAAACCGTTCAGCCCTGGCAGACCGGCTGAGGAAAGCATCACAATCAGGGTCAGGGCAGCCAGGATGGGCATCACCTTCCATAAGCCGCCAAAGGCTGCCAGTTCGCGGGTATGGCGGCGCTCATAAAGCATGCCCACGAAGAGGAAAAGGGCGCCGGTGCTGATGCCGTGATTCGCCATCTGCAGCACTGCACCCGCCATGCCCTGTTGGTTAAAGGCAAAAATGCCAAGCATCACAAACCCCAGGTGGCTGACCGAGGAATATGCCACCAGTTTTTTTAAGTCCTTTTGGGCATACGCCACCGCCGCGCCATAGAGGATGCCAGCCACAGCCAGCCCTGCCATCCAGGGGGCAAGTTTGACCGCCATTTCCGGGAAGAGGCTGAGATTTATACGAATAAAACCGTAGGCACCCATTTTCAACAAAATCGCTGCCAGGATGACTGAACCGGCTGTGGGCGCTTCCACGTGGGCATCCGGCAGCCAGGTGTGCAGCGGGAACATGGGCACCTTGATGGCAAATGCCAGACCGAAAGCCAGGAAGAGCCATAACCCTGCCCCGGCAAACGCGGCACGGTTTACAACAAGCTCCGGCAAAGCAAAGCTGCCGGAGGCATTGCCCAGATACAGAATTCCCGCCATCATGAAGATCGAGCCTGCCATGGTAAACAGGAAGAACTTGATCGCAGCGTAAATCCGCTTTTCCCCACCCCACACGCCAATCAGGAGATACATGGGGATGAGGGTGAATTCCCAAAAAAGGAAGAATAATACCAAATCCAGCGCCAGGAAAACTCCCAGCATGCCGGTCTCCAAAAGCAGAAAAAAGATCATGAACAACTTGACATGCTCCCCCACTGCCTTCCAGGTGGAGAGGATGGCGAGCGGGGTCAGCAAGGCGGTCAGCAGCACCATCAGCAGGCTCACACCATCCACACCCAGCAAAAAGCGCACGCCCAACCTGCCCAATTGAAACCAGGGCAGGTCAACAAGCAGTTGGAAATCGCCCCTCCCGGGATTGAATTGCGTCAACAGCCAGATGGAAAGCCCCAGTGTGATCAGCGTTGTGCCTAGCGCCAGCCAGCGGATCAGGCGCGCCTGCTCCCGGCTGACCAGGGCAATCAGAATGGCGCCGACCATGGGAAAGAATGTCACCATCACCAGCGGATTCAACCACCAGTTCATCATTTAACCTCTTTCGTCAGATTCCACAAGATGAGCATGTCCAATCCGCTCCCGTCATTTCTGTAAAATTAACGCCAGCAGGATGGCAACCACACCGAATACAATCGCCAGTGCATATGAGCGCACAAAACCATTCTGGAACCGCTGGAAAAAGCCCGCCAGTCTGCGTGCCAGCCTGCCAAAGCCATTCACAGCGCCGTCAATCCCGCCCTGGTCAACCGGACCGGCAAGCTGCTCCGCCAGCCAGGCGGATGGTTGCAACAAAATGGCACGATACACCTCATCAGCCCACCACTTTCGCTCCATGCCCCGGTAAACGCCGCCCAATGGCTTCGCCAGGGGATCCTTTCCGGCAGCGTCAGCCAGGGGTTTGCGCCCATACACCAGCCAGGCGATAAGGATGCCCAGGATCGCCACTCCCAGGGATGTCAGCGCCACCTGGAGGATGAACACTGCCGGTTCCCCTCCGCCCAATGTGTGTTCCAGCCAGGTTTCCAGCGTGTGGACACCCGGCAGGTTCAACGCGCCACCCACGGTTGAGAGGATTGCCAGCACAACCAGAGGCAGGGTGATGATTGGCGGGTTGTCCGCCACTCCCTGGGCAGCCCGGCTGCGGGGTTGACCGAAGAAAATCAGGAGAATTTCCCGACCCATGTAAAACGCCGTGAAAAAGGCGGCAAGGATCAGCAAACCAAAGATGATTGGAAACTTTGTACTGGCGGCTGCCAGGATTTCATCCTTGGAGAAGAAACCCGCCAGCGGAGCGATCCCTGAAAGCGCCAGCGCACCCGCCAGGTACACCCAGAACGTGAGAGGCATCCGCTTGCGCAGACCGCCCATGTTGCGCATGTCCTGGGGGTCAAAACTCGACTCCCCGTGAATAGCAGGCTGGTGCGATGCCCCGGCATGCCCCTTTTCCATCCCCAGGATAACCGAGCCAGCTGCCAGGAAGAGCAGCGCCTTGAAGAAGGCATGGGTCACCAGGTGGAACATCCCGGCGGATGCGGCGCCCATGCCCACCGCCGCCACCATAAAGCCCAGCTGGCTGATGGTGGAATAAGCCAGGACTTTTTTAATGTCATTTTGCCCAATTGCGATGGTGGCGGCATAGAGGGCGGTCAAGCCCCCCACCCAGGCGACTGCAGCCTGTGCCTCGGGCACAAGTGTATAGAACGGTTGCGCACGCGCCACCAGGTAAACGCCTGCCGTGACCATCGTGGCAGCATGAATGAGAGCGGACACCGGGGTGGGACCTGCCATGGCATCCGGCAGCCAGACATGTAATGGAAGCTGGGCGGATTTACCGGTCACGCCCAACAGCATGAAAAGTGTGATGGCAATCAGGATTCCCGGAGCAGCTGCACCGGCACCGCTGAAAACCACATCAAAATCCAGCGAACCGAATTGCCAGAAGATGAGAAACAGAGCGATCAACAAACCAAAATCGCCCACCCGGTTGACGATGAAGGCTTTTTTGGCGGCTCTGGCATTGGCAATACCGTCCGCGCCCTTTTCAAACCAGAAGCCAATCAATAAATAAGAACATAAACCCACACCTTCCCAGCCGACGAAGAGCATCAGGAAGTTGTTGGCACTCACCAGGATCATCATTGCCATGATGAACAGGTTGAAATAAACGAAAAATCGCCGGAAACGACCCGGATCGCCATTGTGCCGCACATCCTCGTGCATGTAACCAATGGCATAAATGTGAATCAGCGTGCCCACTCCGCTGACCACCAACATCATGGTCACCGCCAGGGTATCCACCCGGAATGCCCAATCGAGTTTGAGGGTTCCGATGGTGATCCATTCCACAAGGCTGACCACCACACCATCCGGGTGGCGTTTGAGGGTCAGCGCCAGGACGACGGAAAGGATGAAGGAAATCCCGACGGCGCTACTCGCCAGCCAGCCCTGACCTTTTTCTCCGAGCCATTTGCCAATCCATATATTTAAAAGCAGACCCATCAACGGCACCAGCACCACCCAGGGCGCCAGGGCAAAGGCTGGATCCGGTAATGTATCGCTCAAAAACATGAATGCACTCCTTCCCGTTTCTCCAACATGCCTAGCCCTTCAGGCTGCTGATATCATCCACGCTGATGTTCTTTTTATTGCGGAAAATTGCCACAATCAACGCCAGACCGATTGCCACCTCAGCAGCGGCGACTGTCATGACGAAAAAGACAAACAACTGTCCGGTGAGGATCTGGTAATACGCCGCATATGCCACAAACAGCAAATTGGCGGCGTTGAACATCATCTCCAGGGACATGAACACCACGATGGCGTTGCGGCGGATGAGAACACCCAGAACCCCGATAATGAAGAGGATGGCGGAAAGAATGAGATAGTAAATGATCGGCATCCCGGATTCCTCTACTTTCCCGCACTGCGGTCCTGTTTGGTAAGGATGATTGCACCCACCAGCGCCGCCAGCAAAATTACCGAGGTGATTTCAAAGGGCAGCAGATACTGGTTGAACAACATGATGCCCAGTGAAGCCGGGTTGCCGGCACTGGAGACTGCCTCCGGCAGCGGCGTCAACGATCCACCCCGGTAGATCATATACAGTCCTATTTCCATCAGGAAGGCAGCCGCCAGCAAAAACGCCAGGGCTCGCTGCCCCTTGAGGTGTTCACCGCCGGGCATTTTCTCGCTGCCCAGGAGCATGATGACGAACAGGAACAAAACCATGATTGCGCCGGCATAAACAGTCACCTGGGCAAGGGCAATGAAGGGCGCCCCCAGGATCAGGTAGAGCAGTGCCACGGTGGCAAAGTTAAGCGCCAGGAACAGCGCCGCATAGATCGCATTACGGCTTGCCAGCATCCCCACCCCGGTTCCCACGATGATCGACCCAAGGGTGGCAAAAATCAGGATCAATCCAATACTCATCACTCCTCCCCTCCGCCCGTCAATCGGGATCCTTCATGACCGGGATGGACCGTGTGAACACACCCGGGGGCGTCACCTGCGGGGTGCCGCGGCTGTCACCGGTGGGCGGCTCCAGCAGCATATCCTTGGTGTAAATGGACACTTCCCGCCTGGTGAATGAAAGCTCATACTCATGCCCCAGCACAATCGCTTCTGTGGGGCAGGCATCCTCGCAAAAACCGCAAAAAATACAGCGCATCATGTTGATTTGATAAGTGCTGGCATATCGTTCACCCGGGGAATAACGCTCAGCGTCGCTGTTTTCCGCCGCTTCCACAAAAATGGCATCCGCCGGGCAGGCTGCCGCGCATAATGCACAGCCGATGCACTTTTCCAATCCGTTCGCATAGCGCTTGAGTATATGCCGACCCTTGAACCGCTCCCGCACCGGACGCTTTTCCTCCGGGTATTGGATGGTGACCGGCTTCTCGAATAGCATCGATTTCAGCGTTGTCAGCAAACCTTTCAGCATCAAAACCTCCTCATCAAGCCAGCAGAACCACAACAACCGCAGTCACCAGCACGCTGAGCAGCGCCACCGGCAGCATCACCTTCCAGCCCAACGCCATCAGCCTGTCATAGCGGATGCGGGGAAGCGTGGCACGGATCCAGATCAACACGAACAACCAGATTGCCACCTTGATGAACAAATACAATGGTCCCAGCCAGGGGAACTGATCCACAAAGGGACCCCGATACCCCCCCAGGAAGAGCGAGGAACCGATCATTGATATGGCGATCATCTTGATATATTCCGCCATAAAGAACAGGGCAAACTTCATGCTCGAATATTCCACGTGATAGCCTGCCGTCAATTCCTGTTCCGCTTCCGGCATGTCGAACGGGGCACGGTTGACCTCCGCCACAGACGCCAGGAAGTAAACGATGAACGCCGCCGGCTGCAGGATGGCAAACCACATGCCGCGCTGGGCTTCCACGATATCATTGATGCTCATCGAGCCTGCCAGCAGGATGGGACCCACGAAAGCCAGCCCCAGCGCCAGTTCATAGCTGATCATCTGGGCGGTGGAACGCAGCCCGCCCAGCAGGGCATACTTGTTGTTGGATGACCAGCCCGCCAGGGTGATGCCGTAAACCGAAATTGAAGTCACCGCCATGATGTACAGCACCGCCACGTTGATGTCCGCGATGTGCAGGGCAATCTCCCGCCCGAAGAGCTGGATGGTACCGCCCCAGGGGACGACTGCCGTCACCACCAGCGCCGGCATCAGCGTGATCACCGGAGCCAGGATGAAAATCAATTTGTCAGCCCCCGCCGGGGTTAAATCCTCCTTGAAGAACAATTTAATCCCATCAGCCACCGGCTGTAAAATTCCCCAGGGACCTGCCCGATTGGGACCCACCCGCACCTGCATGCGCGCCAGTACTTTTCGCTCGTAAAGAGTTGCGTAGGCAAACCCCCCCGTCAGCACCAGGATCAAAATCACCGACTTGATGATCCATTCCCATATCATGATGAACACCTCATCCGTTTCATCCCTCGCTCCCTAGCGAACCGCCAGCGCGCACGCCCGCGGCAGGTTTGAATCAAACCGGACCTCACGCTCCAACAAGCTGCCATCCACCTCCAACCGGATGATCTGCCCCTCCGCGAGATTGAAACGGGCAGCCAGATCCGGGTGCATCCAGACGGCATTGGGTGAAAGCCTTTGATGCAGGAGGGTGGAATGTTTCAGCATGGAGCCGTGATCATACAATCGATTAATGCCCACAACCGGCAGACTTCCCTCCGGCTGGGGTTCAACCGGTTTGGGTGCGGGGATGGATGCCGGCTCCCCGCGCTGCACGGCAGGTTTCAACTGTACCCCCAACCCCTGTTGATTATCATAACCGGCGCCGGAGTAAAACATCTTTTTCCGGCTGACCGGCGGATCCTGGTCGGAGACCTCCGCCAGCCGGGTGTAGCTGAGCCCGGCAAACGCCTGCATGGTTTCTGCAAGATCTGAAAATACAGCCGTTGGCGAGTCTCCTGGCAGGTTAACCTTCATTGTATTTCCGATCCGGGCAGTGATGGCGAAATCGGGAAGTGTGCCGGACAGTGGCGGGACCGCCGGGTAAAAACGCTGTACGCGGCGCTCTCCATTGGTGTATGTGCCTTCACGTTCGGTAAATGCCTGGGCAGGCAGGACAAGATCCGCCTGTTTTGCGGTTTCAGTCAGGAAGATATCCTGCACCACGACAAAATCCGCCGAACCCAGCGCTTCCGCCAGCTGGGGATCGTCGCCCGCCGGATCAGCCCCGGCAATTAACACCGAAGCAGCTCCCTGCAGCACACCTGCCAGATCCGCCGCAGGGCGGAAACCCATCTCCCAGGCTCCCTGGGTGTTGCCATTTCGCCAGACGGGGATCAGCCCGTTATTGGCGCGCCCGGCATGACCGGTTTTCACCAGCAGGTCGGCAGCCATCCCTGCCACGAATTCCGTCCCCGCCAGGTCGAGACCGTCATTGCCATAATAGATGATTGCATTTTGCGCCTTATGGAAGGCTTCCACCATGTCACAGGTGATGCCGCAATCCCCTTCTGAAAGGTCAGCGCCGGGCAGGAATTTTCCCAATGTGACCGCTGTCTCCCCATAGGGATGGCGGACGACAAAGGAGGCAAATTTTTCCAACCGCGTTTCCCGCCCGCCCAGCACAATCAGGGCTGCCCCGCGTTGGGCGGCTTGCTTCACCCGCAGCCACCAGAGGGGAGCTTCCTGGTGCAGATCCGTGGCGACAACCAGGATGGCGTCACCCGCTCCCAATTCCTTCAGGTTGGTGCCGGCACCAACCCCGACCTGCATTACCAGGTCTCCACCTGCCATGTTGGAATACAGCAGCGGCATGCCGCCGGCTGCCCGTGTGAACTGTGCCAGGTTGAACAAATCCTCGTTTGCCAGCCTGCCCCCCACCAGCGTGACCGGCTTCTGCAGTTTTTCCGCAGCCAGGTTAATTGCCTCATCCCAGTTGGATTCCACCAGGATATTATTTTTACGAACCAGCGGTTTTGTCAACCGCTGCAGGCTTTCGGTGTAGTGATAACCAAACCGCCCTTTATCGCAGATCCAAATTTCATTCACCCACTCGTTCTGCCTGGGTAATACCCGCTTGATTGCCATCCTGCCATCCGAACGCGCCTCGCGCCGTACATTTAAGGTCAGGTTGCAGCCCACCGGACAGTGATTACAGATGGATGCTGCGGAATTCATCTCCCAGGGGCGTGCCCCAAAGCGAAAGTCCACCGTGGTCAGCGCACCCACCGGGCAGATGTCAGTGGTATTGCCTGAGAAGATCGAATCAAAACCCGGCTCGGAATGGGACTGGATTTCAATTGACCGACCCCGGCTGTAAAAACCAATCACCGGATCATCCACCACCTCGCGCACAAACCGGGTGCAGCGGGCGCATTGGATGCAGCGTTCGCGATCCAGGATGATCAGTTCGCCCAATGGCACCATCTTGGCAAGGTGTTGTTTATCAGAATATTCAAACCGGCTTTCACCGGGACCAAAACGCATGGTCAGGGTCTGCAGCGGACATTCACCGCCCTTGTCGCAGACCGGACAATCCAACGGGTGGGAGGTCAGCAGAAATTCCAGCACATCCCGTTGGGCTGATTTCACTTTTTGATTATTGGTGATGACCACCATCCCGGCGCTCACCGGGGTGGTGCAGGCGGTCTCCAGCTTCGTTCCAAAATTAATTTTCGGAGTTCCATCCACTTCCAGCACCACGGCGCCGGTTGCCCGATCCACCACCGGTCGCCCCACTTCCACCAGGCACATGCGGCACATCCCCACCGGCTCCATCTTGGGATGATAACAAAAGACGGGGATATCAATGCCTGATTTCCGTGCCGCATCCACCACCAGGGTTCCTTCCGGAACGGTGATGACTTGATTATCAATCGTCAGGGTTACCAGCCTGGGAGATGTCATTCCTGGACCTCCTCCCTGGCAGACCGGGCGACCTTCTCTTCAAAGTCTTCGGGGAAGAGCTGGATTGCACTTAATACCGCCATGATGGAAAATTCTCCCAAGGCGCACAGGCATTTATTTTGTATCTGGAGCGCCACACTTTTCAACAGGTTGATATCCTCCTCAGAAGCCCTGCCATTCGCCAGGCGGCTGGTGATATGCGCCATCCAGTAGGTTCCCTCCCGGCAGGGCGTACATTTTCCACAGGATTCATGCTTGAAGAAATGCGCCGTCTCGTTGATCATGTCCGCCATGTTGACGGTTTCATCCAGTATGATGACGGAAGCGGAGCCCAGCTGGGCGCCCAGGGCGGAAACTGATTCGTAATCCATGGGTGTATCCAGGGCGGCATCATCCGCCCGGATCAGCATGGAGGAAGCGCCTGCCGGCATGATCGCCTTGATTTGTCTGCCATCCGGAATGCCTCCGCCATGCTGATAGATCAATTCCCGGAAGGTGGTGCCCAACGGCAGCTCATAATTGCCGGGCTTGTTCACCCGACCGGAAAGCGAAAATATCTTCACGCCGGGGCTTTTTGGGGTGCCGGTTTCGCTGAACCAGGCTGCCCCATTGCGGATGATCAGCGGTACATTGGTCAGTGTCTCTACATTGTTGATGACCGTCGGCTTGCCAAACAAGCCGTACACCGCCGGGAAGGGCGGGCGCAGGCGGGGCTGCCCCAGCTTGCCCTCCAACGATTCCAACAGGGCGGTTTCCTCGCCGCAGATGTAAGCTCCCGCACCGAGGTGGGTGTGCAGGCACAGGTGATAGGATGTGCCAAAAAGATGATCACCGAGCAAGCCCGCCTTTTCCAATTCTTTGATTTTTTCATCCAACCAGGCGGCAATTTCCCAGAACTCGCCGCGCAGATAAACATAGGACAAATTCGCCTGGACGGCGTAGGATGCCAGCATAAGACCTTCCAAAAATTGGAAGGGATTGTATTCCAGAATTTCACGGTCCTTGAATGTGCCGGGTTCGGATTCATCAGCATTGGCAACCACGTAGTGCGGCATCAGGTCGACGGGCAGGAAACTCCACTTGACCCCGGTGGGAAAACCCGCCCCGCCGCGCCCGCGCAGACCGCTTGTTTTTACTTCGCCAAGGACATCTGCCGGCTGCAGGGTGGTGATTGCCTTGTAAAATGCCTCAAACCCACCCAGTGAGCGGTAACCCGCCAGGCTGGTGATTTCCGGGGTATCCCGGTGCCGCAGAAGAAGGTGTTCAGTCATGATCCCCTCTCCCTTCCCCCTGCCGGCTGCGCAGGGTTTCCACCAGCGCCAGCGCCAGCTCCACGGTTTGATTTTCATGGTACGTGATACCATCGCCGGATTGGAGTTGGAACAGGGGCGCCCGGTGGCAGGCAGCCAGGCATTTCACCTCCTCCACCGTGATCAAGCCATCCGGGGTGGTCCCGCCCGGTTGGATTCCCAGGGCATCACACAAACCCGCCAGAAAATCCCGGGCACCGCGCAGCCCACAGGGCAGATCAGTACAAACCTGGATGCGGTAGCGCCCGCCGCCCTCAGCTTCTTCATGGAAGAGGGTGTAATATCCCACAATGGATGCCACATCGGTGGTGGATATGCCGCAAATTTCGGCAATATCCCGCATTGCGCCGGGGCTGACCTTCCCGGATGTGCGCTGTGCCAGGAACAGCAGCTGCATCACCGCCGCACGGTTCCGCTCTTCGGGGTATCCCGACAGGATTTGTTCCACTTCCTGCGGGTATTGATTCAATAACTCATTCACCGGTCACAATCTCCCAGAACTATGTCAATGCTTCCAATGATCGCCACCACATCCGCCACAAAGTGACCCCGGGTGAGCAGGGGCATGGCTTGCAGGTTGGCAAATGACGGCGTATTCAGGTGGACGCGCAGCGGCTTGCTGCCACCGTCGCTCTCCAGGTAGACTCCCAATTCACCCCGGGGTGATTCCGTGGCGGCATAAACCGCCCCTTTTGGCAGGGAAAAGCCATCCGTCCACAATTTGAAGTGATGGATGACCGCTTCCATGCTGGTGCCAAGCACGGAACGCGGCGGGGGTACATATTTGCGATTATTGCTGCGAACCGGTCCCCCGGGCAGGCAGTTGAGTGCCTGCTCCACAATTTTGACCGATTCGCGGATTTCCTGCACCCGCACCAGGTAGCGCGAGTTGATGTCACCACCTGTCCAAGTGGGAACCTGAAAATCATATTGTTCATAACCCGAATAGGGGTGCGCCTTGCGAATATCATGCGGGATGCCGGTGGCGCGCAGGACCGGTCCGGTCAACCCATAACGAATGCAATCGGCGGAAGAGATTTTGCCAATTCCCACCGTCCGCTCACGAAAGAGCAGGTTGTTGGTCAGCATGCTCTCATATTCGTCCACCCGCCGGGGCATGACCGCCAAAAATCTGCGGACGGCGTCCTCAAATCCCGCCGGCACATCCCGCCAGACACCCCCGGGACGAATATAGGTGGTCATCATGCGCGCACCGCTGACCATCTCGAAAATATCGAGGATGATCTCACGCTCGCGCATCCCGTAGAGGAAGACCGACATCGCTGCCAGGTCAAGACCGGAAGTGCCCAGCCACAACAAATGCGAGGAAATGCGCTGCAGTTCCAGCAGGATGACCCGCAGCACCTGCGCCCTTTCGGGAACATCCAATTCCGCCAACTTTTCAACCCCCAGGCAGTAGGTGAGGTTGTTGCCCAACGGGTTGAGGTAATCCAGGCGGTCGGTCATCACCTCGGCTTTCTGGTATGTTTTGGCTTCCATGTTCTTTTCCACGCCGGTATGCAAAAAGCCAATATCAGGGATGCAGGTAACGACGATTTCGCCATCCAGTTCCAGCAGCAGGCGCAGCACGCCGTGGGTGGAGGGGTGTTGCGGACCCATATTGAGCAGCATGGTCTCCCCCCGCAGGGCGCGTTCACTCACCAGGTGGCGCAATTCCTCGATATTTACTTCATGGACATTTTCAAAATCACTCATCGTTTATTCCCCCGGCTGTGGTTTTGTGCGCTGGATCTGCTTGAAATTGAAGCTGAACTGTGGTTCCTCGTAACCCAGCGGATAATCCTTGCGCAGCGGATGTCCCTGCCAGTCCTCCGGCAGGACGATGCGCCGGGGGTCGGAATGACCCTCGAAATGGATGCCAAAGAGATCCCAGATTTCCCTCTCCTTCCAGTTGGCATTGGGGTACACCGTCTCCATGGTGGGGATGACGGGGGAATTTCCGTTCAGGCGGACTCGCAGTCGCAGCAGCCGGTTGTGGTCCAACCCATATATTTGATAAATGATATGAAAACGCGGGGATTGACTCGGGAAGTAATCCACCGCGGTTTCGTCCATCAGCATGTTGTAGCCAAATTCATCCCGGGCTGCCTGCGCCGCGGGGACGATTTGCTCCAGCGGGATGAAGAGCGTCAACTCGCCGCGGAATTCCAGCGTCTCGGCTGCAAAGCGCTCCTGAAAGGTGTTCACCATCTGCTGAGTAAATTCGTCCATTTATGCCCAATCCTTCAGTTTTTCCTGTTTGATTTTTTCATGCAGGGTCATCAGACCGTGAATCAGCGCTTCCGGGCGCGGCGGGCAGCCTGAAACATATACATCCACCGGCACAATCTCATCCACCCCCTGCAGAATGGCATAGTTGTTGAACACACCGCCGCAGGATGCACAATCGCCCATTGCCACAACCCACTTGGGATCCGGCATCTGGTCATACAGCCGCCGCAGCACGGGCGCCATCTTGCGGCTCACCCGCCCTGCCACGATCATCAGGTCGGACTGGCGGGGGCTGGCGCGCATCAATTCCATTCCAAAGCGGCTCATATCGTAACTGGAAGCCTGCGCCCCCATCATCTCAATGGCACAGCATGCCAGTCCAAAGAGCATCGGCCACATGGAATATTGGCGGGACCAGTTGATCACGGACTCGAGGGTGGTGGTCACCACACCCAGATTGCCGGCTTTCTGCTCTACTCCCATTCCAGGGCTCCTTTCTTCCAGGCATAGATGAAGCCAATCGTTAACACGATGACAAACAGGATCATTTCGACCAGACCCGGGATGCCCAGTTCCCGCAGAACCACCGCCCAGGGCAGGAAGAAGACGATTTCCACGTCAAACAGGATGAACAGCATCGCCACCAGGTAGTAACGCACCGAGATGCGCCTTCTGCCCTGACCGTAGGGCACCATGCCCGATTCGTACGGCGCAGCTTTACGCTGCGTTGGGCGCCGGGGACCTAAAATGGCGCTCATTCCCAAAACAAGAAAACCAAGCGCCAAAGCCAGTGTGAAAATGATGATGAGGGGAAGATAATCCTGCAGCATTGCCACCTCTGGTATACTGACTATTTATATCTTATTAGTTTGATAATTATATCATACCCAAAGGAAGGTGATGACGATAATTGTAATATATCTGGACAAACAATACAAATCAAATCCATTTGGATCATTATCTTGATATGCTTCTCTCGTCCGGGTGGATATCACCCAAATGGCGATCGTCCGGAAGGATCTTCGTGGTCCTCCATGTACACGCCTGGGGATATCCCACGATTCCAATGCAGCAGACCCGTCCTGATGCGAAAATCCCAGCCGGCTGCCCCAATTTCGTTATTTTATGCTAAAATATGCGCACGGAATCGCCATACTGGGGCGTAGTGCAATGGCAGCACACCAGACTTTGGATCTGTGGATCTTGGTTCGAATCCAGGCGCCCCAGCCTGACCTTTTCAACAGTATGAACCCTGATCCTGATCCTCTTAGACCTCATACGACTTCACCTCTTCCAGCGAGCTTCGCACCTTTTTACCTGGTGACGGGGCTTTGCTATTTTAACAGGAGTATGCCATGAAGTGTTCCATTATCATCCTTGCAGCCGGACAGGGCGTGCGCATGAAATCCAGCCTGCCCAAGGTGCTGCATCCCCTGGGGGGCAAGCCCCTCATTCATCATGTTCTGGATACCGCCCGTGCCATCAGCGACAATCTGCCGGTGGTTGTCATCGGTCACGGGGGTGATCAGGTGCGCGCCGCGGTGGGGGATGCGGGGCAATGCGTCGTCCAGGAAGAACAACTGGGCACGGCGCATGCTGTTCAGACTGCGCGTCCGCTGCTGGAAGGCAAGTCGGACCTGGTGCTGGTGATGAACAGTGACATGCCCCTGCTCACCACCCAGACCCTGCAGCAGATGATTGAAGTTCAAACCGCCAACCCCGGTCCCATCACCATGCTCACCATCCTCTCGTCCGATTCACATGGATTTGGCAGGGTTGTGCGCGATGGGCGGGGCATGGTGCAGGCAATTGTGGAGGAAGCCCACGCCACACCCGAACAGCTTGCCATCCGCGAGTTGAACGCCGGGGTGTACTGCTTTCGGGCGGAATGGCTCTGGCAGGCGCTGAAGCGCATCCCGCTATCCCCCAAGGGGGAATATTACCTGACTGACACCGTCGGTTTGGCTGCCGCCGAGGGCATGCCCATTGAGGTGGCTGCCACCGATGACCCGGCAGAGGCGCTGGGCATCAACACACGCATCCATCTGGCGGAAGCTGAAACCCTCCTGCGCCAGCGGGTTAACCGCCGGTGGATGCTCTCCGGGGTGACCATCATCGACCCCGCCACCACCTACATCGAGGCGGATGTCACCATCGGATCCGACACGACCATCCATCCCAACACCCACCTGCGCGGTCAAACCACCATCGGCAGCGGCTGCCGCATCGGACCCAACTCCATCCTGACGGACACCCGCGTGGGTGATGGCTGCCTGGTGCTGGCTTCCGTTTCCGAAAGCGCCATCCTGGAGGATCATGTCAGCATGGGACCCTTCTGCCACCTGCGCAAGGGTGCCCATCTCGGTCCGGGTGTGCATATGGGTAATTTTGGCGAGGTCAAATCCTCGTATCTTGGTCCCGGCACCAAAATGGGACACTTCTCCTACATTGGTGACGCCACCATTGGCAACAATGTGAACATCGGCGCCGGAACCATCACCTGCAATTTTGACGGCGAGCACAAACACCCCACCGTAATCGGTGACGATGCCTTCATTGGCAGCGACACCATGCTGGTGGCACCGGTCACCATCGGTGAGCGCGCCCGAACCGGCGCCGGCTCCGTGGTGACCCACGATGTGCCGCCCGATACCATCGTCGTCGGCGTACCCGCCCGACCGTATAGAAAGCATAATCCAAGTGAATAGTACAACCCCCTGGATCCTCCTGGCTGTCCTCCTCATCATGGACGCCATCTTTGCTGGTGTGAGAGCCAGCCTGATCAATGCATCCGTACCGGACTTGCTGGATTTGCGCATCCGCAATCCCCAATCCGTGGACAATACACTCAAATTGTTGGAAAAAAACCGCACCCGCGCCACCCTGCGGTTTTCATTGGCGCTGGTGCATGCCCTGATTGCCGTTACCGTCATCTGGCTGCTGCTGCTGCTCTCCCCCGCCCTGGCATTGGGCTGGCTGCTGCTGATTCTCGGTGGTGTGACCCTGATCACCCTGCTGGTTGAATTCCTGGTGGAGCGTCTGGTGCTGGCTGACCCGACTGTCTGGGCGGTGCGCTTGCTGCCCTGGGCGCTGTTGATGGATTTCCTGTTCAGCCCCTTTTCCGCCCTGCTGACCCTCGTCCTCGGCTCACCCGCTGGACTGGAGCGCCGCATCGGGCGTGTCACCGAGGATGAGTTGAAAACCTGGGTCGAGGAGGGCAAGCCCGAAGGCGGTGGACTGGAAAAAGGCGAGCGCCAGATGATTTACTCCATATTTCAGTTTGGCGAAACCATCTGCCGCGAGATCATGATCCCGCGCATGGATGTGCTGGCGCTGGATGTGGAAGACTCGCTGGCGGAAACCCTGCAGGCGGTGCGCGAATCGGGTCATTCCCGTTTACCCGTTTACGAGGATAATATCGACAACATCATTGGCTTGTTGTATGCCAAGGACCTGCTGCTGCTGGACCTGCAGGCAGGCGAGGTGGGGGATTTCTCGTTGCGCTCGCTGCTGCGCCCGGCGTATTTCGTCCCTGAAGCCAAAAAAGTGGATACCCTGCTGGAGGAAATGCAGGATCAGCGTTTTCACATGGCAATTGTCATCGATGAATATGGCGGCACCGCCGGTCTGGTCACCCTGGAGGACATCGTCGAGGAAATCATCGGGGAAGTGCGGGATGAATATGATCAGGGGGAGGAGCTGGCATACGAACAAATCAATCCTGATGTATACTTGCTGCAGGGCAGAATTGACCTGGACACCGTGAATATGCTGCTGGGCACCCACCTGACCAAGGAGATGGGGGAGACCCTCAGCGGGTACATATACGGCAACCTGGGTCGGGTGCCGGTGCAAGGCGCCGAGCTTGCCATTGACGGCTGGCTGCTGACTGTGGAGCAGGTATTGGGACGGCGCATCCGCAAGGTGCGCGCCGCCCGCCGGACAAACCTGGAGGAAGCGGAGGAGAATGGCAATGAAACCAGACGCTGAACAACGTACGCAATTGATTGAAGCCGCCCGGCAGGCGCGCCAGTGGGCATACGCGCCCTATTCCCACTATCCGGTGGGGGCGGCGCTGCTTACCTCATCCGGAAAAATCTACGAGGGCGTGAACATCGAAAACTCCGCCTACCCGGATGGAATCTGCGCCGAACGGGTGGCGGTTTTCAAGGCGGTTTCGGAGGGCGAACGCGAGTTCGTCGCCATTGCCGTGGTTACCTCCAATGCCGGCACCCCCTGCGGGTCCTGCCGGCAGGTGCTGGCGGAGTTTGGCACTGGCACAATCATCTACCTGGCGGATGAGACGGGCAGCCTGGTCCACGAGACGACGGTGGAAAAACTGCTGCCCCTGTCGTTTGGTCCGGGGGATTTGCCGGGATAGGGGAGTAAAGAGAGCCCAAATCCACAACCTAATCATCATTCAAGGGGGATATCAACAAAGAAATGAATATAAAAATTCACACCCTGGTCCATCTGGCATTTGGCTATCTGCTTTTGCCATTTCTGATCTTTTGCCTGGGATTTCTGCGCCCAATCATTGGCATCCCGGTCACTGTTACCCTGATATGGATATATTTTCGGATAATCAGGCAGGTAAAAAACGATTCCAGATCCACCCATCAGATCAATAAAAAGGGTCTCCTGGTTGGCGTGTTTCTGATTGTCATTTGGGTAATTTTTTCGGGAATTGGTGGATTCGCATTTCAAGATTGGGACCACCATGGTAGAAATGCCATCTTTCGGGATCTGATTAACATCTCATGGCCTGTAAATTATCCGGAATTGTCCAATCAGCCGGGAATGAGCACCGGGTCTGCTCTTGTTTACTATATTGGCTTTTGGCTGCCTGCAGCACTTGCAGGAAAATTATTTGGTTGGAATGCTGCTCAGCTTGCCCTTTTCATCTGGACTTTATTGGGGATACTGTTAACAGCCCTGTTATTGAGAAAAAAGATGGGCAGCTCTTTTATGTGCGCATCCATCCTGATCATTCTTTTTAGCGGGATGGATATTATCGGAGCAGGTTATGCCCAGCTTGTATCCCCAAACCATTACCCTGCACTATGGCCTCCGGTCTCCCACCTGGAATGGTGGTCAGATCATTATCAGTTTTCATCAATGACCTCGCAACTTTACTGGGTATTTAACCAGGCAGTTCCAACCTGGGTATGCATGGCAATACATGGATTAATACCGGATCGAAGATGGGGGTTCCTGTTATGGGGGCTGTGTTTTTTCATGGCACCTTTGCCAGCCATCGGATTCCTTTTCTTCATTCTTTTGGAAATACCCAGGAAAAGTTTTAACCCGGAAACTTTACCCTCTGATAAAAGACCATTTTCATTATCAGAATTTCTTGTCAACCTTAAAGAAGATGTCCTTTCATGCGCAACCCTGGAAAATATGGCGGGCGGGGGCATGTCAATTGGGATTTCATTTTTATACTTTTCCACGAACCAAAATTCCCACATCCATCTGGCAGACAATATCAGCTTGCCATTTGTTTTTCTTTATTTTTTTTTATTTATCTGGAGGGCATGGCTTTATGGTTCCTGTTTTACCGCAAGCATAAAAATAAATTAAGCTGGTATGCAACCGCATTGATTCTAACCCTGTGTCCTCTCATCATGGCTGGCGAGGGATTGGATTTTTGCATGCGGGTTTCCATCGCACCTTTGTTCCAACTCATGGTCTGGTCCGGCATGGGATTGGCAGACCGAAAATGGCTCCTGCGCCCCTTGTTAATTGGCATGCTCGTGATTGGTTCTCTGACCCCGCTTTATGAAATCAATCGATCCATTTACAGGACGGATGATTACCTTCTTCACAGGATCGAGTATGATCAACAACCGCGAACTACACCCCATGAAGCTGTGATTCCTCCAATCAGGTGGGAGCATGACCATCCATACACCCTGCTTGCAGATGATTACATTACAGTGGCAAATTTTTCAAAGGAACAAGTTAATTTCATTGGTGATATTAACAATTCATTGATCGGAAAATATTTTTTCAAACAACGCAAATAATCCCCCGGCGGGAATTCATCTTGATTTTTCGCGGACAATAATTCTGCTATGCCATTCGTACTTTTAGCCTTGGTGGAAAACATCACCCTCAGCCTGATCCTGGAATGTGAATCCTTCATCTGGCTGGTCGCCATCGCCTGCTCCATAATAATCCGGAAGAATCCTGCAACATGATGCTACAATTGACTTATGCCAGCGCCCAGCCGCACCCTGCGGGTGGAGGGCATCATCCTCCGCCATATGGATTATGGGGAAGCCGACCGGATTCTCACGCTCTACACGCGCGAGGAGGGCAAGCTGCGCGCCATTGCCAAGGGGGTGCGCAAGGTCACTTCCCGCAAATCCGGTCACCTGGAGCCGTTCACCCGTTCATCCCTGCTGCTTGCCCGCGGGCATGACCTGTGGATTGTAACCCAGGCGGAAGCGCTGGATGTCCACATCCAGATCAGCAGCGACCTCACCCGGTTTGCCTATGCCTCCTATGTGGTGGAACTGCTGGATCGCTTCACTTACGAGGAGGGCGAAAACTGGCGGCTCTACCAGCTCCTCACCACCACCCTGGAGCGCATCGCCACCCTGGAGAATCCCTACCTGGCGGTCCGCTACTATGACATCCGCCTGCTGGATTTGCTGGGCTTTCGCCCGGAATTACACTCCTGTGTATCCTGTGAAGAAAAAATTGAACCCCGGGATCAATATTTCTCCGCCGTTCAGGGCGGGGTGGTCTGTCCCAAATGCGGATTATTTGTGACACCCGTCGTTCCGGTTTCGATGCCCACCCTGAAATACCTGCGGCACCTGCAGCGCAGTTCGTGGTCGGATGCCTGCCGTGCCAATCCGGCACCAGCCATCCGCCAGGAGATGGAAACCCTGCTGCAAAACTATTTCACCCACCTGCTGGAGCACCGCCTGAACACCCCGCGCTTCCTGCGCGAGGTGCGCGATGAGTGGTGAGGGTTTCATGATCAACACATCCAAAAGGAAACGGTATTTCTCCTTTCTTGGCTGCCTGGTTGGCATGGGCATGTTGATCTGGCTGTTTGGAAAAACACCCTTTCTACCGCTGGCGGGCAGGGCGGATATGCCGGTCATTCCCATCCACACCTTCACGCCGCTCCCACCCTCCCCAACCCCGGATTTCACGCTCTCACCTCAACCCACCCCCACACCCGAGCCCCCCCCCCCCCCCACACCCACCCCCGAAGGCACAGCGACCCCGGTGGGGCGGCCGGGCCTCCCCTTTACCATTTGGTACACCCCCGAGGAACGCCCCGTGGGGGGGGGGGGGGTTGGGAGGGGTCCCTCGCGGCGGGTGATTATCGCCGGGATCCACGGGGGATACCAGGGCAAAACCAACTTCCTGGCGGACGAGGTAATTTAAAACCTGCAGAAAAAACC
>ERZ1026800.912-NODE-912-length-21566-cov-2.868511_pt1 | contig 21566 bp, 10 predicted proteins | sample MGYA00520873_ERZ1026800 | MGnify/ENA primary metagenome ERZ1026800 (study PRJEB33270, sample SAMEA104284475) | anaerobic digester metagenome | biome: Anaerobic digester microbiome; feature: mesophilic sludge digester; material: Anaerobic digester biomass | place...
TTGCCAAAATTACAGGATATGAAATAAAGAGTCTTTATCTGGAATTTGATTATTCTTCAATGGAGGTTGTGATGCGAAAGATAAAGCAGTATAAGTTTCAAATTGCCGAATCCGAATATGGTGAAAAATGCTTTATTCATTTGAAGGTTCGAAAATCGTTTTATGACAGTGCTGTTGAAATATTTAGTGATGTGAATGGTATAGTTGTCAGATAAGCAAGCTCGCTTATTAATCCATCTAAACAATAAAGGCTACTGACAGGTTGAATACCTCTCGAAGATGTTCATAAGGTTGTTTTTGTTTATTAACCTTGAGATCACTTTCGATTCCTTTTGCCATAAAAATCAAGTAATCATCGTAATAAATATGGTTTGTGCTGACTTGAATTTTTCTTTCTCGCAAATTCCAACAATCCGAACTTCAATTTTTAAAGTTAGAGGCCGAGTAACATTCTATGCCCGCACACCATTGGCCGTATCAATATAGTTTGCAATGGCACTTGCGGCATTGGCAATCAGGTTTTTATTTCAAAATCCGAGATCAAACTCTCCCATAAGATTTCCAACGGATGTAAGGCTTGCCTGCCTGTACCTTCAAGGATTTGATTTCTGCACGATGTTCCTACAGCAGCAATCTTGACATTTTCGGGTGTTTTTCGTATTTCGGGGAACAGGACCAATTCGCCAACTTTTTGGCTCAAGGCATAATGTTCTTTTTCAAATCCGAATGAGCCGGCCATTCCACAACAGCCCGAAGGGATTTCCTCTACTTTGTAGTTTTTGGGGATAGATAACATGGAAATAGTAGCCTGTGTTGAAGCTATGGCCTTTTGTTGGCAATGCCCATGGAGTTTTATCGAAAGCGGTTTATCAGTAAATTGAGATGATGTAATTCTGCCAGCTTTATATTCTTTGTCGATAAATTCGTCAATCATCAAGCAATTAGAAGCCAGCCGTAAGCTATCTTCCTTTAAATCCTGCCCACATAGATCGGGGTATTCATCCCGGAACGAAAGAATAGCTGAAGGTTCTATTCCAATAAGAGGTGTTTGTTCAGTAATTATATCTTTAAGCATCAAAATGTTACTAATAGCTAATTTTTTTGCTCTGCGGAGGAGTCCTTTCGAAATAAAGGAACGGCCGCTCGGTTTATGCTGTGGGATAATCACTTCATAGCCCAGACGATTCAGTAACATGATGGCTTTTATAACGATATGGGCTTCGGTATAATGGGTAAATTCATCGTTAAAAAAATAGACCTTACCCTTGGGAAACATCTTTGAATTCTGATAACGAGTTATTTGCTTCTTGATATTTACACCACTGAGTGTTTGTATTTGTCTTTGAGGGGCAAAATTCAGGATTCTCTTCAAAAGAGAGGAGGTAAATTTATTGGCAAGTAAGAAGTTAGTGAAATCAGGAATCAGGCTACCCAATCGATAAAGAGTCGAAATATTGGCTACAGCCCATGTTCTGAAGGGAATGCTGTTTGCGTCGTAATAATGCTGAAGAAATTCGGCTTTTAATTTTGCCATGTCTACATTCGATGGGCATTCTGATTTGCATGCCTTGCACGATAAGCATAAATCCATTATCTCATAGAGTTCTTTGTGGTTGAATGGATTTTTCTGTTCGGAATGGGTAAGCATTTCACGCAGTAAATTTGCCCGGGCGCGAGTGCTTGCATTTTCATCGCGAGTAGCCATATAACTTGGGCACATGGTTCCTCCCATCACTTCTGTCTTTCGGCAATCGCCCGAACCGTTGCATCTCTCAACTGCCCTGATAATTCCTCGATCGTTCGAAAAATCGAATATGGTTTCGATATCTTTGGTTGCCTTCCCTGGTTCGTAACGAAGCGAAGTATCCATAGGAGGAGTATCGATGATCTTTCTATCATTGAATATTCCTTCAGGATCCCATGTGTTTTTAATTTCTTTTAAATGTCTGTAATTACGTTCCCCAACCATTAGAGGAATGAATTCACCCCGTAACCGTCCGTCACCATGTTCTCCACTCAATGAACCTCGGTATTTTTTTACTAGCAAAGTTGTTTGCTGAGCCACTTCTCGAAAGCGTTTCACATCTTCCGGGTCTTTTAGGTTCAAAACAGGTCTTAGATGTAGTTCACCACTGCCGATATGTGCATAATAAACACAGGATAAATTCAAACGCTGGAGGATTCGATCGAATTCCTCGATATAAGCTGGAAGTAATTCGGGATTTACTGCGGTATCTTCTATGACAGGAACGGGTTTAGCATCGCCGGGCATATTCGATAAAACTCCCAGCCCGGCTTTTCGCAAAGCCCAAACGCGTTGAATATCCTTTCCCGTGATGAGTGGAAAAGCATAACCATACCCAGCCTGTATCATCTCCGTTTTCATGGCCTCAACTTTTACTTCCATCTCCGAGAGAGTATTTTCATAAAATTCTACAATTAGAATAGCCCCAGGATTACCTTGCACAAAAAAACGATTCTTGTCCTGCTCACGGTTTTCATGGGTTAAATCCAAAACCGTTTTATCCATTAGTTCAACCGAAACGGGATGATATTTCAGTGCAATGAGATTTGCATATAATGCGTCTTTTACATTTTCTAAATGAATGCAAACAAGCCCTGAAACTGGAGGCGGCAAGGGAACCAAACTTAGCTTAATTTCCGTTATTAGAGCAAGTGTTCCTTCCGAGCATGCTATTAAACGGCAGAAGTTGAATGGAGCACCATCGGGTTTAAATGGTTGACACTCGAGCAAAGAGTCGATGGCATAACCTGTATTTCGACGACGAACACTAGGATCGGGATATTCTTTTCGGATTTCTTCCTGGTTTTCAGGATCGGATAAAATATGATAAATTTGACGATATAATTTATTTTCGAGCTGATTGCCACTTAGTTTGGCCAGGAATTCCGCAGGAGAAAGATCTTTGAATTCCACTTCGCTACCATCGCTCAACATAGCCTTTATCTCCAGCAAATGGTCTCTTGTGCTGCCATAGATTAATGAATGAGCACCACATGAATTGTTACTCACCATGCCTCCAAGCATGCAACGATTAGAAGTTGAGGTTTCTGGAGCAAAATATAATCCTAAAGGCTTCAATATTTTGTTCATCTCATCGAGTATCACGCCGGGCTCTATTCGTATCCATTTTTCGCCGGGGTTGATCTCGAGTATACGATTCATATATTTTCCCATATCTACCACAATGCCATTCCCTACTACCTGGCCTGCCAGAGAAGTCCCTGCAGCTCTTGGTATTAAAGAAATACGATGATTACGGGCAAAACGAATCAAGGTTAATAAGTCAGACTTATCGCGTGGTCTTGCTACAGCTAAAGGAATTTCCCGGTAAGCCGATGCATCTGTTGCATGTATCAGCCGCATCGTTTTTTCTATAAAAAGATCTCCCTTGAGTTGTTCACGGATTTCATCCCAATTGAATTCAATTCCTTCCATTTTATTTTTTTGCTGAATTCAAGTCACAAATGCAACTTTTTGGTTAGACAAATTTAGTGATAAAAATTCATTTGGTGTTAAAAAATTCAATTTTTTTCTTGGTCTGTTATTTAGCTTGCGTTGAATATATTCGATGTCTTTATCAGTAACGTTTTCAAATGAAAGCCCTTTTGGTAAGTACTGACGAATAAGCCCATTCGTGTTTTCATTAGCACCTCTCTCCCATGAATGATATGGTTTGGCGAAGAAGAAGTCTACCTTCAAAGTGTTACTGATAGTTTTGTGTTCTGCAAATTCTTTTCCATTATCGCCGGTGATTGTATGAAGCCATTGTGCCTGTGGCTGCAAGATTTCAACTGTTTTCATCGCCAGCTCTTCGGCATCTTTACCTTTAAGTTTCGCCAACCATAGATAGCCACTCACCCTGTCGTTAATGGAGAGTATTGCCCCTTGGTGATTTTTCCCAATGATAGTATCGATTTCGAGGTCCCCAAGGCGTGTCTTTTCATCCACAACTGCAGGACGTTGCGAAATATCAACCCTGTCTTTAATTATCCCCCTGCTATCCTTAGCAGCACCTCGCTTTCGGTACTTTCGTCCTTTCCTTCTCAGATGAACAAACAGAGAGCCCTTGGATTTTTTGTCATCCCATACGTATTGATAAATACGTTCATGGCTAACACAGTCCACATTGTCGAGTTTGGCTCTTCCGGCGATTTGCTCAGGGCTGTAGTCTTCCTGAAGCCAGGTGTCAACGTATGCTTTTACCTGCTCTGTAAAACGCAGTTTTTTGGGCTTGGCCTGATGCCTCTGGTCGCACTTGCGTTGAGCAAGCTCATACCGATACTCACCGCTACGTCTGTCACAATTACGCTGAAGTTCTCTCGAAACGGTGCTTTTGTCTTTCCCTATGGCTTCGGCTATCTGTTTTTGCTTGTAGCCCTTTACTTTCATTACATAAATGGTGTACCTTTGTTCTACGGTTAAATGTTTCATATTGCAACTCTTTTTAGCGAGGAGAGGGCAAAATTAAACTTTATCCATCAGGGCAAAGAGAGAGAGAATTCTATTCTTTCTCCTTTGTCTTGAAAAACTTAATCTTCATCTCCTCTGAAAAAGTTGCATTTATTAGTTGAATTTAGTTTTTATATGGATGGCAAAAATAAAAAAAGCGGGCTTTACCCTCTGTAGAATCTTTCGACGAATTATTTTTCGAATAGTGGATTTGGCAGTTCTTTCGAATATCCTATCGACCGATTTTTGATAACCCTATCGTATAACTGCTCTCCAGAAGAGAAATAAGATTTTGCAAATTCGCAACAAGGAAAAACTTTGGTGCATTGGTATTCCATAAAGTCAACATTGCTTAAAGTTACCATGCTATTAGATTGTGCCAGTGAATGTTCGGAGATTTGCCTTGATTTTTCTACTCCCAAAGCCGACAAAAATCCTTGCTCTTCAGGAATACATTCCCCAATGAGACGCGGGGAATTTATTCACAAAATTTACAATAAGAGAGAAGAAGATTGTGGACGACTAAGAGTTTTCTTCTACTCTAAAATTTTCGGCTAGAAATTTTTTTATCGTGAAAAGGATTAATGACCATCGCTAAAATAATTAATGGTCTTTGGTTGAATAATTCATCTCGATAAAAGGTATTGCCAGACCGCCTGTCCAATTCAGAGTGATTGAAAGTGTAGGAAGCATTGTGATTATATTCTATGCTTTCTCCAAATTGAACGGATAAATCATTCATTTTCTTTGCGCTGTGGCTTTGAGTGATTCCCATCATATACAATCTGTCGAAAAGTTCCGTGGCATTTCGAATTTTGTATTTTATAAAATGCGAAGCATTATTTTCAATTGGTCAGAGTTTTTTCGATTATTTCGGCAAACCACTTGGGTGACCTTCGAGGTTTCATGGTTTGGCTATTGACAAATACGAGGGTTGTTGACCCTTCATTGATCAATTGATTGTCTTGGTTATAGATTCTATAAGAGAAAGTGATTTGAGTATGTGTAAATTTTTGAATTCGGGTAACAATTCTAATTTCATCGTCATACCTAGCTGGCCTTATGTAATAGCATTCGAGATGGATAACAGGCATCAATACTCCTTCATCTTCCAATTTTTTATAGGAACTTCCAAGGTTGCGCATAAGTTCGGTGCGTCCGACTTCATAATAGGAGGCATAATTCCCATGATAAACATAACCCATCGAATCTACTTCGACATATCTAACTCTAAGGTTGGTGACGTGTTCATACATAATAGCGAGTATTAATCATTTTCATCGAATTTCAATCCATTATCGATACTTTTTCGAATAGCTGGAATGCCTTTCTTCATCCACTGAGGAGCAGGACTTCCCTTTAAATAATGATCGAAAAACTGGTACATTCGTTGAGTCAAATCCATGCGGTTTCCCCATGATTTTTCCTTCAGGTTGTGGTCTTCTTTATTGTATACAAGCATCCAGCATGGTTTCTGTAAACGCCTCATAGCGCTAAATAACTCCAACCCCTGCGACCAGGGTACAGCTCCATCATTATCGTTATGCAAGATGAGAAGGGGAGTATGAATGTTATCGGCAAAAAATAAAGGAGAATTATTGATAAATTTCAAAGGTTTCTCCCAAAGGCTACCTCCAATCCTGCTTTGTGATCTTTCGTATTGTATCATCCGACTTTTTCCCGATTCCCCTCGTATTCCACCGTAAGCACTAATCATATTGGCAACTGGTGCACCAGCCATGGCACAGGCGAATAGGTCGGTGCGTGTAATAATATAAGCCACTTGATATCCACTCCAGCTATGACCCTGTAATCCAATACGATCCTTATCCACAAAGCCTGAGGACGATAAGGATAGAACTCCGCTCATTACACAGTCGTAAGCATCATTTCCCGGATTGTCGCTCTTATATACTATATCGGGCACAAATACCAGATATCCATTGCTAACGAGATAAGTAGGATTAATAATAGACCGCGATGGTAAAGGTGAAAAATAGCTGTATAGATCTTGCGAACTCTTCTCATAGAAATAGACAATCATTGGATATTGCCTTGTCGAATCGAAATTTTCAGGTTTATAGAGTAAACCATCTAAAGAATCACCTTGAGGTGATATCCATTTCACCACTTCCACAGTTCCCCATTGATATTCTGATTGCTGTGGATTGGCTTGTGAAATCTGCTCCATAATATTAAAGTCGTTTTGGGCATACCATAGATCGGGGAATTGTTGAAATGTTTCCTTTGTAAATAGAAAAGTGTCTGAATTCCTTGATTTTATCAAATTGCTTATCCGGCATTTGCCTCCTGTTAATATGGAAGGTTCACGTTTTAATCGAGGAGAAAGTGTTAAAATGTATATGTCTTTATCGATATAGCTATACCCGGCAAGCAATAGAGGCTTTTCGAGGTCAATATGAATTTCTTCTGGGTTGGTTTTCAAATACCTCAATTTTAATTTATTTTTTCTTCCATAGAAGCGAGTGAGATTTTCGGGAGCTTGTTTCCCCTTAGGATCTATTTTCCATATATCATATTTATCGTAAATCAACACAAATTCGTCATTAGTTGCCCATCCTGCAATACCATAGGAGGGAGGAGGGGAAGGCATGTCGTATTCTTCGAGAGCGAAACATGCTGACAACCCTTTGGTAAGCGGGATGCATTCGTTGTTCTTTAAATTTGTGGCATACCAGCATGAATCATTCGAATGATATCGAATATAAAAGTAGCCATAAGGCGAAAGGCTGACATAATCGGCAACCTTTCTTTCGATGAGTTTTGCCTTGCCATTCTGTAAATCTATTAAATAGTAGTCATAATAGCTGCCATCCCACGATTTCAGCTGAGAATAGGGGAGGGGATTGCTTCCCAGAGCGTATCTCGAGTTTCCCTTCATATAAATGGAAATTTGAGAGATGGTGTCCCTTCCTGCTAAAATTATCTTTTCTTTTTTGATATCATACATGCAAACATAGGAGCGCTTCTTTTCATTTTCGAGATTTTTGAGTTGTTCTGATTGCAGCAAGGGATCACTCCAGCTCCAGATGTCCAACCTTGCAATTTCTTCGGGAAGATGAAGCGTGTCTGTTTTAGACTCTTCTGGTGGATAGTAATATGCGAAATACAATTTTTCTCCATCTTGAGAAAACCAGGGATTGTAATATGGACTAACGCTGGCAGTAGAAACTGACAAAATTGCAGAATCTGCTATAAGTTGACTCTCATTTTTATTTACTCCATACAAGTATAAGCAAATATTCGAGCGAAAAGAAGTGTCTGTTGAATATGAGAAACTAAGCAATGTTCCTGTCTCGTTCCAACTTAGATTTTTGATCTTTCCGGGCTTTTGAAAAACTTTGATTGTCTGGCCTTTTAAAGGATTAAAAATATAAAGGCCAGAAGAATCATTCTCGGGTAGCTTTTGAACAAAGGCCACAGGCCCGTTTAATCGGGGTGTAGCATAATCTTCAATATAAGGGAAAAACCAGCATGGTTTATCGAATGATTCGAAAATACCGAGTTGATAAGATGTTTTTTTCTTAGGAGGATGATATTTGGTGCTATCGGAAGAACTTGTATCTGAGGGGGTAAATTTTCTTTTGAAACAAACCAAAGGGCTTTCTTCCATCAATTTAAAATTATAGAGATGGGGAAACCTGAGCAGGTTATCAGTGGTAAGTGAAAGAATGAAGAGGGAATCGAGAGGTAAGTCATTTTCTTTTATCTTTTTCAAACGCAATTTTCTCAAAGTATCATAAGGCTGTTTAACGCTAAATATCACGTAATTGTTGTCAGAAAATGCGGGATTAACCCCTCTGGGAAAAACTTTTACCTGATGGTCGGAAACATTGAACAAATGAAGGAAGCCATCACCTCTTGCAGGCTGTATGGTAAAAGCTACAAACTTTCCATTCGGGCTTATGCATTTATACGGAATGGAGTTCCATTTTTCATAAACCTCATGAGTAAGTGGTTTTTTCTGGGATAAGAGGATGAGGGAAGGCAAGAGGAGAGTTAAAATCGATATAACCCTCAATTTCTGTTGAAAACGTTGCATTTCAGGGATTTTTTTAATACTTTTATAAATTTAAACAAACCGCAGAAATTGTAGCAAGAAGGTGTAAAATTACGAAGAATGCATGGAAGCATAAGGAAATTTTAGCATATTTGCTGTTAGAATTGTTTTCGAAAGTTAATTTATATTTCATTTGAAATATGTTTATTTGCATTCTCAAAATGGCCTATGACTTTTAGAAATTCATTGTATGAGTTATATTAAATTTGTTAAAGATCAACTTATTAACCTTGAGTTTTCACTTGCACGCGAGATTTTACGATCGAATCGTGCCGGTGCTTATGCTTCTCAAACCATCATAGGGTGTAATACGCGTAAATATCATGGTCTGCTCATTTGTCCACAAGCTGGCATAGACGATGATAATCATCTGTTGCTTTCGAATCTCGATGAAAGTATCGTCGATGAAGGAAGCGAATTCAATCTGGCGATAAGAAGATACAAGGGAGGAATATACAATCCCAAAGGCCATAAATATGCACGAGAATATGAAATTGACCATGTACCCATAATTACCTATCGAATAGGCAATATGGTCATTACGAGGCAACTCGTATTTGCCATGAATGAGGACAGGGTTTTGATCAAATATACGCTTGTTGATGGGCAGTCGCCTACGAAGATTCGTTTTAAACCCTTTTTAGCCTTTCGGAATATTCATTTTCTAACCCATGCCAATTTAAATGCCAATACTAACGCTCAAAGAGTGCCCGGAGGAATAATGGTAAAGATGTACGAAGGCTATACACCTTTATATATGCAATTCTCGAAAGAGGCGATTGAATATCTTCATGTTCCTGATTGGTATTACGATGTGGAATATTTAAAAGAGATCGAAAGAGGCTATGAAGCGCACGAAGATCTTTTCACCCCAGGCTATTTCGAATTGAACCTAAAAAAAGGAGAAAACGTAATATTTTCGGCAGGGACGACCGAAGCCGACATTTCGAAGCTGAAAGCCATTTTTAACCTGGAGGTTCGCAGACGCTTGTCGCGCAGTAATTTTTTGAATTGCCTGAAAAATGCAGCTCAGCAGTTTATTGTTCACCGTGACGGCAAAACTCAGTTAATAGCAGGTTATCCTTATTTTGGAAGATTTAGTCGAGATACCTTCATTTCACTTCCTGGTCTTACATTGACGGTCGGCAATTCCAGATTATGCCACGAAGTGCTGCAATCTCATTTGTCAGAGCTCAAGGGTCCTCTTTTCCCAAATATCTTGAGCAAAGAAAAACCAGTGTATAACTCCATCGACGCTCCTTTATGGTTTATTTGGGCAGTACAGAAGTATGCCTGCAAAACTCGGAGGATTTCATCGGTATGGAAGGAATTTGGCCCGGCCATCATACAAATTCTCGAAGGATATAGAAAAGGGACAGAATATAATATTCACATGCAAGAAGATGGTCTAATCTATGGTGGTGCGCCCGGAGTAGCTCTTACCTGGATGGATGCCATCATTGAAGGAGTTCCTATAACACCTCGTATAGGTTGTCCTGTCGAAGCGAATGCATTGTGGTACAATGGTATAAGTTTTGCTATTGCAGCGGCCAGAAGAGCTTCCGACAAGGTTTTCGTCGAAAGATGGACTCCGGTAATAAAGAGGCTCAATAATAATTTTCCTGCTAATTTTTGGGATGAAGACAAAGGCTATCTGGCCGATTATACAGATGGTAACTTTAAAGACTGGACCATGCGCCCCAATCAGGTAATTGCTACAGCAATGCAATATACTCCTCTGAAGGAGGAAATCCGCAAAGGAATATTAAGCAGGGTAAGGCATGAATTATTAACCCCTCGAGGCTTGCGTACTTTAACTCCAACACACCCCGATTACAAAGGAATATATGCTGGCAATCAAATTGACCGGGATCTCGCCTACCATCAGGGGAGTGCTTTCCCTTGGCTATTGGGATTCTTTGTCGAGGGCTACTTGCGCATTCATGGCAAAGGCGGATTATCGTTCATAAAAAATCTGTACAATGGATTCGAACCCGAAATGACCGAACATGGATTGTGTACTATTTCGGAAATTTACGATGGTGATCCTCCACACAAGCCCGCAGGAGCTATTTCTCAAGCATGGAGCGTAGCAGCATTGCTTACCATGCACGACTTAATCGAACATTACGAAAAATAAATATAAATGAATTAAAATCCATAAAAGCTATGAGAGTATTGATGTTTGGATGGGAGTTCCCCCCTCATATTACAGGTGGTTTAGGAACGGCCTGTTATGGCCTTACTAAAGGATTGATGAAACACGGTGTGGAGGTGATCTTTGTTGTTCCCAAAGCCTATGGAGACGAAGATCAATCTGCCGTAAGACTGGTGGATGCCAGCGACATAGTCGTCGATCCCAATGACTCTGAATTTAAGGGATTATGGGACAGAATAAAATACATGGAAATCTCTTCCACTATCATTCCTTATGTGAGTCCTGAAAAATTCGAAGACATGAAGATCAGGGAAGAATTGAACAAGCATAGGGATGAACAACACGTCCTGAGCCGGAAATATGAATTTTCTGGTAAATACGGGCCGCGGCTTCTGGAAGAAGTCTCCCGATATGCTCTCATTGGTTCGGCCTTGGCAGCTAAAGAAGAATTCGATGTAATTCATGCCCATGACTGGTTAACTTATCCGGCTGGTATTGCGGCAAAGAATGTCAGCAAGAAACCACTTATCGTTCATATTCATGCCACTGAGTTCGATCGTAGCGGCCAAAATGTAAACCCCGAGATTTATGAAATCGAAAAAAGAGGAATGGAAGAAGCCGATTTTGTGATTAGTGTGAGCAATTTCACCCGCAATATCTGTATCGAAAAATATCACATCGATCCCGATAAGATCATCACAGTGCATAATGCCGTAGAACCGGCAGACAATATGGAAAGTCCGACGGTTGAACGTAATCTCGACGACAAAATCGTCACCTTTTTAGGACGCATAACCTTCCAGAAAGGCCCTGAATATTTCGTCGAAGCGGCACGCAAGGTTCTGGATCGCTATCCCAATGTCCGTTTTGTGATGGCAGGAACAGGCGATATGCAGCAAAAAATGATACGACGTGTAGCCAAACTCAAGATGGGTACAAAATTCCATTTTACTGGATTCTTAAAAGGAAATGAAGTAAACAAACTCTTGGCGATGACCGATGTATTCGTGATGCCATCGGTTTCTGAACCTTTTGGGATAGTTCCGCTCGAAGCCATGCAAAGCAATGTACCGGTCGTTATTTCGAAACAATCGGGTGTGTCGGAAGTTCTCAAGCATGCTATAAAAGTAGATTTTTGGGATGTAAATGCCCTGGCTGATGCCATATATGGACTGCTTGCCTACCCTAAACTGCCCGAAATGGCTACCAGAGAAGGAAAATCAGAAGTTGACAATCTGAAATGGGAAAATGCGGCTTTTCTCGTAAAACAGGTCTATGAGAGAGCTATCAGACTCTCCTCATCCAATTAATCTATAAACTATCCTATTATGAGATCAATTTGCCTTTATTTTCAAATCCATCAGCCTTTTCGATTGAGGACTTATAGATTTTTCGACATAGGTAATGATTCAAATTATTATGATGAATATCAAAATCGCTTTATCATTCGCAGAGTTGCCGAAAAATGCTATTTACCAGCAAATAAATTGCTTTTAACTCTCATTCGAAGGCATGGCCAAGCTTTCAGGGTTTGTTTCTCGATTTCTGGGACTGCAATAGAACAGTTCGAAAAATATACCCCCGAGGTTTTGGATAGTTTTAAGCAGCTTGCTGCAACTGGGCAGGTGGAGTTTTTAGCCGAAACTTATGGACATTCGCTTGCAGGCTTAAAAAACAAGGAAGAATTTAAAAGGCAAATCCTCATGCACTCACAAAGAGTCGAAGAACTTTTCGGGATCAAACCTACTTCATTCCGCAATACTGAGCTTATCTATTCGGATGAAATTGGAGCAACCATAGCCGAAATGGGTTTTTACTCTATTCTGGCAGAAGGGGCAAAACATATACTGGGATGGAGGAGTCCAAATTATTTGTATTACAATGCCTTGAATCCCAGGCTTAGAGTCCTGTTACGTAATTTTCGATTAAGCGACGACATTGGTTTTCGCTTTTAAACAAAGCATGGTCAGAATGGCCGCTTACGGCCGAAAAGTATGTTAGTTGGCTCAATGCCTTCGATCCCAATCAGGAATTAGTTAATATTTTTCTCGATTATGAAACTTTTGGTGAACATCACTGGAAAGAAACTGGAATTTTCGAATTTTTAGAAGCATTGCCGAAAACCATACTAACCCAATCAAACTTCGAATTTCATACTCCAACCGAAATTGCCAGCCTACATCAGCCAGTAGCTCCCATTCACGTTCCTCATGCTACATCCTGGGCCGACGAAGAAAGAGACCTCACTGCCTGGCTGGGCAATGAACTACAGGAAGAAGCCGTTTCGAACCTCTACGCGCTGGTATCTAAAGTTTACGCCTGCGATGACCCTTCCATCTGGAAAGATTGGCTCTATCTCCAAACCAGCGATCATTTCTATTATATGTGTACAAAATGGTTCTCCGATGGTGAAGTTCACAAATACTTCAATCCTTATCCTTCGCCTTACGAAGCCTATATTAATTATATGAATGTTTTATCCGATTTTATTATTAGAGTAGAAAAGAATTCGGTTGGAAAACTCGAATATGAAGGATGGCCTTCACTGAAAAGTGTATATGAATTCAACAATATTTCCGGACCACCTCTTCCTTTTGTAACTCAAGCACCTCATTTTGTTAGAAGCGATAAAAAATCATCTAAGTTAATGGCACAACCTTCCGATTTAATTCATTTTAGTGATCGAAAGCTGAAAAGTGCACTAAAAAATACTGATTCGGAATTTATCGCAAAAATCATAGCCAACTCGGCTGAAGAAGTAACCGATAAAATTCTTCGTAATCTGACCAAACAAAGAGGAGAAGAAGTTAAAGAACTGGCTCATGAAATTAAAAAGGTTTCGAAAAAGGCCTTGAGTGAGGCTGTTGAAGAAATCCTCTTGCATATTCAGAAATAATGTTGCACTAAGGGAGTATCTTTGTTGTCGATTCATTTATCAAACATTCCTAACTAAAAGAATTGCGATGGCTGCTAATGAAATAATAAAACCCGATTATCTTTTTGAGGTCAGTTGGGAAGTATGTAACAAGATTGGTGGAATTTTTACTGTTTTAGCCACCAAGGCTGGTACAATAAAAAAGGAACTGGATGATAACTATATTGTAATTGGACCCGACGTATGGATGGAAACCCATACGAATCCGTATTTCGAGGAAGACCACCTTTTGTACAGAGCGTGGCGTATGCAGGCAACTTCTGAAGGATTGAAAGTAAGACTTGGTAGATTTAAGGGAAAGAAGGGTGCCGTGGCTATTTTGGTAGATTTCACTTCCTTGTTCCCTCAAAAAGACAAAATATTGGCTCATTTATGGGAAAAATTCGGACTCGATTCCATTACAGGAGGTTGGGATTACATAGAACCTCTGTTGTTTGGATATGCGGCTGGGAAAGTCATCGAGAGTTTTTACGAATATGAAGTATTCCCTCAGGAGAAAGTAGTCGCTCATTGTCATGAATGGATGAGTGGAGGTACAATTCTTTATTTAAAAGAAAATCTTCCACAAATTGCTACAGTTTTTACCACTCATGCCACTGTTTTAGGCAGATCCATTTCGGGGCATAACTGGCCTTTATACCGCAATCTGGAGTTCTATAATCCTGAAACCATAGCACGTGAATTAGGTGTTGTTGCAAAATATTCACTCGAAAAAACCGCTGCTTTGAATACCGATATTCTTGCAACCGTAAGCAATATTTCGGCAGCCGAAGCGCGTAAGTTTTTCGGCCGAGATGTAGATTATATTACACCCAATGGTTTCGATGTTTCATTGATTCCAGATTCTGATTTCGAGACCCAGCGCATCGAAGCTCGCAAAATTCTCATCCACACGGCCAGAACACTTTTAGGCCAGGACATAAGGGATGATGCTTTCATGGTGGTTACGAGTGGCCGCTACGAATTTCGTAACAAAGGCCTCGATGCTTTCATCGATGCCTTGGGTTATCTCGATAAAAACTATCGAGGCGACCGACAAATCATTGCATGGCTTATGGTACCCTTTACCAATAAAGGACCCAATCCTGTCTTGAAAAACCGTCTGGAAGAAAAAGAACCTATCGTCCCTACCGAAAACGAGTTCCTTACTCATAACCTCTACGAACCCGAACAAGACCAAATTCTATCAGCAATAAAGAAAAATCAGCTTACAAATAGCGCCAAAAGCCGCATCAAAGTGATTTTTGTACCTGCCTACCTCGATAATCAAGATGGCATTTTCAATAAATCTTATTATGATCTTTTATTAGGATGTGATTTATCGGTTTTCCCTTCCTACTATGAACCATGGGGCTACACCCCTCTGGAAAGCATTGCTTATCATGTTCCAACTGTGACTACATCATTAGCAGGCTTTGGTCAATGGGTTTTACAGAATTACGATTCACCGAACGATATGGTAAGGGTGCTAACCCGAAACGAAGATAACTACGAGGAGTTTTGTGAGGCAATTGCGGCTACGATTAAAGAATATTCTCAAAAGTCAGACGAAGAATTACATCAAATAGGAGTAAGAGCCAATGCCATGGCGCGAGATTTTGTTTGGGAAAACATGATAGACCAATATTGGATAGCCTATTCGGCAGCAATCGAAAAAGCCATGGCGCGCAGCGATTTATTTCGTCCTCGCATGGCTGTTGGACATCCGGTTGCGATAGCCGAAAAAGCCGAGGCTTCATGGAGAAAGATTATGGTAGATCCGGGTGTTCCACCACGATTGGAGGGCCTGGTACGTTTGTCGAAAAATCTGTGGTGGTCATGGAATAACAATGCCATAGAATTGTTCTCGATGATAGATAAACAATTATGGGAAGATTGCGAACAGAACCCAATTGCTCTTATCGAGTCGTTGCCTCTTGATGCATTGAAAAAATTGGAGAACGATACGGAATTTTTAACGAAACTCGATACCATTGTTGCCCAATTTGATCAATACATGGCCCAAGCTGTCAACAAAGATCCAAAGGTTGTGGCCTATTTCAGTATGGAGTATGGGATTCACGACAGTTTGAAAATTTATTCTGGAGGTTTAGGCATATTAGCAGGTGATTATCTGAAAGAGGCCAGCGATTGCAATAAGAATATCATAGCCATTGGGCTTTTATACAGGTATGGCTATTTCCAACAGGAAATCTCTATTCATGGGGATCAGATTGCCAAGAGTTCTCCTCAAAAGTTTTCGCACATGCCGCTGATACCTGTTCGCGATGCCGATGGTAATTGGATAAAGGTAAGTATAGCATTTCCGGGTCGTACCATGTATGCAAAAGCGTGGTTGGTGGAAGTTGGACGAATCCCCCTGTATCTGCTCGATACCGAAATTGACGAAAATCTCGAGATCGACCGAAGTGTTACACATTTTCTTTATGGAGGCGATTGGGAAAACCGTCTGAAACAAGAATTATTACTTGGGGTGGGCGGAATTCGCCTTTTACATGAACTTAATATTCGACCTCATGTATATCACCTAAACGAAGGCCATGCTGCATTCATCGGAATCGAACGGCTGAGAGATCTGGTTCAGAACGAAAAATTGACATTCAATCAGGCAATCGAAATAGTAAGATCGACCAGCCTCTTTACTACCCATACCCCTGTTCCCGCCGGCCATGATACATTCACTGAAGACTTGCTAAGAGCCTATATTCCACATTATGCCGACAGGCTAACCATTTCATGGGAGGAATTTATACGGCTTGGGCGAATCAATCCTAATGATACCCAGGAAAATTTCTCGGTTAGTGTTCTGGCTATCAATCTTTGCCAGGAAGTGAACGGAGTAAGCCGAATCCATGAAAAGGTTACCCAGAAAATGTTCGTAAAAATGTTCGAAGGTTATTTCCCTGAAGAACTTCATATTGGCCATGTTACCAATGGAGTTCATTTCCCTACCTGGGCTTCTATCGATTGGCAAAGAATATATGCACATACTTTTGGAAAGGACTATATACTGAATCAATCGAATCCCAAATACTGGGAAAAAATTTATGAAGTAAGTGATGAGAATATATGGGCTGAAAGAATGCATCAGAAAGAAGAACTGATAAAATTCGTTAAGAAACATGTAAACGATGACATGACCCGCCGGCAGGAAAATCCTAAGTTGATTTTCAGGGTTCTTGAATCCATTAAGGTAGAACCTCTCACCATTGGCTTTGCCCGTAGATTTGCTTATTACAAAAGGGCTTACCTGTTGTTCTTCAATATGGAAAGATTGGCCAAAATCGTGAATAATCCACGTTATCCCGTACAATTCATCTTTGCAGGGAAAGCACATCCCGCTGACCAACAGGGTCAAGACCTCATCAAAAAGATTTATACGGTGAGCAAACAACCTGAATTTCTTGGGAAAATCATTTTCCTCGAAAACTACGGAATGGAAATGGCCAAAAGTTTGATCAGAGGAGTAGATGTGTGGTTGAATACACCCATGCGATTGATGGAGGCTTCGGGTACTAGTGGTGAAAAAGCAGTCATGAATGGAGTAGTCAATTTCAGCGTTCAGGATGGCTGGTGGGCCGATGGCTACAAACCAGGCGCAGGTTGGGCTATTAAAGAGAAACCCACCTATACCAATGATCAATTTCAGGATGAACTGGATGCCGAAACCATTTATTCTACCCTCGAAGAAGAAATCATACCTACGTATTATGATACCGACTGGAACGGAGTTTCACCACGATGGGTAGCCCATGTCAAAAATACCATTGCGAATATTGCTCCTCATTTCACCATGAAAAGGCAATTGGATGATTACTACAAAAAATTTTATACAAAGCTCTTCGATAGAGGTGAACTGATGAAACAAAATGATTTCGAATTGGCTAAAAATATATCGGCCTGGAAACGGCGCGTAACTCGCCTGTGGAAAGATATCCTGGTTTTAAACATGAAATTCCCTGGCTCAGAACATCCTGCCCTGCGTCAGGGTGAAACTTTTCATGCAGAAGTTACCCTCGATATTGGCGAACTTTCACCTGAAGATATTGGTCTTGAGTTGATTTTTGGACGCAAAATCAATGGCACTGTGGATAAACTTCTGTTTAAAAACGAAATGAATCAAGAAATCATCGATTACCATATCGTAAAATTCTTCTGCCATATTCCTATTACTAAAGCCGGAGTGTATGATTTCTCATTCCGTTTGTACCCAAAACATCCTTTACTGCCTCATCGTCAAGATTTTTGTCTGGTCAGATATTTTTAAAAAAGGGAATTTGATCGAAAAAATCAGAACTCCTGACCCTTCAATTGCCTATCTATATTTTACAAAAATACTATCTTAGAAATGCCCTCAATAATCCCTTCAAATCCTTAGCGCACTTCGGTAATTTTTTTGTCGAGACGCCAAAGACCTATAGGGTTTTGTCCAAACCTAACAAGTCTCCAAGACAGTTAGATTTTAACGTCAAGAAAAGAAATTTAAAAAAAGGGTTAGAAGTTGCAGATGATGGGGAGTCAAGAGAGTGATAAGAATGGTTTTTTAGATAATACATAACGCAATCATCAAAACCACGATAAGCTGATTGAAACCGAATCAGGTGTTATGAAATTTATTACACTATCATTCATCGAAAGACAGTGCAAGATGAGGATGGTCCTTTGTAATAATTTTTTATGAAATCATTACTCTTATTTATTAATAATTGAACCTGACAAATAACAAACATTGAAATGGTCGTAATGGGAACTCGGTTACCAGATTAACATAACTGCCAAGCTGATTGTAAGTGTATTTCCCTGCATCGAACAAATTGTTGATCAATAAGCCTGTTTCCATTTTCGATGATAAAATCTTCTTTATTTTATAGCGAATACTTAAATCAGTAAGAAAAATACGGTTTTTATTCAAATCATTATAAATAAATGAAGCCGTTACAATTAAATTTTTTCTACTAAAATTTCCGGTAATGGAAAGCTCATGACGAAACCAATCGCTATTTTGCTTCTGACTAGAATTGCCGAGTTCGGTGTCAATGTTCAACCAACGGAAAGCATAAACCAGATCGAATACCGAAAAATAATGATAAATAGTTGGGTTTAGGGTGATGTAATGTGTTTTGCTGTCATTTAACTCTCCATTGACTAAGACCTTTCCTTTGTCGGATTGCAAATTCAAATTGATGGCGAAATTGGTTCTTACATCGGGTAAGGATTTGGAGATAGAACCTCTGAGCGAAGCAAGTTGACGGTTGTTTGCATAATTTTTTATAGTGTAAATACGGCTGCCATTGAGGCCAATAGAATCAGACCTTAAAAAATCGAACTGCTGGAGAGAGTAACCAACACTGCCATAAGCCGAAAAACCCGTTACAATATTGTTATATTTTATGGTGGCATTGGCGTGGTTTACTGCATATAATCTACCGCTAACGAGAGGTTCGTTCTTTCTCAACAAATCAGGGCTTGCCAAAATATAACCATAAAATATTTCGGAAGAAGCAAAATATTGATAATATCTTTTTGCAGAAGCCGTTACATTCCAATTATTTTTTATTTTTTTGCTGTAAAGCAGAGAGGGTTCGGCAACTATTTTGGCATAATTCTGAGAGACCATATGTATGTTCGACTCTTCCGTCAATAAAAGCGAACTTAAGGGTATTTGAAAATTCCATGTCGTAGTAGCCGTCCTTTTCATCAAGGTTGGCCTGAAATATATCCTGAACCTTTTCTGAACATTGTCATTCCAATAGTTTGTATCCTGCCCCGTAAAATCGAAGTTAGCTTCATAAGAATGCAAATTGGATTCTATATGTAGGCGTTGATATGAAAATCCTGCGTCCATCCTTAAGCTGAATGATTTCAAGCTGGAATACAGTGAAACATAATTCTCACAGGCAAGCCTGTTTCCCGAAAAATACTGAATGACAGAATCGGAGGTTTGGTTTAAATGAATGTATCCGGGAAATGTTCGTAGTGATAGGTCGGGATTGTAATGATAGTCAATGAAAGAATAGACTTCTATGAGTTTTTTTCGGGTAGGGAAAATCCAGCGACCATTCCAGTCCAATTTTTGTGGTTTTTCAGTAAATGATTCTTTATAGGCAAAAGAATTTCTTGTAAATATTCCGCTTTGCTTGGCTGGCTCGAGTGAAAAACTCAATCTGTTGTCGGCATAATATTTCTCGGTGTTGTGTCTTAGATTAATTTCTGCCGTCCATATTTTACTCTTCGAAGTAAAAGCCGACGTTTCGTCGAACATTAGCGTATCAGTAGGCAATAAATAAGAGGTTCGCCCCGACCAGTTTTTATCTATCTTATCGTTTTTATACGAAATTGAAGTTCGCCATTCCCATTGATTTGTGGAACGCGTAAGTATATAAGCCGATGTCAAGAGGGAGGAATTATCGATATAAGATTTGGGAGGTAGGTCGGCTACAGGAATATTTCGTGGCGAAGGCGAAGGTATGGAAACGGGATCGTCGAAGCGAAGATTTGGCTGGTAAGCGAGCATGGGGCCAAATGTCTCGACAAAGGGTTCGCCACTGTTGTTCGATTGAAAGCTAAAAAGTGATTGTAACGCTGGTTGAAATAAAATAGGGGTCAGGTTTACTTTGTGCGTAAAATATGGAATGCCACCAGCCAGCTCGGCATTGCCTGTGAGGGTAGTTTTATTCCTTAATCTCAGATTGAGAGCAACCTTCCCCGACGTTGAATATTTCTGAAGAATTTTTACTGGCTCATGATTAGTAATCACCTCAACGGTAGAAACCTTATCATAAGGCAGATTGTCCGTTAGAAGAGAATAACGGTCTTCCATCAAATCCATGCCTTCTACATAAAGATTCGATATAGGTGTACCCTCGTAAAGTATCCTGCCAGATGTCTCCACTTCAATTCCCGGAATACGACGTATTACCTCGGCAATAGTCTTATCCTGTTCGCGTGCAAAAGGTTTTACCAAATAACTCAAGGTATCGCCTTTTTTAATGACGTGCCTGGCTTTTACGGTAATCTCCTTGAGGTCTTTCACCGACTCTTTCAGAATGATATCAAGATGCTGACTTTTACATGCTATCTTAGCCTTGAAATCTTCATGACTGACCGAAGAGGTCTTTATACGTACAGAATCTCCCACACAACGCAGATGGATACGAAATTGTCCCTCATCAGTGGTAATATTGAAACCAACGATATTATCGGAATGTAACATAGAAACCATTACATGAATATCGCTCAAGGGTTTATTTTGCACGTCCTTGACTTTCCCTTCGATTATTACCTGCGAAAAAACAGGTAAAAAAGTCGTTAGACAAAATAAGAATATAATAAGCCTGCGCATTTTCATAATGTGGAGGAAGGCTTATTATTTAAGCTCTATAGGATTATTGTGCGAACGCATATTTCGAGCTGCAGTTTGCTGTGCTCCGGCATCCAAACCAGCTTCCTGTGCCTTATTGATGATGTCGAGTCGTAAATTGCGATTGGCTTCCAGAAATTTCTCTCTGGTGGTTTCTATGTATTGATTCTCTTCGTAAGTAATATTTTCTCTCTCGGCTGGCTGTTCTATAGCAATAGCCTCGAAAGTATAATACTGCTTCGCATCCTCGGCCTTCAGAATGAGGCCGGGTAAACCCATGAATTTATAAGGACCATCGCTGATGGGAATGGCAGACGTAAACCATGCATGCCAAATGCGACCGCCATAATATGTCCAGGCATGCTGTGTGGTATATCCAAGAATATTGGCCGTATCCGACTCGAGTTTCCAGATTAGATGTGGAGTTTCTTCATACCTGTAATGCCCGCTCATCAAAATATAATCGTAGTAAGTAAGTCTCTTTAATTTTCTGTTTTTAATGATAGTAAAATTTTCATGAACCATCTTTGCTGTATTTTTATATATCCAGTCCTGCAA
>ERZ1026800.925-NODE-925-length-21298-cov-3.709650_pt1 | contig 21298 bp, 18 predicted proteins | sample MGYA00520873_ERZ1026800 | MGnify/ENA primary metagenome ERZ1026800 (study PRJEB33270, sample SAMEA104284475) | anaerobic digester metagenome | biome: Anaerobic digester microbiome; feature: mesophilic sludge digester; material: Anaerobic digester biomass | place...
CAACTCATAGATGATAGATTCCAATTTGATAAACATGAGAACGGAAGATTTTGATTATGTGCTGCCGTCGGAATTCATTGCTCAAACGCCGGCAGAACCTCGTGACAGCTCGCGCCTGATGGTTTTGGAGCGCGATAGCGATAGAGTTCGGCATGACTTCTTTTACAACATTGGGAAGTACCTCGAACCGGGTGATTTGTTAGTGATCAACCGCACACGGGTGATCCCTGCGCGGTTTTATGGCTTTAAACTGCCGGGTAAGGGTAAGGTGGAAGTACTTCTCCTGCGTCAGATTAATGAAACCACGTGGGAGTGCATTGTTGGGGGGAAAGGTATGCACGCAGGCGTGGATCTGCAGATCGAGCATGGTCCGCGGGCACAGATTACTGCTGTATTGGACGGTGCAAAGCGGCTGATAACTTTTGCTGACCCGATTGAAGCGTATTACGCCGAAGCAGGGCACACCCCTTTACCGCCTTATATTCATAACCCTAACGTTGATCCGGAGCGCTATCAGACGGTTTATAGCAAAATCCCTGGTTCAGCCGCGGCGCCAACGGCAGGCTTGCACTTTACGGATGGCTTGATCCAAGCCTTAAAAGATGAAGGGATTGGCTTTGCCGAGATTACGCTCCACGTTGGGTTAGACACATTCGCACCCGTAACGGAAAGCGATCCGCAGACCCACAAAATCCACACAGAATGGTGTGAGCTCGACCAAAGCACAGCCGATCAGATCAATCAGGCTCGCCAACAAGGTGGGCGGATCATTGCTGTGGGCACTACCAGTGTACGCACCCTGGAGAGCGCGGTGAGTCACTCAGAAGACGGCTTAGTGCAGCCTTTTTCTGGGCAGACAGGGCTGTATATCCTCCCCGGGTACAAATTCCACGGGATCGATGGCATGATTACGAATTTCCACTTACCAAAATCGACGCTGATTATGTTAGTGAGCGCCTTTGCTGGGCGAGAGAAAATCCTCCAGGCTTACGAGATTGCCAAGGCGGAGCGCTATCGTTTCTATTCTTTTGGCGATGCGATGTTAATCCTTTAATATTTATTCTATTCTAATAAATACGTCGTACAATGTCAGCATTGGAATAAGATTTGCAACTAATGTAATACTTGCAAATCAAGAATAGAAGGAAAAAAACATGGTACCTTTTGATAAATTTTCTGAAAGAGCTCAGGATGTTGCTAACCGTGCAGCTGAGATTATTCAGCGCTACGGTCATAACTTGATCGAGACTGAACATATCATGCTGGCATTAGTAGAGCAGCCAGATGGCATGGTGACGCAAATCTTGGATCTTTTAAATGTTGATGTGACGAAATTGACCGAAAAGGTCGATAAAATTTTACGAACAACCCCCAAAGCGAATATTTGGGGCGGGAATTCCGGCCCGATCTTCATGACCAATCGTGTGCGCACGATGGTGGACGTGGCGAATAACGAAGCTAATCGCATGGGTGATGAGTATATTTCGACTGAGCACATGTTTTTAGCGATTTTAGCTGAACGGAACACGCCTTTGGCGCGCGCATTAGAAGAGGCAGGCTTGAATCGCCAAAATGTAATTGAAGCCATTCAAGTTATCCGTGGCGTGGGAAGACCACCACGGTCAGAGTCGAAGGCGGAGACCCATTATAAGACGTTGGAAAAATACTCTCGCGACCTAACCAGACTGGCTGAGGAAGGCAAGTTGGATCCGATTTATGGCAGGGAAGTTGAGATTACCCGTTTGATCCAGATTCTTTGCCGCCGAACAAAGAATAACCCTGTTCTTATCGGTGAAGCCGGCGTGGGAAAGACTGCAATCGTAGAAGGTTTAGCGCAGAAAATTACCAACAATGATGTTCCTGAGATCCTGGAAAACCGCAAAGTGGTTTCGCTGGATCTGGGGTCTATGATTGCTGGGACGCGCTTCCGCGGTGAATTTGAAGAGCGCCTGAAGGCTTGCATCGATGAAATTGAGCAATCTAAAGGCGAAATCATTTTGTTCATTGACGAGCTGCATACTGTTGTGGGTGCCGGCGCAGCCCAAGGGGCAATGGATGCTTCCAACATGCTCAAGCCGGCTTTAGCTCGCGGAGACTTGCAATGTATTGGTGCTACCACTTTGGATGAGTACCATAAGTATATTGAAAAAGACGCGGCATTGGAGCGCCGCTTTGCTCCCATTTTTGTGGAAGAACCGAGTATCGATGATACCATCGCGATGCTGCATAGTTTGCGTGAACGCTATGAGGCACACCACGGCATTTCAATCTCGGATGATGCGCTTAGTGCGGCTGCCAGGCTCTCAGCGCGCTACATGACCGAGCGCAGACTGCCCGATAAAGCTATCGACCTGATGGATGAAGCAGCCGCGAAGCTGCGTGTGGCTTTATATTCTCTGCCTGATGATCTCAAGGAGCAAAAACGTGAAATCGAACGCTTGGCAGCAGAAGAGGAACAAGCTGTTTCACAACGTGACTATGAACGTGCTGTGATGATGAAAGCTGATCGGTTGCGCTTGGAGCAGGAATTCAACGCTAACCGGATGCAATGGGAAGCAGAACATAAGCTGGATGAAACCGTTGATATGAACGATATTGCCGATGTCATTCATCAATGGACGGGTATTCCCCTTAGCCAGCTGATGGAAAGTGAAGCCGATAAGTTAGTCCACATGGAAGAGCGTTTGCACGAACGCATTATCGGACAAGATGAAGCCATCAAGGCGATTTCGGATGCTATCCGCCGGGCACGTTCCGGCTTAAAGGACCCGCGCCGCCCAAGTGGCAGCTTTATCTTCATTGGTCCTTCTGGTGTGGGTAAAACCGAGTTGGCTAAAGCCTTAGCTGAGTTCCTCTTCGATGATGAAGAAGCTCTACTGCGCATCGATATGAGTGAATATCGTGAGCAGCACACAGTTTCGCGGCTGTTTGGCGCGCCGCCCGGATATGTTGGCTATGAAGAAGGCGGGCAGCTGACGGAAGCTGTGCGCCGAAGACCATATCGGGTGATCCTCTTCGATGAAATTGAGAAGGCACATCCAGAAGTTTGGAATGCCTTGCTGCAAGTGCTGGATGACGGCAGACTGACCGATGGTCAAGGGCATGTGGTTGACTTTCGCAACACGGTGTTAATCATGACCAGCAACTTAGGGACGGAATTCGTCAATAAAGGCGGCACTTTAGGCTTCCTGAACGAAGATGATGGTGATGATATTAAAGTGGCACATGAGAAGATCGATAAAGCGCTCAAGAGCGCATTTAGACCGGAGTTTCTGAACCGCATCGACGACATCATCATGTTCTCGCCGCTAAGCCATGAAGATGTGCTGGGAATAGTGGACTTGCAGCTGGAAGAGTTAGCAGAACGCATGGCTGAAAATGGCATTGCCATGGAAGTCAGCGCCGAAGCGAAGTCTTGGTTAGCTGATCAGGGCTTTGACCCGCTGCTGGGTGCTCGACCGCTTAAACGCGCTATTCAAAAATACTTGGAAAGCCCGCTGGCAAAAGAAGTGCTGCAAGGCAGTTTCAAGATGGGCGATACAGTACTGGTAGAAAAAAGCCCTGAAGGTGAATTAATCTTTAGCAAGAAGCCAAAAAGCTCCTCCGAGAATGTATCTACGGATGCGCCTGCCGCGGAAGTAGCTTCTGCAGGCTAAACTGAAAGCTGAAAAAGATATGGAACAAAAAGCCGCCCTAAACTCTGGGGCGGCTTTCATTAATTAACCAAACAGAAAAAGATGGGCTGGGGAATTTCCTAAGGATTTGTCAAATGATTTATACTTATTCTATGCAAAAGGACTTAGCTGAAGTCAAGGCGCTGCTTAGCACAGTTCCATTACTTTCTGCTTTAGGCGAGGAAGAGCTGCTTTCGCTGGCTGTTGAGTTTTCTACCCTCGCGTTAAAAGCTGGGCAGAGCCTTTATACTGTAGGTGATCCCACAGACGGACTTTACCTTCTGGCGCGGGGTAAAATGCAATGCTTGCAAGCGGAAGAGCCGCCGAAGGCTGCAATCCTGACCGCGGGAGAGTGGATCGGTGAGGAGAGCCTGCAAGGCGAGCCGCAGCGCCAATGCAGCGCCAGCGCTCTTTCCGACTGCACACTCCTCTTTTTAGATAACCTCCAGGTAAAGGAATTACTCATAGAGCACCCTGAAGTCCACGAAACCTACAAAGTGTTGCTTAAGAGCCGCAAAATGGCAGAGCGCATTCCACTCACATGGCTGCAGCCAAATGAGCACATTTTTTTGATGACGCGCAAACATCCGGTGTTTCTTTTGCTCAACGTGCTTTGGCCGATCTTGACTTTTGGGCTTGTGATGGCGCTATTGGTCTTATTTGCGCAGCAATGGGCTGGGATCGCCGCCGTGGTGCTTACCGGCGCTTTTACGCTTTGTGGCTTATGGTTAGCTTGGAATATCAACAACTGGGCGAACGATTTTTATCTAATCACCAATAAGCGTTTGGTGTGGGTTGAGCATGTGTCTGGCTTGTATGACAGCCGTCAGGAAGCGCCTTTAGGCACCTTGCTTTCTGTAGGCATCCAGAAGACAGTGATGGGTGCAATTTTTGGTTATGCGGATATTGTCGTACGCACGTATGTGGGTAATATCCGCTTTAATCGCGTGGGGGATGCTCCCATCATCGGTAAGTTGATCGAGGTTTACTGGAAGAAATCCAAAATTGGAGACCGTGAAGAAGAAGCAGAGACAATGCGCGCTGCCTTGCGCCGAAAGTTAGGCGGAGAAGCGGAAGCCCTCGCTGAAGAAGAACTGATAATCGAGCCAAAGATGGATGTAGAAACAGCACAGCCAGCCGAAAAAAACTTTTTCCAGTGGCTCTTTCAGGACTTTTTACGTATCCATGTCGAAGATGAACATATCATCACCTATCGCAAACACTGGCTCGTGCTTCTGCGCATGTCACTCTTACCGCTGATAGGTTTAATCATCTCTTTGAGTTTTCTGATTGGTATGGTGACTTGGAATTTTTCTGATATTCCTTATCAGCTGGGCGTGATGATCGGTTTTTTGTTGACAGTTTTCATGTTATGTTGGTTAGTTTATCGCTATATCGACTGGCGCGATGATGTTTTCCAGCTGACGCCAACCCAAGTAATCGACATCGACCGTAAGCCTTTTGGCCGGCTTTCCCGCCGCTCAGCGCCTCTCGAAAATATTTTGAGTATTGAGTATGAACGCAAAGGCATTTTCCAGATGTTGTTCAATTTCGGTACAGTTTATATTACTGTGGGCAACACCCAACTTACTTTCAACGAGATCTCGCGCCCAGCGGATGTGCAGCAACAGATTTTCGCGCGCATGGGTGCGCATGCCGAGGAATTGCGGCAGCGGGAGATTGACGAAGAGCGCGAGCGCATGACGGAATGGTTTAAGGTTTACCACGAGGAGAGTCAATCGAAAGACACTACAAAACAGTTGAGAACCCCACCACCCTAAAGTAAAATGGCTTAAGATTTTGAAACAGGAAGCGAAGAAACAGTGGCAGTTTTAGAGATTGTAAAATTCCCTGACCCCGGGCTCAGGTTAAAAGCAAAACCAGTCCAAACTTTTGATAAATCTTTGCAAAAGCTCATCGATGATATGTTCGAAACCTTGCGTGCTGCGCCGGGCGTAGGTTTAGCTGCACCGCAAATTGGGCAATCCTTGCGCTTGGTGGTGGTTGAATATGCAGATGAAGAACAGGAAAATGCAAAGCCCAAAACGTACGTGTTGATTAATCCTGAGATAGTTAAGACTTCTCATGAAACCGTCATGGCAACGGAAGCCTGTTTATCCTTGCCCAATTTAGCCGGCGATGTTGAGCGTCATGAATCTATCACCGTCAAAGCCAAGAACCGCTATGGCAAGCCGATGAAAATTACAGTAAGAGGATGGTTAGCGCGGATCTTTCAGCATGAAATTGACCATCTGAACGGTGTACTTTATATTGACCGAGCCACAAATATGTATGACCTTACGGATGAGGAGATGGCTGAAATCAAAGACTGATGCATCTTACCCGATTGGCGCTAACGAATTTTCGCATTTTCTCCCGTTTGGACCTGCAGCTGCCCAAACGGGTGATTTTGCTTTCCGGCAGCAACGCTCAAGGTAAGACGACTATTCTGGAAGCCATTGCCTATCTGGCAAATTTTTCCTCATTCACAGCCAGCTCTGACCGCCAGCTGCTCAACTTCAATCTTTCCCCCCAGCCGCAATTAGTCGGACGCATTGTGGGAGAGTTTCAGCGCGGGATTAAAACGCACACCCTCGAGGTTCGCTTTATTCAGGAATATAACGGCAACCCAAGCGCCCCACGTTTCCGTAAAGAGGTGCTGCTGGATGGGGTGAAGAAGCCCTTGGGTGAGCTTTATGGGCAGTTTAATGCGGTAACTTTATTACCGCAGATGATCCGCATCGTGGAAGGATCGCCATCCGATCGGCGGCAATATTTAGATGAGGTGCTCTCTCAGGTCGAGCCAGGCTATGCTCGGCATTTAGCCAACTATAACAAGGCTTTGTCACAACGTAATGCCCTGCTTAAAAACCTAAGCGAACGAGGGGGAGACGTACGCCAGTTAGAGGCTTGGGATGGAATGCTTTCTGAACATGGTGCGCAGATCATGCACGCACGAATCCAAGCTTTGCAAGAATTGGAAACCTTAGTGCTCCCGATTCACCAACAACTGACTCGACAGAGCGAAGTGCTTCGTTTGGCTTATCATCCGGCTTATGAACCCTTGCCGGCACCTAAAGGGCAGTTAGCTTTGCCGGTGCAAACTTCGCTGGACCGCTCGGGCATTAATGCAAAAGAGATTGACGAGGGCTTACACAAGGCACTTCACGCGGCTTACCGCCAGGATATCAGCCGGGGGATGACCACCTTAGGACCGCATCGAGATGAATTTCGCTTCTTGAGCAATCGCATTGATTTAGGGGATTATGGCTCCCGCGGGCAGGCACGCACTGCCATGCTTTCGCTGAAATTTGCTGAAGTGCAATGGATGCACGCCAAAACAGGCGAATGGCCTGTGCTGCTTTTAGATGAAATTATGGCTGAGCTGGACCCGCAACGCCGTCAAGATTTACTCCAGGTTTTGAATGACGTCGAGCAAGCCTTTCTCACCTCCACCGATCCAGAGTTATTTACGCAGGAATTCCGCAGCCGGCATGAAGTCTGGCAGCTGAAAGATGGGATTGTGTTTTAAAGCCCTAAAAGTTAGAGACGAAATACCTAGAGGAGCCGAGGATGCCAGCAGAAGCAGTTCAGAGAGAAGCACGCAAAGTATGGATTGCCCGGCTGCTCGTGGCAATTGTTATTTTTATCAATTTGCAAGCTGCGTTGCAATATCTACTTAACCCGAACGCCTATTCCGGCGCGTTTGAGCTAGAAGGAATCCCTGGAATGGCTGCGGTGATGGGCGTAGGGATTTTGTATGTGATGTGGCAGGTGCCTTATGTATTTGCTGCCATAAATCCTATTGCGCATAGGTTATCGCTAACCGAAGCTGTGCTAATGCAGGCTATCGGGCTGCTGGGGGAAACCTGGCTGCGCAGCCGCATACCTGTAGAGCACACAGTCTTGCGCAATAGCATCTTACGTTACATCTTTTTTGATGCTGGTGGACTGGTTTTACTTGTGGTTGCCTGGACTTTAGTGAATAAAGTGGTTATAGCTCAAAAGAAAGCTGAGGACCCATGTTAAAGGATTTAGTTGCAAAAAACCGCAGTTACCGCCGCTTCGATGAAAGCATACGCATACCGCACGAAACTTTGGTAGAACTTGTAGAGTTGGCACGGCTTTGCCCCAGTGCCGCCAACTTGCAACCGCTGAGGTTTGCCTTGGTGAGTGAAAAACCGCTAACCGATAAAGTGTTTCCCTTGCTTAAATTTGCGGCTTACCTGCAGGATTGGGCTGGCCCTGCTGAAGGAGAGCGCCCCACAGCGTATATCGTTGTAATGGTCGATGAGCGCATCAAGCGCCAAGCTGACTTAGATGCTGGCATTGCCGCGCAGACAATGATGTTAGGCGCAGTGGAGAAGGGATATGGCGGCTGTATGATGAGCTCAGTCCAACGCGAAAAATTAGCCGAATTGCTGGGCTTACCGGAATACTACCAGATCGTTTTGGTGATGGCATTAGGCAAACCTATTGAACAGGTTGTCGTGGAAGATGTGGATGAAACCGGTAACATTAAGTATTACCGAGATAAGCAAGGTATACATCACGTCCCCAAGCGTACGCTGCAAGAGTTAATCTGGGAATCCTAAGGGGATTGAATACTCAGGTCAGCCTATAAGCCGTATTCTGTCGCGGGTGGGCATCTATCTGGGTACGCCGTCACCAGCGTACTCTAGCGGTCTACCCGGAGATCAACAGTGCCGAGCCAGCACTGGCAAAGAGCTTTTCCCCTGTTTGACCTTGCACCGGAAGGGGGTTGCCTGGCCGCGGATATTGCTACCCGCGCCGGTGGTCTCTTACACCACCTTTTCACCCTTACACGCCTGCGATCGCAGTGTGCGGAATGTTTCTGTGGCCCGATCCAGAAGCTTACGCCTCTCCAGGAGTTACCTGGCTTCCTGCTCTATGGTGTACGGACTTTCCTCACTGCTCTCTATGGAGCAGCGCGCTCACCCAGCTGACCTGAGCATTTAAATCATACCCGCCAAAGGGTGAAAAATCAAATTTAATGGGTATATATCTATATCTTTTGTGCGCAGTGCTTCATTGCTAAGGTGATATTCTCTGAATTCTTTCTTTTTGTTGCATTTCCATTCCTTCTCGGGTGATTTGATCTTTCCCTAAAGCAGGTTTTTCAGCTAAAATAAATGCCGACTAAAGAGGTGAAAATTGAAGAAGAAGAACACAAAGCTTATCATTGGCGTCGTCATTATTATCGCTGCCGTTGTATATTTAATAGCTTCCTCCACGCTCTCGCAATCCCAGTATTTTTTGACTGTGGAAGAGCTGCAATCCAATCAAGCGGAATATGTAGGTAAAAATGTCCGCATGTCCGGCGTTGTATTAGGAGATTCGATTAAGTACGACCCGCAAACTTTAGAGCTGACCTTTCAGGTGGCACAAATCCCTGGTGATCATCGCGTGATTGAACAGATGGGGGGCATGTCTGTGGTTTTAGCGCAAGCGGCTCACGACCCATCCTTGCCTAAGATGACCATCCATTATGTAGGTCCGCGCCCTGATTTACTCAAAGATGAAGCTCAAGCTATTATCACTGGCTCCTTAGACGAGAATGGCGTTTTCCAAGCGAGCGAACTGCTGCTGAAGTGCCCTTCTAAATATCAATCAGAGCTTCCAGATCAAAATCAGTAGAAATCCCTAATTAACAGAGGCAAAAATGTTTTTTGCAGGTCTTATCCCTTCTTATTTAGCACTGCTTGCTTTCATATTAGCCATAGTATTGACTCTTCTGGCAATTTTGCGCAAACAAACTGCAATTCCAACGCTTGCAAGTCATTTAGCAAAATCCGCTTTTATCTTGCAGACTATCGGGGTGATAAGCTTGATAGTGATGCTTGTGCTGGAGGATTACACAAATTATTATGTGGCATCAGTGGTAAACCCAGCCATGCCGGGGATCCTCAAGGTTACCGCACTGTGGGGTGGACAAGCCGGCTCGCTCTTTTTTTGGAGTTGGTTAGTCTCGCTCATAGTTTTTATCGCCCTCTCAAGCAAACGCAAATTGATCGATGCCTGGTCATTTCTCGTTTTGGCTGCCAATGTGATTTTCTTTTTAGGGCTTTCCCTTTTCGGGGATAATCCTTTCGTACGTATCTGGGCATTGAGCGATGGCAGCTTGGTTTCAGCTCTCTTTGCACCCGAGGCTGGGGCTGCGGTCCATAAACTCAGCATTGGAATGGGGTTGAACCCACTTCTCAGGCACCCTGGGATGATCATTCATCCACCCATGCTGTATGTGGGATATGCACTTTTCTTTGTTCCGTTTGCGGTAGGGATCTCTACACTTATCCAGAAACGGAATGATGATCAATTGATTCACGATACCCGCACGTGGGTTGTTCTTGGCTGGGTCTTCCTAACTGGCGGGATTGTCTTAGGCAGCTGGTGGTCTTATGACGTCTTGGGTTGGGGCGGTTATTGGGCTTGGGATCCTGTAGAAACGGCATCGCTCTTGCCCTGGCTGACGGCTACAGCGTTGTTACATAGCTTCTTGCTGGAGCGTAAACGCGGCATATTTAAACGATTTAATTTTGTATTGGTGCTGCTCACTTATTTGCTGGTTATTTTTAGTATTTTTGTTACGCGATCTGGTTTGGTCAATTCTGTTCACGCTTTTAGCGAGAGCACAATTTCCTTACCCTTATTGGTTTTCATGTGCTTTTGGCTATTAGGCTCGATAGGTCTCTTAGTATGGCGGTGGAAAGCCTTAGGAGGAGAGTTCGAAATTAGCTCTCCATTCAGCCGAGAAGCATTTTTCTTGTACACCAATATCATTTTGCTTGCGTTGACTGCGGTTTGTTTGTGGGGGTTAATCTTTCCAATGATCAATGGGGCTCTGACAGGCAATCAGGTCGTTTTGGATCGGGGTTATTACGACCGCACGACCACACCGCTCTTTTTGATCCTAGTTTTCTTGTTGGCTATATGTCCATTAATCGGATGGAATGTGGTTCAGCTCAAGAAAATCGGAAAGAAGCTATGGATCCCATTGGGGCTGTCTATCCTCACCATCGTGATTCTCTTTCTCAGCGGTTTGCGCATCGCGATGGCACTCGGTGGCATTTTCCTGGTGGCATTAGGGCTCTTTACCCTACTCACATTAACCATTCGCGATGGAATTGCTGTAGGGTTACCGAAGTTTTGGGGTTTTCTCTGGAGGCAGCGCAACCGCTACGGGGCTTGGCTGGTGCATGCCGGCATCCTTTTGATCGCTTTAGGTATCGTGGGCATGGAGACGCTCTCTACGAGCATTCAAGGTACCATGCTGCCTCATGAAAAAATGCCGCTGATGGGTTATGAAATAGAATTCAACAGCATTAGCGAAACTTTTACAAACCCTGAATATATGACTGCCGAGGCGGATACAACCCTCTACAAAGATGGAAAAGAAATTGCTCGGCTTTTTCCAGCGCAGCATATTTACCCAGAGCGTGACCAGTTTATCAGTGTTCCAGCTGTAGATAGCAACTTGAGCAGAGATGTATATCTCCTACTGGTTGGCTATGACGTAGACGTGCCATATATTACTTTGAGGATGTCGGTGAACCCCTTAGTCAACTTTATGTGGTTGGGGGGAATATTCCTCGTACTGGGTGGACTATGCGTGGCAACAACCTCAAGCCACTTACGCGAAGAAGAAGAGCTTGTGCAGGAGGAACCACTTGAAGTTTGAAGTCAATAAGCTCTGCAAGTCTTATGGTGTGCAGCGCGTGCTGCAGAACTTAGACATAAGCTTACAATCTGGAGAGCTTGTTTGCCTGTTAGGTCCGAATGGCGCCGGAAAGAGCACTTTGATCCGCTTGCTGAGTGGATTGCTCAAGCCAACTGCTGGCGAGATTACTATCGACGACGCATTGGTAGATTTCAGCGAGGCTGAGGTTAGGCGAAAAATTGGGCTTATCTTACATCAGACCTTTTTGTACGAACAACTTACCGGATTAGAAAATTTGCAGCTTTACGCCCGCCTCTATGGGACAAGGCTTACGGAAAGTGACCTCAAACAACTTATGGTTCGGGTTGGCTTAGGCAAGGTAAGGCCTGTGCCTGTACGGAGTTACTCGCGTGGGATGAAGCAGCGCCTAACGATTGCACGCGCTTTGCTCAATGAACCACAGATTTTGCTCCTGGATGAGCCTTATACTGGCTTAGACCAGCAAGGTTCCACCATGCTCAACCAATTATTGATTGAGGAGAGGAATAAGCAGCGCATTATCTTGATCACAACGCACGAGCTTAGCTTTATCCGCCAGGTGGCATCACGTTTTGATATCTTACACCGAGGCAAAATTGCCGAGAGCATACCTAACGCAGACCTGAGCCTGGATGAGCTGCAGGAACGTTACAACACCGTTGTGAATAACCGGGTAAAAGTCCAAACTGAGGCAGCCGCATGAAAACATGGCTTAGCACCGCATGGGTTCTGGTATGGAAAGACCTGGTACAGGAGTGGCGCAGCCGCGATGTGCTGACCTCGATGTTTGCGTTTGCTGTGCTTTCACTTTTTATCTTCAATTATGCCCTCGAGCTTTCTCCCATTGATCGCGCAGAGATTGCGCCGGGGTTGATCTGGGTGGTAATGGTTTTTGCCGGCACCTTGGGTTTAAATCGTTCTTTTGCAGCCGAGCAGGATCAGGGCTCTTTTGAAGGGCTAATGATGGCTGTTCCGGAACTCTCGGTGATTTACTTAGCGAAGATGATTACCAACCTGTTGATGATGTTTGGGTTAGCAATCTTGGTCATTCCTATTTATTCCTTGCTCTATAATCAATCTCTTTTCGATTTGCGCTTTTTTGGCATATTAATGTTGGGAGCCTGGGGTTATAGTGCTGCGGGTACGCTAATCTCGAGTATGACGGTGCAAACGCGCATGCGCGATTTACTCTTACCGGTGCTTTTGTTCCCACTTTTGCTGCCAGTGAACATGGCTGTGGTAAAATCGGGCAGTGCGATTATCGCTGCTTCTTCAGTACCGGAATTTCAAAGCTGGATAAATCTTTTGCTTGTTTATGATGTTATTATGACTGTAGTTTCAATAATGGTGTTTGAATATGTTATCCGAGAATAAAACAATCACATTTCTATCCGTTCTTGCCGCAGTACTCTTTGTTTTTGCTTTCTTTATGGTTATTTTTTATGCGCCCATTGAGGTCAATATGGGGCTCGTGCAGAAAGTTTTCTACTTTCACATGAGCGCTGCTTGGGTGGGCATGTTAGCTTTTCTAATGGCAGCCGTTTTTGGGATCCTTTATCTGGTGCATAAAGACCTCAAGTGGGATCGGTTGCTTGCTTCCAGCGTTGAAATCGGCTTATTATTTACGGTGATTTGCATCCTCAGTGGAATGATCTGGGCACGACCGATTTGGAATACGTGGTGGACCTGGGACCCCAGGCTAACCACGGTGACCATCATGGCATTTACTTATATTGCCTTTATTCTTTTGCGTCGCAGTATGGACGAGCCCTCCAAAAGGGCACAATTTAGTGCAATTTATGCCATTATTGGGTTTGTTACCGTACCACTCACCTTTTTTTCAGCGCGCTTACTGCGTACCATTCATCCAGTCATTTTTGGCTCCGGCGAAGTGGATATGAACCTGAATCAACCGATGTTGACCACGATGTTCATCAGTTTAGGGGCATTCACGGTGATGTATGTTGCGTTGCTCCTGCAACGGGCACGCTTGATGCAAGCTGAAGAGACACTCATGCAGTTGCGGTTGAAAACTGAGATCGATGCTGATTGGGAGGATCAAGCCAATGCCTGATACTTTTGCGTATTTTATCGCTGGATATATCGTCATATTTGTGCTTATCTTTGGCTATGCAGGGCATCTATTTCGATTGAAAAGGAAGATAAATCGGCAGCGCGAGGAGCTTTCTACTGAAGACAAATAATTTAGATGTCTTTTAAAGTTTTAAGTACAGAGGAGAAATTATTTAGAAAGGAGAGACGGTTATCGAGAATAATTAAAATGTTAGCGAGAAATATTAACCTACCGTTTTTAAATTTGGTGAAAAAATTCACATTGACTTCTGATGTAAACTATATATAATTAGTGGTGAAAGTAATTCCATTCTATATCTTCTTGAGAGGAGAAAAAGTATGAAAAAGAATTCCCTGTTTATTTTAGTCGCAGTAATTGCAATAGCTTTGGTTGCTTGGGTAGGTTGCACAACCAAAGAAGAAGTAAAAGAACCTACCGACGTCGACCAAATGGCGCTCATCAATGAAGTATCCGCCAAATGGGAAGGCTCTGCGCACGCCGACGCCGCTTCTGAGGCTTTCAACCACTGGAATGAGGAAGATCCAGCTGAAGTCCCAGTTGCATGCGCAAAATGCCATAGCTCTAAAGGCTTTCAAGATTTCGTTGGAGATGATGGTTCAGCTGTTGGAGCTGTGGATGCACCTGGCGAGATTATCGACCCCATTACCTGCGCAACCTGCCACAATGACGCTGCTGATAAGCTCACCTCGGTAACCTTACCCAATGGGAAAGAAATTACCGATCTCGGCAATAGCGCCATTTGCATGACCTGCCATAGTGGTATGGGTTCCGCTGATGCAGTCGATGCCGCTATCACGAGTGCTGGCGTAGGAGAAGACGACGTAATCGAAGGACAAGCACTTTTAGGTGTGCACTACTTAGCTGCAGCTTCGGTACAGTTAGGCGCAGATGGTGGAATGGGATATCAATATGAAGGTAAATCCTATGTTGGCACCTTCAAGCATGCCGACCCTGTGAATTCCTGCACCGAGTGCCATGATCCGCACTCGCTCCACACTAAGGAAGTTGAAGGTAGTGACGCAAACCTGTGCTCCACCTGCCACTCCGATGTACAAAGCTATCAGGATTACAAGAAAATCACTATGTCCAAAGTGGATTACGATGGCGATGGGACCACAGAAAGCACCTATGATGAAATTGAAGGGATGCGCCAGGTATTAATCAAGGCTTTGCAAGGATACGCCAACGCGAAGTCTGGTGTAGGTTTCATTTTTGAACCCAAGGTTTATCCTTATGCCTTCATTGATACGAATGGTGATGGCGAAATTAGCGAAGGTGAAGCTGCATTCCCCAATCAGTTTAAGGCATTCACCCCACGAATGCTCAAGGCTGCCTACAACTTGATGTTTGTCACCAAAGAACCGGCTGCCTATGTGCATAACGCTGAATATGTCCTGCAACTCATGTACGATTCAATTGAAGACTTATCTGAATTCAGCGGTGTGAGCACGGAAGGTTTGGTGCGTCCTTAAGCTTGAAAATTGAGCTTTAGTGCGGAGATTTCATGTCAAATAAAACGAAATTTGTAATCTTCTTAATAGTTTGTGTTGCTCTAACGCTAACACCCGTCACAATAATGCTGTTGAATGCCAACTGGGTGTGGCCTATGCGGGATATCTCCGTGGCTTTAGCTTTCCTTGGGATGTCCATCGTTGGAATGCAGTTCTTGCCCATTTCGCGAATGCCTTGGTTAGCTGATTCTATCCCGTTGGATAAGATGTACAAGACCCACCACGTGATCTCAGCTGTATCTGTGGGCTTGATCCTTTTACATCCAATCATCTTGATTGCAGGTCAAGAGCTGTTTTTCGAAGAGCCTTTCTGGTTGCAAGCAGGCATAATCGGCCTAGTGGGATTAATCCTGATTGCGATCACATCGATTTTCCGGAAGAAGCTCAAGATCAGCTATACCACCTGGCTGTTGTTACACGACATTTTCACTTTGTGTATCATGGTATTTGGGCTGTGGCACATGTTCGGCCGGAATTACTATATGCGTAATTCGGCGATGACTGCTGCTTGGATTGTGCTTATGGTGATTTGGGGTGGATTAGCCCTGTATATTCGCCTTATCCGACCTTTAATCCTAGCGAAGCATCCTTACAAAATTGAAAAAGTTGTTAGCGAAGGCAAAGATACCTATTCTGTGTATCTTTTACCGGATGGGTTCGAACGCCCTGCCTTTAAAGCCGGTCAGGTAGCTTGGATTAGCCGCGGAAACTCACCATTTGTGATCAGCCGCAATCCTTTCTCTTACTCAGGGAGTACCGAGTGGGATGCGATCCGCTTCTCAATTAAGAAGGCTGGAGATTTTACCAACACCATCTCAGAATGGAAACCCGGTGAGAGGATGTATGTGGATGGGCCTTATGGGACCTTCGACTTGGATGACCCGCGTATGCAAAAGGGCTTAGTACTTCTAGGCGGTGGTATTGGCATTGCGCCAATCATGAGCATTCTGAACACAATGGCGGATAAAGGCGATAAAAGGCCCGTGTATGTATTCTATGGCGACCTGAATGAAGAGACAGTCCTTTTCCAAGATGAATTCGAGAGCCTAAAATCACGCCTGAATATGACCTTAGTTCAGGTGCTTGAAAAACCGCTAAATCCGGAGGCTTGTGAGTATAAGGGCTATATCACCAAAGAATTGCTCTTAGCGAAGCTACCGGAGAACTATAAGGAACTGTTCTACTTCATGTGCGGTCCGCTACCGATGATGGATGCAATGCACAAGCATTTAGCAGCTATGGGTGTCCCAAAGTCGCAGATCGCATCAGAAAAATACGAAATGGCTTAGCCGAAGCATTTGTTTAGTTTACAGGCTCCCCAATTCGGGGAGCCTGTTTTTATCACTTGAGGAATCGTTATACCATTGAGCCAGGAAAATTCAAGCTGTGGGTAGGACCGGATTCAACCTCAGGATTAGAAGGAGAATTCGAACTGATATCATCAAGGGAAGAAGCGCTTAATTAATCCGTTTTTTCACCATGAAAAACCTTTGAAAAAACCTTTATTTCAGTAAAATTGGACTGGACATTTTGTGAATTTGTTGTAAAATAAAAGTTCGTGAATATGGAATTATTGTCTGGAGGAAGAATTGGCTAATATTAAGTCTCAGATCAAACGTAATAAACAAAACCAGAAACGGCGCATGCGCAACCGTGTCTATCGTGGCACAGCCCGCACTTACGTGCGCAAAGCTGAAGCAGCTATCAAAGTTGGCGACGCACAAGCCTCCCAAGAAGAAGTGCTGAAGGCGATTAAAGCTCTGGATAAAGCTGCCAGCAAAGGCGTGATTCATAAGAATAACGCTGCCCGGCGCAAGTCACGTCTGGTCAAAAAGCTAAACTCAATGCAATAAACATTGACAGTCTTGTCAACGATGCGGAGGCTTTATGCCTCCGTTTTTGTTGCCGATCTGAATTGGAGACAGCGCAATGGTAAAATAGCCTTCGACGCCAGTTTACCGCGGGCTAGGATTATCTTGGGTTGAAGGAAGGCAGCATGTTCGAAGAGGAAAAGCAAGCACTAGCAAATATAATTCAAAATTATTGCCAAGAGCGCGGGCTGCCCGCTAAACCCTTAGAATGGCGCGACATCCCCTTTAGCGGAGAATGGGGTATTGCCGCACCGCTTTTTCCTTTGGCAGCTGCTGATCCCAATCGTCAAGAGCCGGTGCCGAAACATGCCCAACTTTTAGCAGAGTCCCTGCGGACTTATCTTGGAGATCTGCCTGGCTTCAGCCGAATTGAAGCTGTTCGCGGCTACCTTAACCTTTATTTTTCACCACCAGAATATGCCCAGAAAGTCGTACAAGCTGTCCTCGATCAAGGTGAGGGCTATGGTACCTGTGAACCTTCGGGAAAGGCAACCATGGTGGAATATTCCAATCCAAACACGCACAAACCCTTACACGTCGGACATTTGCGCAATGTCATTTTAGGCGGTTCGATTGCGAATATCCTCGAAGCCAGCGGCAAAGCGGTTATTCGGGTCAATTACATTGGGGATATTGGGCTGCATGTGATCAAGTGGTTATGCAATTACGAAAAATACCATCAAGGTGAAACGCCGAGCGAAGATAAAACGCGCTGGATGGGGGATCTGTTTGCTGAGGCTGACCGCCGCTTCGCCTACGAAGAAGGCTTCGAGGCGGAGGTACGGGCTTACTTTGCCCGCTGGGATGCGCGCGACCCGCACATCTTAGAGCTCTGGAAGCAAACCCGGGAATGGTCAATGGAAGGTTTTGCGCAGGTTTATGACTTGCTGGGAGAGCATTTTGACCGCATTTACTTCGAGAGTGAGGTAGAAGAGCCAGGTAAAGCCGTTGTTGATCAGCTGATCAAATCCGGTTTGGCACAGGATGGTAGACCCGAAGAGCCGGTGATCATCAATTTGGATGAATTGCTGGGCACAAAAGAGGAATATCGCGTGGTAATTATATTGCGCTCAGATGGAACCTCGCTTTATGCCACCAAAGAAATCCCCCTTGCTATCCTCAAGTTTACTGAGTATGACCTTGAGCAATCCATTTATGTGATTGACGTGCGGCAAAGCTTGCATATGAAGCAAATCCGCAAGGTTCTGGAGCTGATGGGATATCCCTGGGCGGAGCGTATTTACCACTTAGCTTATGAAATTGTGAACCTGCCGGGGAACGTCACTATGTCTTCGCGTGAGGGTACGGTGGTGCTTTTGGATGACCTCATTCGGGAAGCAACCAACCGTGCGCTTGAGATTGTGCGTGAAAAAAACCCGGAACTCGATCCCCAAGAAATGCAAACTATCGCCGAAGCTGTGGCTTTGGGGAGCATCAAGTATCCGATGTTAGCTCGGGAAAACACTAAAATGGTCACATTTGATTGGGAGAGTGCTTTAGACTTCAACGGGCAATCTGCACCCTATATTCAATATGCACATGTGCGCGCCAATAGCATTTTGCGCAAGGCGGGTTTGGAGCAGCCCGAGGTGCCACAGTTTAACTACGACCTGCAGACTAGCGAGATAAACCTGATTGAACTGCTCGCCAGGCTGCCAGATGAAATTCAACGAGCAGCCAAAGAGCTAAAACCTTCACTGGTGGCAAATTTTGCTTATGACCTCGCTAAAGCATTCAATGATTTTTACAATCAATGCCCGGTTTTGAATGCCGATCCAGCAATTCGGGCAGCTCGTCTGGCATTGGTGGCTGCGGCGCGTACGTGTTTGGCGAAGGTTTTGGCTCTTATGGGCATCCGAGCGCCAGAAGTGATGTAAAATAAGGCACAATAAAAAATTTAGCAAAAGGAGAAAAATTTTATGAATCGTATCCGCACAATCATCATGGGAGCCGCTGGCAGGGATTTCCACAATTTCAATACCTTTTACCGTGATAACGACCAATATGAGGTGGTTGCTTTCACGGCAACCCAGATTCCCAATATTGAAGGCAGAAAGTATCCTGCGGAGTTAGCGGGTAAGTTATACCCTAACGGCATTGATATTTATCCCGAAGATGAGCTACCCAAGTTGATTAAGGATTTTAAGGTTGATGAAGTTGTCTTTGCTTATAGCGATGTTCCTCACACTTATGTGATGCACAAAGCCAGCCAGGTCAATGCACTGGGTGCAGATTTCTTTGTGATGGGCACAAAACGAACGCAGGTAAAGTCTACAAAGCCTGTCGTGGCTGTTTGTGCCGTGCGCACTGGCTCTGGCAAGAGCCAAACCACGCGCAAAGTTGCCCAAATACTCATGGAAATGGGCTACAAAGTTGCTGCAATCCGCCACCCTATGCCGTATGGCGATTTGGTCAAACAAAAAGTGCAGCGCTTCGCGACTTATGCCGACCTGGACAAGCACGAGTGCACCATTGAAGAGCGCGAGGAATACGAACCCCACATTGACGCGGGCGTTATTGTCTACGCCGGTGTGGATTACGAAGCCATCCTGCGGGAAGCTGAGAAGGAAGTGGACGTCATCCTTTGGGACGGCGGAAACAACGATTTCCCGTTCTACGCCACGGATTTATTGATTGTGGTTGCCGACCCGCACCGCCCAGGACACGAATCCGCCTACTACCCCGGGGAAACAAACGTGCGGATGGCGGACGTGTTTGTAATCAACAAAGTCGACACCGCCAACCCCGATAACGTGATCGCGGTGCGCGACAGTTTGTTCCGTCTGAACCCGAACGCGGTGGTAGTGGAAGGCGCGTCCCCTATCTTTGTGGACGACCCGGAAGCCATCCGCGGGAAGCGGGTGCTGGTGGTGGAAGATGGACCGACCCTGACCCACGGTGGCATGGCATACGGAGCGGGTTATGTTGCCGCGCGGCGCTACGGGGCGGCTGAGATTGTGGACCCGCGTCCTTTCGCCGTCGGCAGTATCCTTGAGACCTACCGAAAGTATCCGGAGACCGGCAAGATTCTCCCGGCGATGGGCTATGGGGAGCAAATGATACGGGACCTGGAAAAGACAATCGCGAAAGCTGATGTTGATATCGTTGTCATCGGCACACCAATTGACCTGACGCGGGTTTTGAAACTGAACAAACCCAGCCAACGCGTGCGTTACGAGTTGGAGGAAATCGGGAAACCGACCCTGACCGATATTTTGAAGGCAAAATTTGGCAAGTAAGCCGGAAACAGCCCGCTTGGAACCAGTCGCAGGGGTCAGGTTTGCCTGACCCCTCTTTTATTCGGCTCTGACTTATAATAAGGGCGGCGAGGACATTCGCGAGGGAAAGCTTATGTTTATTGATTCGGTGATTATCACAGTCCGATCCGGAAAAGGCGGCGATGGAATGGTGCACATGCACCGCGAAAAATACCGCCCCAGAGGCGGACCTGACGGCGGTGACGGAGGGAGAGGCGGAAGCGTTATTCTTCAGGTTGTACCGACCTTGAACACACTCAACAGATTTCATCACAATGAAATATTCAGCGCGGAAAACGGGAAAAACGGCGGACCTTCCAACCAGTCTGGGAAATCCGCGCCGGATCGCATTATTCAGGTTCCACCAGGCACGATAGTCTACAACGATGAGACCACCCAATTGCTGGGAGACCTGGTTAACCCCGGTCAAACGCTGATCGTGGCCAAGGGCGGACGCGGGGGCAGGGGCAACCAGCACTTTGCCTCGGCCCGCAATCAGATGCCGCTCACCGCCGAACGCGGGGAGCCAGGCGAGGAATTTGTTCTCCGTCTGGAATTGAGACTCATCGCTGACGTCGGATTGGTTGGGATGCCTAACGCGGGAAAGTCGTCTTTTTTGGCGGCAACCAGCAACGCGAAGCCGAAAATCGCGGATTATCCATTCACGACGCTTGAGCCGAACCTTGGCGTGGTTGAGTTGGACGAAGAAAACAGTCTGGTGATTGCGGATATTCCAGGTTTGTTGGAAGGCGCGCACGAAGGCATCGGGCTCGGGCACGATTTCCTCCGGCATTTGCAGCGCACGCGCGTTTTGATTCATATTTTGGATGGGCTTTCGGAAGATCCTTATGAAGATTTTCTCACCATCAACCAGGAACTGAGCCTGTTTGATGAACACCTGGGGCGGCTGCCGCAAATCGTGGTCTTCAACAAGATGGATTTGCCGGATGTGGAGGAAAAGTTTGAAAGCTTGCGCGAAAGATTTGCGCGGGAGGGCCTGGAATTACTGCCAATTTCCGCGGTGGCGCATACGAACCTGAAAATCGTGTTGTGGAAAGCGCATGACACCTTGAAACGCGCGCCGCTTGAGGAAATTGAACCGGAAATGCCGGTTTACCGCGCCGAGGAAGACCCCCGCGGCTTTTCAATTGAGAAAGAGGGGGAGCTTTGGGT
>ERZ1026800.926-NODE-926-length-21293-cov-4.151186_pt1 | contig 21293 bp, 20 predicted proteins | sample MGYA00520873_ERZ1026800 | MGnify/ENA primary metagenome ERZ1026800 (study PRJEB33270, sample SAMEA104284475) | anaerobic digester metagenome | biome: Anaerobic digester microbiome; feature: mesophilic sludge digester; material: Anaerobic digester biomass | place...
CACCGGCGCCGACACCGTGTACTCGGACCGTGTCGGCGCCGGTGTCTATGCGGCGCTCAACTTCGCGCGTCGGGTCACGGACGCGCCGCTGCAGATTCTCCCGCTGGCGGTGAGCTTCGTTGTCTACCCCTTCCTGTCGCAATGGGTGACGGAGGGCGCCAGGGACAAGCTGGCGGACGCGTTGGTGTCGATGACACGGGCGATGGCCTTCCTCTTCGTCCCCGCAGCGGTCGCGATCATGCTGCTTTCAGATGTTATCATCTCGGTGATGTTTGAACATGGCAAGTTCGGGCCGGAGAGCACGCAGCTTGCTGCCGTCGCCCTGTGGTGTTACGCAATCGGGATGATGGCCTACTCCGTCGAGGCGTCCATCAACAAGTGGTACTTTGCGCTCGAGGACACCGCCACGCCAAACTACATGGGTGCCGCGGCGGCAGTGCTGCACATTATCATCGGCTATGTCGGCGTCTTCATCCTCGGGGCCGGCGATACGACGCTGGGCAGGCAGGAGGCCGGCATCGCGGCCATTGCCATGCTGCTGGCGCTGAACAAACGACTGACAATATATCACAGAGATCTTGCCGGCGGTATTTTCAACCAGGCCGGAAGCCAGACCAGATCATTAAAAGGTTCCATACTCGGGATCATCGGTTTTGGAGCTATTGGTAAAGCCACCGCTAAGTTAATGCGGCCTTTCGGGGTAAGCATATATGCCATAAACAGCAGTGGAAAAACAGACGAAGAAGTTGATTTCATCGGAACGCTTGCCGACCTGGACATGATATTGAAAAGCTCCGATAATCTTGTACTGACGGTTGCGCTTAACCAGTCAACAAAAGGGTTAATTAACAGGCAAAAATTAAATCTGATGAAAAAAGATGCCGTGCTTGTAAACGTTGCACGCGGGTCCATAATAGACGAGGGCGATTTTTACGAACACCTGAGAACCCACTCTGATTTTTATGCAGGCATCGATGCCTGGTGGGTTGAACCATTCAAGGACAGTAAATTTGAACTCCACTACCCGTTTTTTGAGCTTCCAAATCTTCTTGGATCACCTCATAATTCGGCAATTGTACCTCATTCAATGCTTATGGGGACAACGCATGCCGTTAATAATGTGCTCCGGTTTATTAACGGGGAAGAAGTTCAATACCTTTAAGTCAATTCCTGATAATCAAATTTTCTTTTTTCAAAAGTGCGGGGTTTCTTATAAAGCCTGTTAACCAGATTAATATCAATACCCCTGATGGCATCAGTATGCTTGTGCCCGTTGTCATATGTATTATTATTGCCCCTCCCATGAATGAACTTAGTAATAATGTTCCATAAATATTGGTTTTTGGGAAGAGGAATAAAAGCGCTGAAATAATTTCGCCTGACGCGATTATTATTCTCCATCCGCCCAATTTCAATTGGTCCATCTGTTCAGGATGTAAAAATAATTTCCCTGAGGCGCTGAAAAGAAACAGAATTGTTAATAGTATGGCAATTACCCACCCCGATATTTCAAGCGTTTTTTTCATTTTTTGTTTCATTTAATAATTATAAAAATCGTTGTACTCAATTATTTTAAACGAATGCCGGATCTTATTTTATTTACCTGCAGAATATTTTTATACAGCTTTCATTTATTTTCCGTTAGTAAAACATGCATTGTAAAAAAATTAAAATAAAAAACTTCCGCGAGCCTTTTGCTATTTATCCAAACTTATACCCCGAGATATTTATACCCATCAGTAAACCAGAATAATCACTTATGGCAGTATCATCACCTGCAGCGCCTGCAATCACGAAAAGAGGCGCGAGATGTTCACTCCGGGGATGACTCTCCCTGGCTTTGGGAGCTCTCTCCCAATTTACAAGCAATTCATTCCGTTCGATTGCATTATTTTTTTCTACTGATCGTGTCAGCCATTCGTCGAATTGTTTTGATGCAGAGGCTCCAGTTAATGACTCTGACATGAATCCCTGCATATTATGGTAGCTCATACCCGAACCAATTATCAGAACTCCTTCTTTCCTTAGCGGTTCTAGAGCTTTACCCATTTTAATATGGAATCGCGGATCGAGCCCCTTAATGAGCGAAAGCTGAACGACAGGCGCATCTGCATTGGGAAAAGCAACCATCAGAGGAACAAAACTTCCGTGGTCATAGCCCCGCCTTTCATCTCTGTCAGTGCTGAATCCCGATGACTTAAGAAGTCCTTCAACCTCTGAAGCAAGTTCGGCATCCCCCTTAGCCGGCCAGTTTAATTTGTAAGTGAATTCCGGGAACCCGTAGTAATCATAAAAAAGCGCCGGGCTTTCAGATGAATATATTGTCGGGACAGGCTCTTCCCAATGTCCGGATATTACAAGAACAGCATTAATTCTGTCTTTGTAATTCTTTCCAAGATCTTCCAGATATTTTTTCAGCTTTCCGTAGCCTTCGGGGTCGCCAAAAGCGTCATCCATAACATGCCACGGACCGCCTCCGTGAGGCAGAAAATAAGCCGGCAGTTTTTCTGAATCATTCATTCCTTCTATTTTCTGACAGCTTTAAGTGCGGTTCCCCAGGCAATTACCTGATCGATCATCGTATTTAAGGCTGCTTCATGTTGTGGAGCGGGTTTAAACACGCTGTAATTTTCGAAATCTGTTAAAAGCGACAATGCAACCTGGGAACGGACATCAGCAACCTGGAGTTCTCCCATTATAAGGCGTAATTGCTCAACGGCTCTTACACCGCCCATGGATCCGTAGCTTACAAATCCGGCTGTTTTATTGTTAAATTCAACATATAAATAATCCAGGGCATTTTTCAAAACGCCCGATGGTGCATGATTGTACTCAGGAGTGACAAAAATAAAAGCATCCAGTGAATTGATTTTTTCTGACCACAGCTTTGTGTGACCTTTTGAGTATTGTCCCATAGACGCGGGGATGGGCTCATCCAGGATGGGCAGGTTATAATCTTTCAGGTCAACAAGTTCAAATTCAGCATCTTTCCTTTTTGCTGCTTTTTCATAAACCCATTTTGCCACTGCTTCAGAATTTCTTCCTGGCCGTGTGCTGCCGATAATAATTCCAATTTTGATCATAGTGAAATTTTTTTATTATTAAATCATTTTTTACAAAAATCAGTATAATAAACATATAATTACTGGATTTGTTCAAAAGGGGTACGGATTGGCAGTCAGTTCATAATTGAATATGACCATCCCTGGCCTTACAAGAGATGATAATTCCCTATTAGTTTAAAAAGGAAGTCGGATTTTATCTGTATGTTTCCGTGATGATCTGATTAATATAAAAATGACAGCAGAATATGAGATTATTGTTTTTTGTTGTCAGTTCCGGATAATGATTCTTTAACCTCGTCGCGGTAATGTACCATCTTACCGAACCGTTCTGAAGGTAAATTAATATATAGTCCTTCGGATTCGGCATAAACAGTACCTGCCTCATCAGATATTTTTCCGGCAGACACAATCTTCCTGCCGTTAACAGATATTACATTTGCCTCAACCGAAGTGACTGTTCCAAGGGGGAGCATATTTCTGTAATCTACTGATATTCTCGCGGCAACAGCCGTGAAGCCAATAAGCCATACCGCGGCTCCCATAGCTTCATCAAGAATAGACGCCATGCTTCCTCCATGAACGAATCCGGCAGGCCCTTCTGTTGCAGGCCCGAACCATACGCGTGCAACGAAAGACTTATCGCTCTGCTTTTGAAAATAGCGAACCTTCAATCGGTCTGGTGTTTTATCTCCGGTAATAAACGCACGTCCTTTTCCATAAGTGTCAGGTATTTTAAGTTCTGTCCATCCTTTTTCACCTGACAATTCGTAAGGATTTATGATTTCATAATTCTTTATACTCATGAACTGATAAATGATTTTTAAGGAAATTACATTATTGTCAGTGGAATAATTAAAATACAAAAAGCAGGTTTAATCTTTAGATTTACTCTTCAGGTTTCCTGCCATTTCAGGAAGATAAAACCTGTTAAGAAAAAGCCCGAGTATTGCAACTGCAAAAACAATAATTTTTATTTCGACAGGATGATTTGTGAATAATGCCGTTAAGGCGCTTATTGTAATGATTCCGAAAGGTGTCCAGTAAGATCTGTCTGTTTTTATGAATGAATAAACTATGACAGGGGATACAATAAATCCTGCCAGCAATTCGAGAGGGATAAAGAATAAGAATACACCCATAAGAGTTGCTGCAGCTCTGCCGCCCCTGAATCTGAAGTATAAAGGATGTCCGTGTCCGATAACGGCCCCGAATCCCATGAAACCAAGAGCTATTGGTGTGAGATGAAACACATAATGTCCCAAAAGCAGAGGAACAAGTGATTTGAGAGCATCGAGCACGCCGGCAAGAATGCCCCAGAAGGGTCCGACGTTTTTAAAAGTATTTGCAGCGCCCGGGTTATTATTCCCGATACCGCGGATATCAATACCTTTGACAAACCTTGTAATGATCTGCGCGTTCATAACTGAGCCGCAAAGGTAACCTGCTGTAAATGTTATTAAATACAATAACGCCGGTTTCATCAGTTCATTTTTATTTTTAAGGTCAGATGGAACATCCATGAATAATCATTCGGGTGTGTGTCAGAATTTGTTGTCATGGATGTTTCATTTTATATGATTTTATTATTATTTCATGCAAACTGAAAGAGAGTATCCGCCGGGGCCCATATAAATTGCTTCCACGAGATGCAACTTGCCGTAAATAAGATTTTTACAGGATATGGAACCTTCAAATTCTCTTTTAAGGTTGTCAATTGCATCCCTGTTACTTTCATCGCCGGAAATGATGGCTACCATAATATCTTCTGCCTTTTTTTCATTCATTTTTTCCCTGATAGAATTGATAATCAGGGAATTTACCTGTTTATATGTGCGTCCCTGCCCGACAGGAACAACTACGCCTTCGGGATCATCGCCCATGAGCCCTATCACCGGGAGCATCCTTAAAACTGATCCAAGCAGAGCCTTTGCCTTTCCTATCCTTCCTCCACGGTAAAGGTAATTTAAATCAGGAGTTACATAATAGGAAAAAGTGTTAACAACCAATTCTTCGGCCTGTTTTTTTATCCCCTCAACATCATCAGTAGTTTTTATAATATCTATAAGTCTTAAAAGAACTGCTCCTATCCCGCCAGTAACCTGTCGCGAGTCAATATTGATAACAGGTATCCTCTCCCTGAATTTCTCTTTTACTTCCTCTGCGATATTAAAAGTGGCTGCCGACATATTACTGCCCATCACAACCTGGATAATGAGATCATAATTGTTTACATTTTTTTCAATCAGGTTTGTCATTTCAGCCCGTGACAGGGAACTGCTTTTGGCAGCGATCTTCTCTTTAATAAATCTTTCCAGCAGCCATTTGGCCGAGTAAGTCTCCGATTCACGGTATTCCTCCTCTCCTATGAGAACCGGGTATTTTAAATATTCAAAGTGCTGATATGGCACCTGGTCGATACCAATTCCAAGGTTATCAGCAGAAATAATCAGAATACGCTTATCCATAACTGCCTCCTATTCTAATGTTAAATAATAAAGATATTGGGTCTGACCACCATAATATTCCTCGAATTCCAATCCGGGAAATTTATTTTTAAGTCCGGCTGCCAGGTTATTTCCTTTTACATGTAATCCCTTGTAAATAGTGATAATGGATTCATCATTAAGAAGTTTATTTATTGCCTCAGCGGCAACATCTTTTAAAGTTTTCCCTGAAAGGATAATTTTCCCGTTATATATTACAAAAAAGTCTCCGTTTTTTACGGCAACTCCGTCAACCGATGATTTCTTTGCAGCCTTTGATACTATGAAATGCTTTATATTGTTTATCCTGTCACTGAAAAGAAAGTTAGTTTTATTTATTTCATTTGTCTTCCCCATAAGCAGGCTGATAAGTGATATGGCGTTTTTTGATTCGACAATGAAGACATTTGCCTTACAAAGAGAAGCGGCATATTTCAGCGACATTAAAATATCACCGTCATCGGGAGCTGCAATTATATTTTTTGATTTCAGGCTGTTAAGAAGATCGACGAGCTTTTTGACAGAAGGTTTTCGTTTCCCGTAATCATACACGTAATCAGCTCCGAGACTTTGAAGGATTTTTTTAAAGCCTTCGCCCGAAACGATGCAGAAAATACTTTGCTCTTTTTCATATTCAATAGAGTCATAACTTATAAAGTTCCGGTGTTGTTTTTTCATATCATCCACTTTCCTGAATATTATATTTCCGAAAAGAGAGATATCTTTAATTACTGAATCAGGTTTATTTGTATGGATATGTATTTTATATGTATTACCCCTGCCTGAAATTACAAGACTATCGCCATGTTTTATAATTTGTTCCCTAAGCGCCTGGCTGTCAATATTCTTATCGGAACTGACAGTCAGTTCCGTGCAATACCTGTACCTGATATCGGGATTCCATGAAGACTCAAATTCCTTAGTGTCTTTTATAAGGGCTTCTCTTGCCTGATATTTGTTATTATGATTATGAGTTCTGTTTTTAAGGTATTGCTGAACATTATGAACTATATTATGCAGCCTGGCATTTGTAATATTACCAACACCAAGATTCTGGACAAGAGTTCCGGTGTCGCTTCGCTTTTTACGTAAAGATCTTTTAACCAGAAGATTCTTAACCACACTGTTTATCTTCAAAGCAGCAAATAATGATAGTGCTTCAGGGATTTTTCTTGAATTGAATTCTCTTTCAAGGCCTTCAAGCAGTATTAAGAATCCGGCGCCTCCTGAATCCACAACACCGGCCTGCTTTAATACGGGAAGCATATCAGGTGTTTTTTCGAGTATTTCCCTGAGGTGGGGTATGCAATCTATAATTAATTCAAGAGGATTTTCCTTTGTCGTCATTATTTCAGAATATTTCTTTTTTAATTCCGACATGAGAGTAAGCATCGTCCCTTCCCTGGGATTGTCAGTTCCATGGTATGCGGTTATACATCCCTTTTCAATAGCTTTAAGAATATTTTCCCTTGAGAAATCATTGTTTTCAAGAACTTCAGTAATGCCCTCAAAAAAAAGCGATAATATTACGCCGGAGCATCCGCGGCTGTTAAGCAGCATATTATCTGATATAAGCTTCAGGTATTCTCCCGCCAGTATATTGTCCGGAAGATTTCCGGGGATGTTTGAAAGCGCTCCCTGAACTGTAAGAGCTAAATTCAGACCCGTATCTCCATCAGGTACAGGAAATACATTTAACCTGTTCACATATTCTTTATGACGCCATAAATACTTTGATATATTATCAAATGCATTCTTTATTTCTGCTATTTCATTTGTCATGTTATTGATTCGTCAGATCTTTTATTATTACCTTACTTTTTCAAACCAGGCGATACTATGCATAATTTTTATATGTAATTATACCGCTCTTTACAGCCCCGGTTTGTTTAAGCCACTCTGTCAGGGCACTTTCATAAAATAGTATTCAAACTTGTGACAAATATAAGATTTGTTTCTGATTGAAAATTATTATAATTTTAATAATTAATAGACTTATTAAATGATGCTATTAATATTTTTACGGTAACTTATAACAAAAAGCTATGGACAAATTATCATTTATCAGGTCAGTAATTAAAATGTCTAAGTCAGGTTTAGCAAACAGGTTCTTAATCAGAAAGATGGACTCATTCCTATACGACAAAATTGTAAATCATGATCCTTTGAATGTGGAAGAAGTAAGGATCAGGAAATTTCAGTTCATATCATCCATGTTACACATGGCAATGAAAAATATAAGAAAAGGATATATTTCACCCGGGATTATTGAGAAGTTAGCTGAAGTTCTTATTGAAAACTCATTTTTCAAGGAATCTGCTGAAATTGTAAATAAACGGAAAATATTTTTTGAGGAACATGGTTTCCAGGCTCCGAGCTTTATAACTTTATCGCCAACAGGAAATTGTAATCTTAGCTGTCAGGGATGTTACGCGGGATCTGACAGAAATGGATCAGCATCGCTTCCATGGGAAACCGTTGACAGAATAGTCGCTGACGTTCATGATTCATTCGGAGCTCATTTCATTACAATAAGTGGCGGAGAGCCTTTCATGTATAATGATGGCGGTCACACAATATTTGACATTTTCAGTAAATATGATGACATGTTTTTCCTGATTTATACAAACGGGACACTGATCTCAAGGGAAGTGGCAGCAAAAATTGCCAAAACAGGAAATGTAACTCCCGCAATATCAGTGGAAGGATTTGAAAAAGATACAGACGAGAGAAGAGGACCCGGAACACATTCGCGGATTTTAAGGTCATTTGAAAATCTCAGGAGTGAAGGCGTTCCCTTTGGTATTTCAGTGACTGCAACGAGCAGGAATATTGATTCTCTTCTGGGAGAAAATTTCTATGAATATTATTTTGAAGAATTGGGAGCCACTTACATGTGGCAGTTTCAGTTTTTACCGATTGGACTCGGAAATAATGCCTTTAACCTTGTGGTTAATCCTGATAACCGCGTAAAATTGTACAACATGTGGGAAAAACAGCTTTCAGAGAACAACCGTTGCATTGCTGATTTCTGGAACAGTGGTATGATAACATGCGGATGCATTGCTTATGGCGGAAACCATGGGTATATTTACATTAACTGGGATGGGAATATAATGCCTTGTGTTTTTGTACCGTATTATATAGATAATATAAAAGACCTTTACAAAAAGAATCTTGGCCTGACAGATGCTTTGAATTCGGAATTTATGAAAAGAGGAAGGGAATGGCAGAATGAATATGGTCTGTCACATCAAAAAACAGCCGGAAACTGGCTGATGCCATGTTCTTTCAGGGATCATTACAAGAATTTCGTTGAGAATATACTGACTGATGATGCCAGGCCGGAGAACCCGGAAGCTGCCGAAATCATGAACAACAGGGATTATTTTGAAAAAATGAACAATTACGACATGGAATTAAAAGAACTGACAGAACCAATATGGAAGTATAAGTACATGAAGGAGGCTGCACCCGGTCTAATCAAAAGCCAGATTAATAAAATATAAAATTTTTCAATGGAGATGAGTGAACGCAATGATACAGAACAGACAATCCTTAAAGTGGCTGAAGTATTGTTCCTGAAAAGAGGCTATGCACAAACATCTACCACGGAGATTGCCAGGGAAGCCCGGTGCAATCAGTCTCTTATTCATTACTATTATCGTACAAAAGAGAATTTGTTTACAAGGATTTACGAAAAAAAGTTGTCGCTGTTTCTTTCTGACTTTATAAACGGGAGTAAAAGCAATCTTTCTTTCAGGGAAAAAATCAGAAGAATGATTGAAGCGCATTTTGATGCTCTCATTAATAATCCACAGTTACCGTTCTTTATTTTTACGGAACTATTATCAAATGATAAACGTCTTGATATGTTAAAAGAAAGCCTGAAAATGCATAATCCGGCTGAATTTAAGGTGTTCTGTGAAGAATTTCAGGATGAAATTTCGAAAGGAAATATAAGAGAGATGTCAGTATTCGATCTGATTATTCTGATCTTATCACTGAATGTAATGCTGGTTCTTGGGATACCGATTATTAAGAAACTGGTTACAGGAAACGGAGAAACATTCGATAATTTTTTGAGCCGGAGAAGGAAGGAAAATGTCAGGATAATTTTACAAAGCCTTAATCCTTAAAATTCTTTGCTTATATAATTTGCAACTGGCTTCATCACTTAAAAATATTTAACATCAAGTTTCGCAGATTTTAACAGTACAGGATCAGGAACTAAAAGCTGTATTTCAGTTTAAACATAAGCATATCAAAATTATTTAGATTACTAAATACTCCGCTTCCTTTGCCGTCAATAATAGCAGCAGAAAGACTCATTTCAACATTGTCGGTTGCCTGGTAAGCAATTTCAGGCACAAATAAAATTGTGTAATTATCTTTTATATTATTCCAGTCAGTCACAATAAAGCCTCCGCCTATTGGGGCAATTTTTAATTTTTCGTTAAAAAATTTCTTTTCATATCGTGCAAAGAAATAATCATTAAGGTTTCCCTGCCCCCGTTCATTGATGAAACCATGCATATACTGAAAATTCAGGTATGAACCGTCTGAGAAATTGTAATCCCCGCCAAGCACAAATCTCACGTATGGTTCTGAAGAGTCTAATAACAAAGAATCCATGGTCACAGGGACTGGTGAAGAAGGATAAAAAGCTGAAAAATCATTTGTCATTATTACGTTTTTGTCTGGCATAAAAGCAGCAGCTTCTGCCCATAATCCGAATCCGCCAATGCTTGTTGCCATATCAACGCCAAATATGTGGGTTCTCGAAAATGAAAGTTGGGAGTTTATATTTATGCCGCCAAAGGCATCCACAGGGATAAATGTGTTCCTTGTGGCGAATGGTAATCCATCATAACCCCATACATAACTTAATGAAAAATCGACTCCTTTTACAAAACCTTTAAACTTTAATCCGGCAGTTGAACTCTGTGCCAGATTGTACCGCGGCATCAGTATCGTATCAGAAAATTCATTCAATACCATTCCCTGTGGCAATTCCATTTCAGGTGTCAAAGCATTTGCATAAATACCAATTGGCATGTTTGCAGGCTGGAAGATTGGGATATAGACACCTTGCAGGGAGAGATTATTGTTAAAATAATAATTCAAATTTATAGCATCTGAGCCTCTATGGCGTCCAAAATCGAGTATATCTTCCAAATCATAAGGATTAAGGTTATCCGTAGGATTAAGTTTATCGGCAGTCCCCCAGACTATTCTTTGACGTCCTATAGTTATATCCAGGTTCTTTGAAAGAAAGCCGGATAACTGAACATATGCTTCCCTTAATTCAAAATTAACCGGGTCAACAATACCCTTGTTGTATAAATCAGCAGATGACGTGATATTTGGTAAACCGATATTGCGAAACCATATTTCACTGTAAAATTTTGAACTGTTAGTTATTTTTTTATCCAATTTTAAAGTAAGGCGGTTTTCATTCCATGCCCAATCATTTTTATCAGTCAGCAGAAAGCGTTCATCAGTCAACAGCGAACCTGAAATTTTAAGATTATCATCCTGGGCATAAATTACGCTCACAGATGTAATAATCGCCAATATTACTGTAAACAGATTTGATTTTTTCATAAATTATTGAATTATAATTAGGTTCCCATAACTTTCGTGGTTTTTAACAGCGAAATATTTCTCCGGGTAAAAAATACAATTCCCGACAGAATCACTATAACACCTGCCCAGAAAATGTTCCAGTAAAAATTATCCGGATAGTATTTAAGGGAAAACGCGAAAAGCTTTTCTTTGGGAACTGACCATAGATCCCTGAATGAAAAATGGCTTAAAATAAACTTTGTATAGTCTGCAATAAACGAAATTATAATTATCAGAGATCCTGTAATAAATATTAAAAGTTCATGAGTTTTAATAATTACTTTTTCATTTACCGAAGAAAAATATAGCACCAATAAGGCCAATATGATCATAAGAGCGGATAATATTAACGGCGTTATTACAGGGCCTGTCCAGGTTACCGGCAGCAGAAATAAAATATCCATTGTGAAAAGAGATTCAGGCCAGTTTATTAGCAATTTCAGGAAGATATAATAAAAAATATCCCACACCGCGAAAGAAAAAATAAAGTAAGCAAACCTCGTAATTGATGATTTGCCCGTAAGAATACCAACCGATAAAAGCATGATTAATGAGAAAGCTTCGCGTAATATTTCAGTTGTGGCAAGGTTCTCAGGGATTGGCTGTAGCGGAAAGGAAAATCCATCAGGATATACAATCTGCCGCAGGTAGATTACGATTGCGCTTTCAAAGAAACCCATTGCAATGCCAAATATTGTTATCCAGAGTATTGTTTTAGTCTTCATTCCCTTAAATTATTCAAATAAGATAAAATCGCCTTCCTGGCTTCTGCTTCTCCAAGTTTAATGAGTTCTTCAGCCTTATAAAAATCAAATGTACCTGCTGAATCGAATGGTATATTTATGACTATTTCAGGATTGTACTTTTCAATGGTCAGCTTCGCCAGCTTGTGTATCATTACTGATGATGTGGTAGTTAGCAAGGTATAATAACCTATACTTTTTTTGTTTCCGGTTGAAATTAATTTCGAAAAAGTTTTCATTAATCCTTTATAATCGCCCCGGTCTGTTTCTGATAGTTCAGAGATATTCCGGCGCTTATCCCCATATAAGTTAACGACAACTGTAACAGCCCCTTCAACAGGTTTTACAAATTCGATGGGAACCGGATAAAGAAGTCCGCCATCAACAAGTATACTTCCGTCATGATTTACCGGGATAAAAACAGCCGGGATTGAAACTGAAGCCCTGATAGCTTTATAATAACTTCCTCTGTTAAAAAGAACTTCCTTTTCATTCAGGATATCTGTTGCAATTGCCGTAAAGGGGATCTTCATGTCCTCTATATTCATATCCGGGATGAATGTTTTCAACTTTTCAAAAACCCTTTCACCTTTAAGGAGACCATGGGAAGTTATTGTAAAATCCATTAAATTCCATACATCTTTCTTTGTAAGCCTGCAAACCCAGTCAGTGTACTCGGACAATTTACCCATTGCATATAGTCCGCCTATAACAGAACCTATAGAAGACCCGGCAACGGCATTAATATTAAAACCATGTCTTTCCAATTCATGAATCACTCCAATCTGGGCAAGTCCTCTTGAACCTCCGCTCGACAGAACCAGTGATACGGATTTAGGCATCTGATTTGAGATTTATCTTACTGGATTAATTTTCTCACTGTAAAATCCTCATCTGTCAGCCCGGTATCATATTTCACGTCTGACATCTGCATTTTAGTTTTATGATTTTTCTTTAAGTCCGTCATTTCAATTTCCTGAGCATTCCAATAGTTTCCTACTTTGTTAAATATGTATTTTGCTGATTTTATTTTTGCATTTCCTTTATCGTAATAATCCATCGTCTCAGGATAGAAGTTCGTTTTATTGATGGTTACAACTATTTTGGAATAATCAGACTGTGTCATTGGGGTCAGTTCCAGTGTAAAAACATTTGCTCCGGCTTCAATTAATTTTGGAGTGTATTTTGCTGAAAAAGGCTTTGATTCCATATCATCATAGGAGAAATCAGTACCGGCAAAATTCTGATTTTTAGCGCTGGTTGCAATTCTTCTTTCTTTACCAAATGCAGGCAGATACAGATACATTACATCATCAGGCAGAGATAATACAGATATTCCGGCCTGCGATGCCGGCGCTGTAAAACGAAACATCCGTTTATCGTTTCCTTTTTGTTGGATGGTAGCTTCCCTTACTTCTTCCTTTCCGGCTTTATCAATAAGGACAATCTTATTTTTTCCTGTCATATCTTTCGGGGAATACATCACGTCATCCATTCTTTTTATAATTGCAGATGCATCCTGTGCATTGGCAGGGTATATTCCTGCCATCAGAACCATAATGGTTATTAATGCTGAATGAATTATTGCTTTCATTTTTTCATGTTTATAAGTGAATAAATTAGTTTGCAATGATTTTACGTTTCCTGTTGGCTAAAATCAGTATTACAGGTAAAAGAGTCAAAGAGCCAAGACCTGAACCAAACATGCTTATTGCAACAAGCAAACCGAAATTCTGCAATGGCACTAACTGAGAAAACAGCAAGACCAAAAAACCTGCTGCAACTGATGTAACATTTATTATTATGGCTTTGCCGCTTGACAATAATGTTTTTTCGATTGCTTTTTCAGCATCTCCGTTTTCTTTAAGGTGAGAATTGAATCCTGAAATAAAATGTATTGAATAATCAATACCTATTCCAAGTGCTATGCTCCCCACAAGCACTGTGGCAATGTCGAGAGGAATTCCCGTAAATCCCATGAAACCGAATAACACTAAAATTGTTGCAATTATTGGGATGGTCGCATAGATTCCCTTTGAAATTGAACGGAATATCATTCCTACAATCAAAACCACCAGCACCAGTGCAATCAAAAGGCTGCTGAACTGACTTTTAATCAGACTGTCATTTAATCTGACGTATACAGAGGGCATACCTGTTAATTCAATTTTGCAATTTTCATTTGAGTTTTCCTCAATAAATTGTTGCATTTTCTTTGTGAATGCTTCAATTTCCTTGTTTTCAACCGAAGCAAATTTTGATTGGATAATTCCCCTGTCCAAATCTTCCGAAACAAGCTGTGGCATGATATCCTGTCCATCAAGAAGAAACCATAACTGCTCAATTTTTGTCCGGTCATCAGGTATCTTTTCCCCTTCCAGCATGGCATCATTCATTTGCTCTATCAGGTCTGCAACGGATTGTGTAATGCTGATATTCGGGTCTTGTTTCATGAACTGCCCGGTTTTTATCATCGTCTTTAGAACCTCCGGACTTTGCACATCACCGTCAAAAACTACAAAAACCGGAAATGAACCCCCGAATTTTTTCTGCATTAAATCTTCCGATATTCTTGTTGGATTATCTTTCTTAAAATAGTCAGCCATGTTTGTACTTGTTTTAATAAGGAACATGCCGACAATACTTATGACCATTAAAATACCCCAGATAGAAAAAATATATTTCGGGTGTTTAAAAAGCAGATTGGATAGTGGCTGAAGGATTACATGAGATAAAATAGTTTTCTTTTCCGTTAAATCTGCTGTCTTCTTGTTGTCGTTTTTCGAAAACACGGAAGTAAGCGCAGGAACGAAAAAGATTGCGAGAATCAGTGATACCATCACTCCGATGGCTGTAAAAATGCCAAAATCTCTAATCATCGTAAGGTACGCCCCAAGAACAAATGACACGAATCCGATGGCTGTGGTTACTGCTGCAAGAACTACCGGGATTATAACATAACCAAGTGCCTTTATTATGGTCTGATTGATGTCAGTGGTTTTGGAAACATTAAAGCTGTTTATTACATGAATTGTGTATGCACTTCCAACTGCGAGCAATATGATTGGAACGATATTAAGAATGATAGTGAGTTCATGTCCGGCAGTAACCATAATGCCAATAGTCCATATAACCGCAATTCCTGCTGTAAGGAGTGGCATTAGTACGCCTCTTAAAGATTTGAAACTGAAATATAATATAAGGGCGATTACTATGAAAACTATCGGTAGAAGCCACACTATATCTGATATTATTAAATCAGAAACATCATTTAACATAAAGGGAAGTCCACCGAAATAAATTCTTTCGGGTAAATTAAATGCTTCAATCTTTTCCTTGATTCCCTTTGCAACAGCCTGTTTATCAGCATCAGGAAGCAATGTGAACATTATGACTGTTGCTGTTCCATCTTCTGACACTATTGCCCCTTTATACATCTCTTTTGAGAAAACATAGGATTTAAGGCTGTCTAACTGTGATTGATTATCCGGAAGATTATACTCGTCAACAAGTTTCCCGATTTCAATCCCTTCTTCCGTGCTTTTTATGTCAAGGATATTTGTCAGACTTGTCACGGTAGAAACACCATGTGTAATTTTCAGACTGTCAGTGATTTGTTTAACATGTTGCAGCAAATCATTTTTAAATACATTGTCAGATTCGAGAACAATCATGCCCATTTCATTTCCGCCAAACTGGTTGCCAATGTTTTTAAATAATAAAGCAGCCGGGTCATCATCGGGCAATGAACTGACTATATCAGAATTTATACTTATAAATCTTGTCTGGTAACCGAAGAATAATGTAAGTACTATTACACTTGCGATAATTATCCATCTGTTTTTGAGGATTTTCCGGGTAAATTGTCCCATATATTAAATATTGACTATTAATGTTTTATGGTCAGTTCAAAATTATAAACAGATCTTAACCAAAAGTGTTTTTTGTTCAAAATTTATTTTAAAAAAATAGTGTTACTTTTTTTGTGTTCTTAAACTGTTGACAATCATCGATGATAGTTCATCAATTGTACTCTCGCATTCTGCATACTTTTCCTGAAGATATAATGGTATTTCAATCCCGTTGATGACCATCATGAAAATATTTATAGTTGAATTAATATTTGTAAAATCAAGAAAACCTTCGTTCTTCCCTCTCTCAAGTATTTTTGTCAATTGGTCTCTTTCAAATGCAGCAAAATCTTCGCGTACATCTTTTACAAACAGATATTTTTCAAAGAAATCGGCTTTAAGCGTTTCGTGATAGTTTACCGCTTTGTGCAACAATCTTAATCTGGTTAAAGTGTATTCTTTAAGTGTGAAAAGAGAATCTGAATTCGTTTCAACTATTTTCATTAACTCGATTTTAACAGTATTTAATTCCTGTTTCAATACCTCGTTAAATAATTCTTCTTTACTCTTGAAATAGTAATATAATATCCCTTTTGCCTTATGGATGTGCCTGGCAATCTCGTCCATGGTAGTTTTATGGAATCCAAATTTTGAGAAATACTTTGTTGCTGAATTAATGATCAGCACTTTAGCATCATATTTTAGCATAATTGACCATTACTGTTTATCGGTCAAATTTATTTATTTTAAAACTTTATGACAAATTTTCCTTAATAAAAATTTAATAGGTAAGCACTATAAAATGTTGAGTGTTTTGAATGATGATTATTATTCTGCATAGAGCCTGTCATAGACTCCCAATCCAAATAGTGCAAAATCATACTTAACAGGATCTTTCGAATCAAAACTTCTTAAAACTCCATCCAGTTCGTCAACTGCTTTAGAATCAGTTTGTCTACGCTTTAACAGGCCAAGCTTCCTGGCTACTCTTCCTGAATGAACATCAAGCGGACATGATAATATTGAAGGTGAAATTGAATCCCAGATGCCAAAATCGACACCTTTGTTGTCTTTCCTGATCATCCACCTCAAATACATGTTCTTACGGATAATTAAGGTAGCAATTAATCAAAATAAATTAATTCATTTTGCTTTAATTCAATAATTGACTCCCCTTTCCCACCACCATAAACTTCAGATCCCACAAAATCTTTCGGAACTTCAATTTTCTTACCACTGGCTTTAATAAAATATTTTAGCAGATCTGTATCGTCCTGTAGATCTTCTTTTGTTATTGCACTTGAACGATAATATCCAATCTGGTACCATTTTAATGCATTCCATTGGGTCAAAAAGGTGATACTTTCATCAAATCCTTTGTATTCAATATGAATAATGAAATATCCGCCTTTTGAATCTTTCCTATAGTTATGTTGGATCGTTATTTTCTTAATTATTGAATGAACAAGTGCTTTGGTTTCATCAAAGCCGGATGTTAGCTTATATTCACCAATGATCTTATTAATTCTGGCGATCCTGTTCTTTGAATCTCGTTCAATGAGCTTGTTTTCAATAATTTCAATATTCTGTTCATGGTCTTGTATTTTCTTTTTGATCGTTCTGAGTCTTTCTTTTATTTCCTCATCATTTTCAAATTCAGGATCTAATAGCCGGTCATATGCTTTTTTCTCAGCCTTTTTAAGTGTTTCAATATCCTTCTTCAGTAGGATAAGTTTTTTGTTTAAATTATCTGTTTCCGCTTTGTTTTCTGATTGACTTGCTAAAAACTTCTGAAGATCTTTCGATTCAAAAAGGTGCTTTATAATAAATGTTTCAAGTTTGGGAATGCTTAATGCCCTTGAGGTGCAAGAATGAGGATCTCTGAGTTTGCTTTTACATTTATATGCGTTGTCTCTGCCTTTAAGTCTTTTTTTCCCTCGGTATTCTTTTCCGCAAATTCCACAAAATACTAAGCCATTTAATAGATAATGGTATTCATCCCGCTTCCCGGATTTCTTTCGGTTTTCTTCCAGGTTTTTATTTACACTGTCCCAGATTGTTTCATTAATTATTGCCGGAACTTTTGTTTCGTTTTCCCCACCATTCCACTTTCTTATCCCTTTATATATCTGATTGACAAGAATCAGGTATACTACATTTCCTCTCCATCTGACATCTTCTTTTCTGAAAAATGTGTACTGGTTCGTGTATTTGTCCCGTCTTTTAAATTGGCCTGTGTAATCATTAAACTTTGTCGGGACACCTTCTTCGTTCAGCTTTTTGGCAATAGTGTAAACACCTATTCCATCACCCGACATTTTAAAAATCCTTCTTATAACCTTTGCTTGTTCTTCATGAATCTTTAATAACCCGTTTTCGTCCCGGATGTAACCATAAGCGGTGATACCATGGGACTTCCCTTTTAATGAATTTTTATAATGAGCTAACTTGACCTTTTGCCCTGTTAAAGTTGAATAAAATTCATTTGTAAGTGATATAATTCCTGTAAATAGCCTGTTAGCAGGAACATCAAGATCCAGAAATGTTCCGCCAGGGTAGTACTGGCATTTTGCTTTCTGCATTGTATAGACGAACAGATTCCAAATCCGGCTGTTTCGCTCAATTCGTGACTGATCGAAGCAAAATACTTTCGTGATAATTCCTTTATTAATGGAATCCAGCAACAAAGCAAATTCAGGCCTGTCTTTAATGTCATCCTTCGTTCCACTTATGGCTCTGTCGATAAATGATTTATATTCCAGACCTTCCGATTTAGCGAATGATATACCCTGTTCTAACTGCGTTTCAATGGAGACATCTTTGCCTTCTGCTTTGTGTTTACTTATTCTGCAATAAATGCCTATCATCAACAATGATTTTGGATGAGTATAAAGTTAAGTATTACCTGATAAAGAAAAAATAATTAGATGTCCTTGTTAATTAGCATTTTAACCTTTGTAAAAAAATTTTATAAAATTTTCTGGAAGCTAATATTAGCAAAATGATTTTCTTTTCCAGGAATTTTTTTCTTAATGATTTTTGTGTTAGATCATGATCAGTCAGGTATTTATATTAAAATAAAGATTATGTAAATCTCTGTTGAATTTCTTTCTGAAGCACCCCCTTGTTTATTCCAGGGGGGCCACCCAGGGGGGAGGCATACCGGGGGATACCTATATACTGATTATTATGTTGAAAATAATATACAAAGTACGACTCCATATCCTTATTTTGAAAGAAAAGATTAAAGGGTGCCTGCTAAGACTTGGATGTCTCTTCTTTTCGTCCTGGTATTTCATTGATAGCGATTCTATTTGTACAACTGGCAAAGTATTGAAGCTAGATGGAATTTATACCTATACGGAAGGAGATAATCTTGAAATAGTAAGACTTACCAATGTCCACACAGAAAGAAGATACCTGTACTGCAGTTTGTTTTTCTTCAGCTTGAACAAAATAATTACCGTTCGTCAGACTATGCTGAAAAACACTCCTTCTCTTTGGACACTTTCTGACAACAGAGAGTTTGATGAGATTATGTCCATCAGATTATGGAATGAAATTAATAAAGAAGAGGACCTTCTGGAATTTGATTTCTGATATATATCTTTCGTAACCATCATAATCTTTAAATGCTATGGAAAAGGTTACGCTAACACGAAAAGAACTCTATGATTTGGTTTGGTCTGAGCCACTATCAAGACTTGCTAAAAGGTATAAGATTTCTGATAACGGATTGCGTAAAATCTGTAAAAGGATGAATATCCCGCTCCCGGAAATGGGGCATTGGCAAAAGATTCAATATAATAAGAAGGTTACAATTGCCAAACTTCCAGAGAAATATGATGGGAAAGATGAAATAATATTTCATGAAAAAGGGTCAGATGATGCTGAAAGTGATTCACCTCTTGCCCAACAAAGAAGACTGGTAAGCCTTATCGAAAGTGCTAAGAATATAGAATTACAAGTATCTAGCAGACTATCTTCACGGCCAGACAAACTAATAACAAGTACTGGTAACTACTATGAAGCTTACAGAAAAAGACACCGAGGCAATTATCCAAGTTATCCTGAAAAAACTAGTGTATTAGACATAGAAGTCAGTGAGGAGAATATACCAAGAGCACTTAGGTTACTCGACACTTTTATAAAAGCACTTAGATTTCGGAACCATGATGTCATTGCCGAACGTTTTTCTACATACGCAATAATTGGTGATGAAAAAGTGAAGTTCAGGTTGAGGGAAAAGAAAAGAATGTCTGTGGCGACCGATCAATTTGGTTTTCACCAATATGAGCTAACAGGTGAGTTTGTATTTGTGATCGATATTGGCCCCTATAGACGGAAGGAAGTCAAAGATGGTCATGAACCTGTTGAAAAAAAGGTTTCTACCATCATAGCAATGCTTGAATTAGAAGGCAATAGAATGAAGGAAGAAAGGATTGCCTCTGAAATCCGAAGAAAACAATGGGAAGAGCAGCAAAGAATTAAACAAGAACTCAGGGAACGACAAGATAAAGAGGCAAAAGCATTTAAGAAACTCTTTCTAAAGGCCATACGGCTTCACCAGGCAACCATAATCCGTAACTACATTCAAACAGTTGAAACAGATACAATGAAAAAAGGGAATATCACGGAAGAGTTCACTCATTGGCTGGCTTGGGCAGAACAGAAAGTGGCATGGTATGATCCTCTGATAAACGGACCTGATCCTATATTAAATGATCATCATAAAACACATCTATTTAAAGAGTTACTGAAGGAATGGCAGTAATCTCATTTTATGTTTGGATTCTCAGGTAGTTCTAATATATCATCTGAGTTCCCGATCTCTTTAAGTTGGGGTATCGATGTCCCGGCAATCCCTTTTATTGAACCAATGAAGTGGTTGGTGTTCAGTAAAACCTTTTCCAATTGTTTTTCCCTCTCCTTCCAGATTCTTTCCATTGCACGCTTTTCCTTGGTGTAGCTGTCTTGCAGGTCAGAGAAACCCTCGACAATTGCACTTACCTGCATCATAAATTCATTGCTTGTCAGATAGTCATATAACATCTGCATTTTTTCACCTTTATTTGTTTGGGAAGAATATGCTTCAGATATCTTGATGAGGCTTTCCCGAAGAACAATAACAAGACCTTTGAAATCGAAATAGGAGCATATCCATACTCCATCTTTCTGTCCAATTTTCTCAATCCCTTCGGGCAACGCTTCGGTTATAATAACAAGTACATCAGCCTTTACTGTTAAAGCATCAGCTTTCAATTTCGGGATCCAGTCCTGGACAAACGCTTTTGTTCTTTTACTTTCGTAAAGTATTTTGCCGCAATCAACTCCTAACCGATTCCTGACGGTATGAAAGAGCATCAGCGTTTGCCGGGATCTTTACCGCTATGTTTCTCTGCAATCCGAAGTTAATTATTTTATTTGCCTCTACTTCCCTTACATCCTGAACGGAAGTCGCCTCTATTGATTCTGTACCTGACTGATATTTAAGACTAGTTGAAAGAGCTATATTTTCACTTC
>ERZ1026800.927-NODE-927-length-21292-cov-1.860855_pt1 | contig 21292 bp, 18 predicted proteins | sample MGYA00520873_ERZ1026800 | MGnify/ENA primary metagenome ERZ1026800 (study PRJEB33270, sample SAMEA104284475) | anaerobic digester metagenome | biome: Anaerobic digester microbiome; feature: mesophilic sludge digester; material: Anaerobic digester biomass | place...
CCCTTGAGGCAGTCAAAACCATTCTCCTGCCAAAGCACCTCCTGCCCGAAGCCCCCTTTATGGCATCCACCGCTCCCGTAACGCATTGCCAAATCCTGGTCAACACCCTTTTTAAGAAGAATGCTCTTCACAGCTCAATAATAATGATAATTCCGACCTCCCGCCCGCCCCTGTGAGGCTTTGGCCGGAGAACGATGGGAGGGCCAGTTTGATTGGAGCTGATCTATGATGAGGCAGATGGCAATATTGATAGCACTACTATGCCTGCTGGCCTGTCCGCTCACCCTGGCCTCTGATGCCGCCAGGATGACCCTTCCCAGCGGCATGAACAGTCCCCTGACCATAAGATACCCCGAGCTGGCCCAGGCCCCAGCGCCTGCTCTCATCGGCGAAGGCCTGCGGGCCACATATGAAGACTGCCGGAAAATGTGCGGAGGCTAGGGCAGAATAGGGCCGCACCTCTGATCGAAGCCCGCTCTCATCCTCTCATGAACTTGTCCCAGCCCACATAGTGATCCTTGAGGACTGTGCAGATATCCTCCATCATGGAAAAGGGAATTCCCACCACCACATAGTCATCCTCCAGTCCGGAGTTTCTGGCGCCGCCATCGCATCCCAATGAGACATTGACCTCTCCCTTGAGGTAGGGCGAGGTGGTGGCATCCACGCAAAAGGACTGGATTCCCGCCGTGCTGAAATTGGCCCGCCCCCCATTCTTGAACATGACTGCCTGCACAATCCGGCGAGCGGCGAGGGGCTTGCCCACGAATATGACCACATCCGGGTTCATGATCATCTTATCCAGAGGGGCCACATAGGTGGCTATGGTTCTTCCGGGAAGGATACGGGGCATGCTTGTGGCGATGTTGACGCCCACATCCGGGGTCTCGCACTTATGGAGCTTGTCGAAGTAGAGCGCACCTGTGGCTATGTTCTCCGGGCAGGCGACCAGGCCCAATCCCGAGGCTCCGCCCTTGCAGGCGTGTTGGTCAGGCCGGGCCAGGAAGCTCTTTCCCTCCCTTCTTGCTCCCTGAACCATGGAGCAGTAATGGATGGGCTTTTCCATAGGCCCCAGCTCTTTAGGTATCTCAGACTCGTTTTTAAATAGCTTGACCCCAACCACATTCTCGCTCAAGCCCAAAGAGGCCTTCAGTACGCCGGACATCTCTTCCAGATCCATCGAAATACACCTTTTTATTCCAATGTGCAGCGGGAATTTCTGCCTTGCGCTCTGAAATAAGGCTGAAATAAGAAGGTAGAAAAAAGGGGACGGGTTTTAGATGGATGCTCGGCAAAAATTGGAGATGCTCTGCAAAGATGGAGTTATTCCTCTTTCGCCCCCCCGGAATAGGATGAGACTATGTTTCCAGAGGCATCCTTCAGTGTGGCCACATCGCCACCGTTGTTCCAGACCGATGTACTGCGGTCCCAGTAGAGGTCTCTGGCGGTGTCAGTTCCCTCGCCTGTATGCACTTTTACCGATGCCCCCGCATTGAGGCTGAAATCGGGAAATGTATAGGTATGATTGCCTTCGTCCTCCAATGTCCAGCCGGTCAGGCTCTGGGGGGCGGTGTCCTTGTTGGTGATCTCCACCCACTCTCCCTCCAGGTTTTCCTTCTCCGGAGAGGGTGCGGCAAAATTGACGCTCGTTATGGCGACTCCTATGGCCTCTGCGCCCTGTACCAGTGCTCCGCTCATTAAGAGCAGGGCCAGGGCGACCAAAGCACCTGAAAGCATTCGCTTATTCATCATCCTATTTCACCTTCTATACTAATGATAGTAGTATTTTAGATAAGTCCTTCCTTAGATATATATAAATTTTTTCTAAAGATAGTTTATTTAAAGTAATCTTAGAAAGTAACTTTAATAAATATATTATATTTGTTTGAAAGCAGTGCGTGCCTTTTACATTTAAAAATTATGAAATTAATGGGGCCGCGGCCCCTGCCCTTAGGTCAAAGAATTCGCCAGCAAACCCGCCCCACCTCACCACAGCGCTGCTGACGGTCAGGAAGAAGAGTAGAATAGAAGAAGAAGAGAACGGGCATTCGATCCGGTTTCAATCCATAATGCTATTACTTTCGCCCCGCTTGGCTGACCTATATCAGCTACTATACTACTCCTATAAATTGGAGACAGCCTTCCCCTTCGAGCTACTCCCTTTCGCGGCTGGCTCCATTCATCCCTTTAAAACAAGTCGGCTCTATGAGGCTTTTTGCAGTATGGTGAATGTTGCTCGGCCCGTCTGATTGAGCCCCCTCCCGGCCACGCCGGCATCAACGCCAATAAATATCCCTCGGCGTGGCTTATTCCAATACAAAAAAGGAGGCTCCTCGCTATTTTCTGTGGGTGGCTTTGAATCCTGAGATCGGACCAGAGTTATCGCCAAATTTCCAGGATACCACCATTTGGGATAAGATCAATGCCAATCGCCGCTTAGGCTTGAATCATTGCGAGGCTATGAGTAAGGAATTGAGAATCGATATCTTGAGGTTACCCACACGAAATAGCGAAGAGCCAAAAAGGAGAAGATCTTTCCTATGTAAAATTGGTTTAGCCTTTAAGATACTCTGCCTTCTTCAAGAATTCGATCACATCTTTCTCAAGCGGCAGATCGGTGCTTGCTCCGGGAGTCATGATATTCAGCGCCGCTACTGCTCCGGCGAATTTCACTGCATCCTGGGTGGAATAGCCCTTCAACTTGGCATGGACAAATCCCGCCGTGTAGCTGTCGCCTCCGCCGGTTGTGTCCAGGACATCTACCTTGTAGGCCGGCAGGCTGAAGATCTCCTCTCCATCAGCAACTAGCGATCCTTTTACATCCAGAGTGACAATCACCGTCTCCGCTCCCAGCATTTTCAGCTCTTTTATGGCTGAGCGCACATCATCTTTCCCGGTTATCCGGCGCGCCTCTTTGCCATTCATGATTATGGCATTGCTGTTTTTCATGGCGTATTTCAGGTCCTCGGGCCGGTGGTTGACCATGCTCATGCTGGGATTGGTTAATATGAAGAGACCTCTGCTTTTTGCCTCCTGGACCGCCTTTCTCACAAGGCGGGCGTTGTCCGGACTGTTAAGGCTGGTCAAAATCAAGGCATCGATCTTGTCGAAGACCTCCAATTTGAGGTCGTCTTCTCCCAGCAGATCGTTCGCCCCACGACTGGTCAATACCGTCTTCTCCCCGTTGACCAGAAATACCAGGGACATGCCAGTAGAGCCTTCCTTGAGGGTCACATATTTTGTATTCACCCCGTGCACCCTCAGATTTCGGAGGGCCTCTTCGCCATAATCGCCTCGGCCTACAGATCCGAGAATATATGTGTTTGTGCCCAGGGTGGCCAGGTTAGCGGCCAGGTTATGCGCCGAGCCGCCAATATCCTGCTTGAGATCCTTCAATGTGATCTTGGTGTCAAAGGGAAAGCAGATGTTGCCATCGATAACCTTGAACTCATCAGAAGATGCAATCAGATCGATGATGATGCCGCCGACTACCAGCGCACCCTTAAAATTGCTGCCGTATTTTGCTGGGGACATAATTCCAAGCAGCTTTGCGGATAAATATAGCTTTCTTAGACTGGGAAAACATATAGCAGCTTTATCTATGATTTTATTATAATCAAATTCCTCTAACTGTGGCGAGATTTTATCTATTACCAAAGATCAGCAATCATTCTACAAGATGCCTGAAACCCAGGACTCCCGTCTCAAGCTATATCGACAGATATATATTCTTTCAAAAGATTTATTACTATTATGAGATTCATTCTTATCATTTTATCGTTAATTCTCACATCGGCATTGCCGGTTCAATGTCAGGAAACGGCACAAGATCTTCTCGACCAAGGAGAGGCTCTCAGGAAGCAGGGAAGATATGATCAGGCGCTGCTGGCTCTGGACGAGGCAATTGCAATGGATCCCGGCAATCCCTTCGCCTGGAACAGCAAATGCTCCGCTCTCGATATATTGGGCCGATATGATGAAGCCTTGCAGGCCTGTGATGAAGCGATAAGGCTTGATCCGGATTTTGAGGGTGCTTGGTGCAGCAAGGGCCTGGTTCTCATCAACCTGAGTCGATATAAAGAGGCGGAAATGGCTTTCGATGAAGCCATCCGGCTCAATCCTGAAAGCGGCCTGGCCTGGGCAGGTAAGAGCCTCGCTCTGGCCTATCAGGGAAAGCTATTCGGATCCATAGAGGCGCTTTATGATGCTGCCATAAGCTCAGATCCAGGCAATGCCAGTGCATGGCTGGGCAAAGCGGATCTCCTCTCAGGCATCGGAAAGTACCAGGAGAGCCTCAAAGCCTATGATGAGGCCATCAGACTGGATCCCGCTGCATCCGAGGCCTGGAACAGTAAAGGAGTGGCTCTGGACATGATGGGAAGATTCGAAGAGGGCATAGCTGCCTATGATCAGGCCATCAGCATTAATTCCAGCTATGTCGAAGCTTGGACCAACAAAGGTGTAGCACTTGCATTTCTGGGAAGGATGGATGAAGCCATAAAGTGCTATGAAGAAGCCATTCGGCTGGATAACAAATATGAATTGGCCTGGCATAACAAAGGCAATGCCCTCTATCAAACGGGCAGGTATTCTGAATCAATAGCAGCCTATGATGAGGCCATCCGGCAAAAGCCCGATTACGCTGAGGCCTGGAGCGGCAAAGGCTCGGTTCTGCTGGCCCTGGGCAGATATGAGGAGGCCATAAAAGCCAGCGATGAAGCCATTTTCCTCAATCCCAGCCTAGCCCAGTCCTGGAATAACAAGGGCAGCGCTCTTGGTGAGTTGGGCAGGCTGGACCAGGCACTTCCTTGCTTTGAGCAGGCCATTCAACTGGACCAGAGGTATGTCAAAGCCTGGATCAATAAAGGAATTCTGCTTCAAGCCCAGGGAAAGACAAGCGAAGCCGAATCTGCCTTTGCCATAGCTGCTGAGCTGACGGGTGGCCAAGAGCCATAGTCAACAAAGACTATTTTTCTATTTTCCATCCTCAAACTGCCGGCTGCTGCTGGCTGACGCAGTGCACCGCTCCCAGGCCCGCCACCATCTCCCGGCAGTTGATGCCGACAACCCTCCGTTCCGGAAAGGCCTCTTGGATGATCTTCAGTGCTCTGCCGTCGTTTTTATCCCCAAAGACCGGGACCAGGACCACATTGTTGCCGATGTAGAAGTTGGCATAGCTGGCCGGGAGCCGACGTTCTCCGCCCACCCGGCCCGGCATGGGCAGCTTGATCACCTTGAGGGGACGGCCTTCCTGGTCCGTCTCACGGCAGAGAAGCTCATAGTTATGCTTTAGCGGCAGGTAATTCTCGTCCTCTGGGTCGTCCTCATAGGCGCAGAGAACGGTTACAGGATCGACAAAGCGGGCTATGTCGTCCACATGACCGTCTGTATCGTCCCCGTCTATGCCCTCTTTGAGCCAGATGATCTTGCTGACCCCCAGGTATTCCCGGAGATAGCCCTCGATCTCCTCCCGTCTTAAATACGGATTTCTATTTTCATGGAGCAGGCACTGCTCTGTGGTCAGGAGGGTTCCGCAGCCGTTGACATCAATGGAGCCGCCCTCTAAGACTATGCCCGGCCTGAAAAGCCTGATCCTCAGGTCCTGGTTGATCAGATCGGGTATGGCGGCGTCTGCCATCAGCTCAGGATACTTCTCTCCCCAGGCGTTGAAGATCCAGGATACCGCTGCCAGTCGGCCCTCGTCGGATTCGCAATCTTCCCGGACCACAAAGGTGGGGCCATAATCCCTGAACCAGACATCTGCATAGCTGAGGATATGGAAGTGAATCCGTCCCAGATCGACCTTATCCCTCTTGAGCCGGTCTGCCACCTCTCCTCTCATCATCTCATCCCTGACCAGGAGGTTGACGATCTCGCTCTTATGGATGGCCCGGATCATTGCGGCATAGGCATTTTCCACCGCCTCTATCTCCGGGAAGCTGTCCAGATCGTAGGGCCAGGCCAGCCAGATGGCCTCATGCTTCTCCCACTCCCCCGGCATATGATAGCCTAAGGAGCGGGGGGTCTCCTCCCATCCCTCTGCCCCTCCCGCCGCCTCCCTCTCCCGTACCATCTCTATAAGGGGCCAGTAGAGGTCGGGGCGGCGGCAGCGGAAGAAGCCCCAGCTCTCCCGAACCGCCCTATTTTTGCATAGGTCCAGCGGCACCACCAGCACCTCTTCCTCGCTGGAGCTGGCGCGAGCGAGAATTTTGCCGAAGCAGTCGCAGACAAAAGAGCCGCCCCAGAAGATCAGCTCCTCCTCCCGACCCACCCGGTTCACTGCTGCCACACAGACGCTATTGGCTATGGCATGGCCTCTTTGCACCGTCTCCCAGGCGTCATGCCAGTCGCCCTCCTCCGGCTCTTCCTGGCCTCTGATCCAGCCTATGGCCGTGGGATAGAATATGATCTCTGCGCCGGCCAGGGCTGCCAGGCGCGCCGCCTCCGGAAACCACTGGTCAAAGCATATAAGACCGGCTATCCGGCCATAGCGGGTGTCGTAAATCCGGATCTCATCTCCGGGAGAAAAGTAGCTCTTCTCATAAAACAGGGGATCGTGGGGAATGTGCACCTTGCGGTAAACCGGCAGAAGGCTCCCGTCGGCGTCGATCACCGCCAGGGAGTTGTAGTAGCCTGCCTCGTCCTTCTCGAATATGGGAACGATGATGACCAGAGATAGCTCTTTGGCCAGGCGGGAGAATGCATCTGTAGAAGGCCCGGGGATGGTCTCCGCCAGATGCCGGAAGTCCTTCCCATCCTGCTGGGGAAAGTAGCTGGTGCGGTATAGCTCCGGCAGGCAGATGATCTGTGCCCCTCTCTCTGCTGCGGATTTCACCTTTTCCATAGCCAGCTTTGTATTCAGATCCGGGTCCCTGGATGGTGAGGTCTGAACCAATCCCACGGTCACTATTCTCTCTGCCATATGCATTCCTTCCTTCAAATCAGGTCCATTGATTGATATATTTTCCGCAGGATGGCGCTATGCAGATCGAAAGAACCGTGGCAAGCATCGATGAATTGCGCATCGAGCCATGACAGCCACTGTCCATCCAGCTCAAAGCCGTACTCTTTAATATTTAAATCAATAAACAATGCTCTATGCAGCCCACTGGCCGAATATTCATGGAGATGACCAGATACAAGCACCTATCCCAGGCCGATCAGTTCCGGGGAATGCCGGCACCTCCTCTGGAAGAGCCCGCTCCTGAAGAGGGGAAATTCATCTCTTTGCCCCCGCCCTCCCAGATATCTGTGCCGCCGATGGAGATGCGCTCAGCCATAGAGTCCCGCCGATCGGTCCGCCGCTATTCGGAGAATTTTCTAAGCATTGAGGAGCTCTCTTATCTGCTCTGGTGCACCCAGGGCATAAAAGAGAGCCATGAGCCTTATGCTACCTTTCGCACAGTCCCTTCTGCCGGAGGTCGGCATGCCTTTGAGACCTACCTGCAGATCAACCGGGTAAGCGGCCTGGAGCCGGGCCTCTATCGATATATACCGTTCTCGCACCGCCTTCTGCTCATAGATCCCGACCCGGGCATGGCCGAGTGCCTGGCCGACGCCTGCTTGAGACAAGCTATGGTCAGAGACTCAGCAGTGTTCTTCATCTGGTCCTGCGTCATCTACCGCATGGCCTGGAGGTACAGCGAGAGGGCTTACCGGCTGGTTCACCTCGACGCCGGGCATGTCTGCCAGAACCTTTACCTGGCGACAGAGCAGATCGGATGCGGCGTCTGCGCCATCGGGGCTTTTGATGATGAGATCATGGCCGGACTGCTGGGGATAGATGGCATCGAGCAGTTCGTGATCTACTGTGCTACTGTCGGAAAGAAGCAGTGAGCGCTCTTGCGCTGTATTGGAAATGAGTATATTGATGCGGCTTATGCCGATCATTATTGATCTGAGGCATAATGAAGCTGGATGAACAGGCCATTGCCTTCAATCTTGATTCACCGGAAAGCACCAACGCCAGCATAGACCGGCTTGTCTCCCTGCTCGGCCAGCTGGTAGAGCTGCTCGGACTGGGAGAGGCGCTGCATGGCGGTGAGGAGATCCTCATTTTCCGGAACAGACTCTTTCAGAGGCTGGTAGAGAGGCACGGCTACAGCGCCATCGCAATCGAGAGCAGCTTTCCCCGAGGCAGACTGGTCAATGAGTATGTGGCCTGCCGGGGGGAGTCATCCTATGAGGCGGTGGCTGAAGTCGGATTCAGCCATGGCTTTGGCGGGCTGGAAGCGAATCGAGAGCTTGTGGAGTGGATGAGGCAATACAATTCTGATCCGTCCCGCAAAATCAAGCTCCAGTTCTACGGCTTCGACAGCCCCACGGAGATGAGCTATGCCGACAGTCCCGGCCACATCATGCGTTTTGTTCTGGACTATATCACCGCTCTCGATGATGCCTGCGGGAAGAGCTATCGCCGGAAGATAGAGCCGCTTATAGGAGAAGGCAGCGATTGGGAAGATCCGGCAATTCTATTTGATCCGGCTAAGTCGATCGGCCTCTCACCGGCTGCAAGGCAGCTGCGAATCGAGGTGGAGGATCTGATGGCTGAGCTTTTAGTGCGCCGTCCGGAATTTGTCTCCAGGAGCGGCAAAGAGCGCTATTCTGAGGCGGTCCACTATGCTCAACTGGCTCGATGGCTTCTGGTCTACCACGCCGTTATGGCGGAGAAGTCAAGCCAGCGGACCAGCAGGCTCCTCGGCATTCGTGATGCCTGCATGGCCCAGAATCTGGCCTGCATCTTATCCTGCGAGCAGGGGCGGGGCAGGGTTCTGGCCTATGCCCACAACAGCCACCTGAAAAAGGGGAGGATGCAGTGGCAGTTCGGCGATGAGCTGTTCACCTGGTGGCCGGCAGGATCGCATCTGAAGGAGATATTGGGCGAGCGGTATGCAGCCATAGGCTCAGCTGTGGGCGTCTCAGATACCAATGGCATAGGCAGGCCCGAGCCCGGTACCCTGGAGGCCTTGCTCACCGCCTTGCCCGGACCGGAACGCTTCATCTCTACACAGTGGGTGCAGAGCCTTTCCGATCCAGAGAGCGCAGCTCTTCCGGTCAGATCGGGCAGCCTGAAGAATCCAACCTATTTTCCCTTGACCGCTCAGAGCCTGACTGATTTTGACTGGCTGGTGGCGCTGGACGGCGTGGGATACAGCCGGGGCAGTCCGCCGCTGCCGGGATAGGTCGCTCTATCCCTTGGACACGCCAAGCGGCACCAGCCTGGCCACCTTGCTAGCTATCCCCAGGTTGTGCACCACATCAACCACATCACCGGAGGGCTTGTAGACCTGAGGAGCCTCCTCAGCCAGCATTCCCGGAGAGGTGGCCTTGACCACGATCCCCTCCCTGTCCAGGGCTGCTTTAACACTTTTGCCGGTGAACTGCCTGAGGGCCTGGCTGCGGCTCATGACCCGTCCGGCGCCGTGGCAGGCCGATCCAAAGGTCAGATCCAGGGCGGCGTCGCTGCCGCATAGGACATAAGAGGAGGTGCCCATGCTGCCGGGAATTATCACCGGCTGGCCTACGGAGCGGTAGGCCGCCGGGACTTCCTCTCGGCTGGGGCCGAAGGCCCGGGTAGCGCCTTTGCGGTGCACATAGAGCTTCTCCCGCTTTCCATCCACATTGTGCTCCTCGATCTTGGCCACATTATGGGCCACATCATAGACCAGGTCCAGCTTGCTGCCCGGGAAGTACTTCTCAAAGACCTCCCGGGTCCAGTGGGCTATGATGTGACGGTTGGCCCAGGCATAGTTGGCGGCACAGACCATCCCCCCGAAGTACTGCCTGGCCTCGGGCGAGCCCAGGGGGGCGCAGGCCAGCTGCTTGTCCGGAATGTCTATTTTGTACTTTCTGACCGCCCGGGACAGGACATCCAGATGGTCGGTGCAGATCTGGTGTCCCGCTCCGCGCGATCCGCAGTGGATCATCACTGTGATCTGGCCCCGGAAGAGGCCGAACTGCCGGGCCACATCAGGATCATAGATCTCCTCCACCCTCTGGATCTCCAGAAAATGGTTGCCGCTGCCCAAGGTCCCCAGCTGAGGCCTGCCCCTCTTCCTGGCCTTGAGGCTAACCTGATCCGGATCGGCTCCGGCCATGCCCCCACTCTCCTCGCAGTGGGTGAGGTCTGCCTCAAAGCCGTAGCCTTCCTCCACCGCCCACCGGGCCCCGGAGATGAAGGCCTCGGTGAGCTGCTGGTCGGTGGCATGCAGCCTGCCCGTGGCTCCCAGGCCGGAGGGTATGGCCTGGAAGAGGGCATCGATAAGGGTGTTTATCCTGGGCTGCACCTCTTTTGCCAGCAGGTCGCAGCGCAGCAGCCTCACACCGCAGTTGATGTCAAAGCCCACCCCACCCGGACTGATGATCCCCTCCTCCTCCCGGAAGGCAGCCACGCCGCCGATGGGAAAGCCATAGCCAAGGTGAGCATCGGGCATGGCCATGGAGTACTTGACTATGCCGGGTAGGGTAGCCACATTGGCCACCTGATCCACCGTCCCCGGCTCGACCATATCCCGCAGGGCGGCAGAGACAAAGACTCGCCCCGGCACTCTCATGCCCGGCCGGTAGCCCAGGGGCACCTCGTAAGTGTTGTCGTCTATTTTGCAGAGATTCTTGCTGGCCTCTTCCATAATCACACGTCCAGAACTACCTGAATGCACCAGATCTGATTTTTCTTTATGTCGAACTTATGCCGGGTGACGGCTTTGACCTCATTCTCGAAGGCATGCCTGCCAAGATCTATTCTTTCGCCGCCTATTTTTCCGTATAACCTCATCTTCTCATCCTGCTTTAGTTGGAGGGAAAAGGTGGAGAAGACCGCCGACTCGGTCTCAGAGAGAAAGATGATCTCAGAGAGCCACCGGTAGGCCAAGTCCTCGAGGTCATCTCCTTCCAGCTCTACCGTCCATCTTTCCTGAGCGATGATGCTGGCCGGGTCCACCATGGCCCGGGAGAGAGCGGAAGCGGCATTGCAGAGCATCTCCTCCGCCGTCTTGCCGTAGGCCCGAAACATGACGTCTGCGGTATGCTCCAGATATTCGAAGGCGATCATCTGCAGTTTTATTGAGGCTAATAAGCTTTAAAGCATTGCCAGACCCCGTCTCAGGCCTGCCTCAGCCGCCAGGGCTATAGACTGGGCATATTCCCGGGCGCTGATGGTACGGCACAGCTCGGGAAAGCGGCAGGCATTATAGGCCGGATGATACTGGGCCATGACATTGAGGTAGGTGTTCTTGGATATCTCCTGGGAGATGAAGCGTACCACCTCGGCTGTGCCTGCCGCTCCCTCCGGAAGCACCAGGTGGCGGACCAGAAGGCCGCGCCGGGCGATGCCTGCCTCGTCCAAAACCAGATCGCCCACCTGGCGGTGCATCTCCTTTAATGCCGCTTTCATCCTTTCCACATAATCCGGGGCGCCGGAGTACTTGAGGGCTGGTCCGTCCTGGCCGTACTTGGCATCGGGCATGTAGATATCGATGACCCCCTCCAGGAGATGAAGAGTATCCACGCTGTCGTAGCCGCCGCTGTTATAAACCAGCGGCAGATCTAGACCGCCCTCGCGGGCTGGAGCCAGCGCCTCCAGGATCTGGGGGACCACATGGGTGGGGGTGACGAAATTGATGTTATGGCAGCCGCAATCCTGCAATGCCAGCATCATCCGGGCCAGCTCATCTGCAGACACCTCCTGGCCGGCATCCTTCTGGCTGATATCATAGTTCTGGCAGAAGTGGCAGGAGAGATTGCAGCCGGAGAAGAATATGGTGCCTGAGCCGGCGCGGCCAACAAGGCAGTCCTCCTCCCCGAAGTGAGGAGCGTAGCTGGCCACGCCTGCCAGCCGTCCGGTGCGGCAGAAGCCCCTCTGGTCGGATAGGCGGTCCACAGCGCAGCAGCGAGGGCAGATGTCGCAGCAGGCCAGGCGGGAGAGGGCGGCGCTGGCGCGATCTTTTAGCTCCTCTACGGGCAGCAGGCAGTATCCGGGCAAATGAGACATCCGAGTGCAAGATATGGATGGCATATCCAATGAGCTTTTCTGATCTCTTAGAATTGAGGCCAGATCAGCGTTGAGAGGGCGGCCAGCAGAAAGGATGCCACTCCCAGCAGGCTCAGGGGCAGGGTGTATCCCCGGACCATCTGGTCCATGCTCGCTCCAGTTGATCTTTTTATCAGCCAGAAGTAGGGATCGGTGACATAAGACAGCACGAATGCTCCTGAGGCTATGAGCAGGGCCAGGGTGACCGGAGGCAGCGGATAGCCGGCCAGAACCTGGCAGGAAACGGCGGCGGAGACCACCCTGGATCCTATAGCCAGCTGGAGCAGAGCGGAGAGGAAAAAGGGCAGAAGAAGAGCGGGCAGGAACTGTCCCCACAGATAGATCTCCCCGGCCAGGCTGCTCTCGGCTATGACATAGCCGAAGGCCCCCGCCCCGCATAGATCCAGCAATATCACCCCCGATCTTCGGGAGGCGGCATGAACCATCTCCTGGGCCATGCCTCTCTCCAGCCACAGGCAGAGCATTGCTCCCATCAGCAGAGCCATATCCGGGCGGGCAAAAACTGTCACCACAGGATAAACGCCGCCCAGAATCATCATCCCCACTGGAACCAGCAGAGGGACCCAGGCCCTTGCGCTCTTCATCTCCGGAGCCGGGCTCCTCACCTCCTGCGCCCCGGCCTCCGGGAAGATATGCTTCATCAGCAGGTAGCAGAGAACGAATAAGATCAGAGATATGGGAATAGAGTGCCTGAGCAGATCAGAGGGCTGAGCCGATAGCCCTGAGGAGAGGGTGATCATCACCGGGGAGGGGTAGATGAGATTGAAGGAGATTATGGAGCATGCAGCAGCCATGAAGAGGGATCTCCGGCCATCGCTGCCCGCCTTTTCGGCCAGGCCTTTGACTACAGGCTCCAGTATCATATAGGCAGTGATGCTGCACATGGCCGGCAGGGATATGAGATATCCCGCTGCCCCAGAAACAATATGTATTTTTGTAGTTAGTTTTCGCAAATCGAAGACTATTCTCTCCAGGCCTTCCGTCCGGCGCAGATACTCAGCCATCAGTGCACCGCAGAATACCACCAATGCCAGGGATGAGAATATGCGGGATAGGCCGGCGGAGATGTATTCCAGCATCTGTACCCCCATGCCTGTCAGGAGGCCAAAAGCGATAGATGCCAGGACCAGGGATAAGAATGGGCCCAGCCTGGTTATGACCAGGCTCGCGGAGACGACCACTGCCAGAAAAGCGAGGATTGTCTCCATATTCTCAGGGATATCATTTTAGGTATAAAAAGCATGATTATGCATTTCCCGCCATCTTCGGAAACATCCGAAACCCATTTATAGATAGAAATATAAAAACGGTGTAAAAGGGATCTAATCTAAGCCGGATTTGCATAAGTTGGTCCGGCCAGGGACAGTCTGAAGGGAAGGGAGTAGCAGCGTGAGAAGAGGTAGCTTTCAGGGCAGACTACCTCGGGGGAGGCTTGGCCGTAAAGGCAGTCCGGCTCTCCTGAGAGTGGCCATGTTTTTAGCTGTAATAGCAGCATCTCTATTCTATCTCTTTCCCGGCTCTCCCCACCTCAGTTTATCTCCTGCTTCTTCTTCCGATCTTCTCTCCCCGCTGGATATAAAATCGGTCCCTTCCCTCAATTCAAACCAGGAAAAGTCCCTCCTGCCCCGAATGGAAAAAAAAGAGATCGACGTTAGCGATCTACAGCCGAATGCTGCCAGCAAACACGCCTCCCTGACTGCTTCAGTACAGCTGGACCCCAAGGTGTCCGAGGTCCATCTTGAGAACACTGGATCATTGCCTCTGCATCAGATCCGGATCACCAGCCAGGGAAGATCTCTGGGAAAGATATCCATGCTTGACTGTCAGGAGAAGAAGGTGCTGGCGGTGAGCGGCACTCCCCAGGATATTTCAGTCGAGGCCCTGGATCCCGATGATCGTCTCCTCAGTGCTCAGGTAAAATACGAACCCCTTCCGGAGGCAGGAAGCACTGAAGACCCCAGGATAGAGAGTATGCCCCTGAAAACAAAGTCTGTTCCATCTTCCAGCATATCTCCTTCCTCAGAGCTTTACTCTGCCCCCTCCTCAAGTGGGAATTTTCCCTCAGCAACTTCAATCCCGGCCACAGAAGAAGATCTGAGCCAGAATGCTCCCCTCCACTTGACAATAGCCGTCAACCGATCAGATGGAAGGCCGGGAGAAGCGGTTGGCTATAGGTGCACGGCCAGGAATGAGGGGGCTGATGAGCTGTCCGATGTGCGAATTGCCTGCGCCGGAAAGGTAGCATCGACCAGCTATCTTACCTCAGGCAAGGAGCTCTATCTGGATGGATTCATAGTCATCTCCAATGATACCAGGCTTCAGGCGAAAGTGGTGGCCTCCAACCCGGAAGGCGATATTATAACCAGCAATGCCTCGGCCGAGATTCGCCGCATCTGCTCTGAGCTCGATCTGAAGCTGGTCTATCCCCAGAGAGCGCACCGGGGAGATGAGATTAAACTGGCGGTAAGAGTTGAAAATAAAGGGACAGAGAAGCTCACCGACATATTGGTCCGCTGCGGTGAGGGTGAGATAGGAAGAATAGGGCTTCTTCCCTCCGGATCGAGCCAGACCCTGGAAAAGAAGATTATTGTCGACCAGAGCATGCAGGATCTGATCTCCGCCGAGGCCAAGAGCCCGGTCGGCCAGGAGGTCTATGCCAGCCAGAGGCTCAACCTCAGTTTGCTCAACTCCTCCCTCCAGATTCAGGGCAGTCCGGAAGAGGTCAGGATTTATCCGGGAGAGCCGGCCGAGGTATTCTGGCATCTGAAGAACAGCGGTGAAGAGACACTGTATAACATCACCCTGGAGGGTGATGGAGAGCGCCGCATTCTTAGGGAGCTGGCGCCGGGAAAATCAGTAGATGTGGCGGCCATCTACAGCAATAATCTGACCACCTGGATCAATGTCACCGCCAGAGGATTCAATGGCAATGGATTTGAGGCATCAGACAGTGCCGGGGTGCTGCTGCAGGCCATCCGTCCCGGTATAACCATCAAGGCCATGCCCTCTGAGGTTGAAGCCTGCCCGGGGGAGGATGCAGAGGCCAATATCCTGGTCAGCAACAGTGGAGACGATGTCCTGGATAATGTGCTCTTGAGGTTGAATGGCTCGACAGTAGCCACAATAGGAAAGCTACTGCCAGGGGAGTTCCGGGTTATCCAATCTAAAAACACTATCATCGGCAATTGCACCTTTGAGTTTGATGCCCTGGGAGAGGACTCTGTAAATAAAATCCAATCGGATGCGGCTACAGTCAAGGTCAATTGCGTGAGGCTGGCCCTCAAGGTCTTCGCCAGCGCTTCCCCGGCTGCGGTATCTCCCGGCGAGAGCTGCGAGATCACCTGCATCGTAGCCAACACCGGCAAGGTCACATTGAATGATATATTTGTGATAAGCAAGAGGCTGGGACCTCTCGGCCATATCGATTGCCTTTACCCCAAGAGGCAGATGACGGTGACAACAAACAAGACCGTAAGCTCTGCCATAGAGGACACCATAACTGCGGAGGGCTTCACACAGGAGAGAACATCGGTAAGAGCAAGCACAACCCTTAGCATAGAGCTGGTCAGCACCAGCCCATCTCTGGAAGATTCTTTTCAGGCAGAGGAGACGGCTCCTGCCAGATCCTCCGCCACAGACATGACCTGGGCCAACATCTCCTTGGGCAATATCAGCCAGCCCTTCAACCTTCCCGCCCAAGAGGAGGTGGAGAGGGATGTATCCAGGCAGATGGCCAGGAATTCAGACCGATCTGCCACGAAGCATAACAATGCTGTAATGGACGGGATCTCAAATCTTCTTCGCTATGTTGAAAGGCTGCTGGGCGCAAAAGAGGCAGAGGCATCTCCGGCTATAGACTCTCCCCAGCCGGAGACACTTCATCCGGATTCTGAACCGGGATTTGCTCCCCAGAGCAGTGATGGGCTGCCCGCCTTGCAGAATTATGAGCTCTCCATTGCCGGTGTTAAGGGCTCAGAGCATGGGGCCATAGTCATCCTGGATGTCAATGCCCAACCATCTCAGCCAGCCGCCAATGAGCCGATCAAGGTGACTGCCCATCTGAAGAGTCCAGAGGGAATAAAGAGCGCTCTGGTGAAATACGGCCTTTCCGATCTGCCCCTCACCAAATCGGATATGCTCAACGTGGCCCGGGTTTACGACTGTGCCCTGAGCCTGGAATCGGGCACAGTCCAAGACGGCTATTGGAGCGGCAGCATTCCTGGCCGGGGTGCGGGGACCTATATGCCCCTGTCACTCTGGATAACCGACGGAACCGGCACAGCGGAAGGAGGGCCATATCTGATTCACTGGAGCACAGTCAACGCCGCTGATAAAAGCAGCAAAGAAGCAGCAAAGTCCTCCGGAAACGGCATGCTCTTTATAGAGTCCACATCAGTGAAAGGCAGAGGCGAGGTCTCCATCAAGGACACAGTCATGGGATCGAATGTTCAGTTTAACGAGAAGCTCAAGGGAAGCGGCTCCATCAGCCTGGAGAGCCTGAGGGTGATCGACAGGAAGGGAGCCGAGGATAACTTCACTGAGAAAAAGGATCTTGTCTTCACCGGAGGCCAGCTCAAAGGTCGAAAGACAGTGGCCTCTCCCAGGTTCCAGGGTGGCCTGGGAGCTTCGGTCACAGAGAGGTTCAACCTCAGCCACGTAGACAAGAGCGAGACCTCCAGGGTAACCAGCAATAGCCTGTCCAACAATAGCCTATCCTTCCAGACAGACCAGGCCTTTGACGGAACCTGGAACATCCAGACCAAGTATGCCAAGTTCTTCAAGAAGATGAAGGCGGACCAGAAGTACACCGGCTCCTTCCAGACCCAAAAGGATATAGAGTTCCAGGATAACACTCCCGGCTAAAAACCGGAAAGACCCGCCTCCGGGCGGACTGTTCTGGAATCACGCCAGCATAAGGCGCAAGATCAAGAGATGGGCAACAAGGATGTGAGGATAAGGATAGTGGCTATGATTTTGCTCAACTATAATGAGATTGTAGGACCGCAGATCATGATCCATCCGGCTTGTCCGGCAGGATCTCCCCTATCATGCAATCAATGCGATCGGCTAAGATCACCCGTTCATCTGCTCCACAGAAGAGATCGCCCAAGGTCCGTAAGCTGCAGCTGATTAAATCCATCCTTAAGGATCAGGTGCCCTTCATCAAAGGAACCTGATTGGGCCTCAATATAGCCCAACTCCTTCAAGCGAACCAGACGGCTTAGCATCGCTTTTTTTTCCAGCCTTAAAGCGCTCTTGACATTTATCGAAAAAACCCATCCTGTTGGGGATCTTTCGCAAATCGCCTTGAGAATCCTCCTATCCATATCATCCAGGAGATCCATCGATTTCACCACCTTCCCCTGCCAGCAGAGCTTAAATGACAATTGCCCTGCCATGATTTATAATTGCTGCTATAAACAATGAAGATCCACTGATAGAAGATACCCACTTCAATAGGTAATCCGCCTGTATATGAAAAAGATAATATTGAGGATTACCATTCCCATTTAGCGTCAGTAACTCCCTGAGCTTTGAGCTTCTCCTTTAGCTTCTTGCCTTCCGCCTCATTCGCAAAAGCCTGCTCAACTTTTTTGCCGCTTTTATCGGTATAGGTTACTTTCATCAAATGCCTCCTGGCCCAATGCTAAATCGTTCCAGCATTCACTTCGACTGCTCGATCCAAGACCTGACTTCAGGGAGCATTGGATCTCGAATGCCAACCTTCCCGGATCCATCGACTCCCTGAAAAGTGCTAGATTTGCCCGTTGGAGAATGAGCTTCTCCTCAATCCCGTTTTTTTTTTCTGGAGACCCTCATCTCTGCGCTCTCTCTTGAAATAGCCTCAAACAGCATCTCCAGGATATCGATCCAGCAACTTTAGAGCTTCAGGATGCTTAATTTTAATTCCTGCATGCTCAGGATCTTGTTGAGCAAAACGCCTTTTTTATGGCTGCTCATACATATCATTTTCGGCAAAATCCTGCAGACTGCGAATTTTTTAAATATCTAGGAACGGTTATTTAAATTAACTCTTTATTGCACATGACCATAAAAACGATTAATAAGGATGAGTCTACCAATATATAATGCAATTTAATAGGAGATGAAATAATGAACTCAGTAGTTGAAGGCCTGATGAGTCAGATGATGTCGGGAGACAATCTTTCGCTCCTCAGCAATAAAGCTGGCACCGATGAGAAATCAACCAAATCAGCATTGGAACTCGGATTGCCGATGCTGCTTGCCGCCATGAGCAATAAAGCATCGAAATCGGAGGGCTCAGCTATAATCAGCAGCCTCTCCCAGCTAGGTGGCAATAATCCCGCTGATGATATGGCAAGCTACCTTGGTGGTTCAGGCTCTCAGGGACCGGATATCCTCAGCTCAATACTCGGCAGCAGTCTGCAGCCGATCCAGCAGGCTATATCTAAAAAGACGGGATTGCCTGCCAGCGTTGTCGGTCAATTGCTCTCCATGGCTTTGCCCATGTTGCTGGGCTCGCTATCCAAGAGTTCAACCAAACAGAACATTGGTGCCGATGATCTCTCAAAATTATTGGGTGATCAATCGAAAATGGCACTTTCTTCCTCTCCAGAAGCAGCTGCATTGATGGGCGAACTCTTTCCACCCCAGGATAGCGGCGGACTGATGGGAATGATTAAGAAGCTGTTCAAATCCTAATTTAATTTATTTTCATAATTTTGCTATTACTTTCCGATAAAGCTTTATATCAAGCGCAGAATATACTCTCCCAGATTTAAACCAATTGAAAGGGGGTTAAGAGAATATGGGATTTATTGGCGAATTTAAAGAGTTCGCTGTGAAGGGAAATGTAATCGATATGGCTGTGGGCATAATCATTGGAGCAGCCTTCGGCAGTATAGTCAATTCATTGGTAAAAGACGTCATAATGCCGCCAATCGGCATGCTCATGGGCGACATAAACTTTGCCGACATGTTCGTAGCTTTAGATGGCAAGGCCTATGCCACCTTGTCCGAGGCTCAAGCCGCAGCTGCACCGACCATAAACTATGGTCTGTTTATTAATTCTGTTATCAGCTTCATCATAGTGGCTTTGGCCATATTCGTGCTGATTAAGCAGATAAACGCCATAAAAAAACAGCCTGCGCCACCTGATCCCAATACCAAGGAATGCCCTTACTGCAAGGAGAGCATACCAATAGCGGCTGTCAAATGCTCGCACTGCACTTCTGATCTGAACGGCTGAGGAAGACCACTATTACTTTTTTGCTGCCAAGATGAGGCAATCAGAATGACAGAAGATGATATCCATAGCATAGGGAACGATAATCATCAATCCGAGGGCGACCAGCAATCACAGAGCATTCCCGTCAGAACAACCAGGCATTGTTCTGAATGCGGCCGTGAAATCAGTCTCAAAGCGGAGATATGTCCTCATTGCGGTGTCCGAGTCAGCCCCCTGCCAGGAACAACCAGGAGCGGACGGAGTAAGATTGCTGCGGCATTGCTTGCTTTATTCTTGGGAGTGGCAGGCGCGCATAAGTTCTATCTTGGAAATGCCAAGATGGGAATAATCTATATTTTGATAAGCCTGACTGCGGTGGGGCTGATCATCACCTTGATCCTGAGCATATACGATTTCATCATCCTTCTGACCATGCCTGATGCAGATTTCACCATGAGGTACGAATAAAGGCTGCAATTGCGCAGATGGCAGAGGCATCTCCTGCGGATTCCAGATCCAAAGCCGCCGTCTGCATCGATTGCCTGGCCCTCAAACCCCGGGAAGAAACAAGGGTGGAAGATCGGGCTATGTACCAATCGAAACGATCCTGAAATTTCCGTCTTTAGCTGTCTTTAAGAAGGAGGGAGGCAAAAGTCATGTAGGAGGGAATGAGACGATTCGACCTTTGCCATCCATATATACGACAATTGACGGATATAAGCCTTTCGGCCCGGCAGAGTAATAGCGCAAGGGAGGATAAAGAGGCGACATGATGAGACGGGAGGGAATATGACTGAAAAAGAACAGCTTGGAAAGCTATTCCTGGGTGGAGCCGTAGATCCAGGAAGCGGCAAGAGCACGGGAGAGGATGTTGTTTATGATTCCAGGAACCTGACCACCCATGGCATTATTGTAGGAATGACAGGGTCGGGCAAGACCGCTCTTGGAATTGTGATGCTGGAGGAAGCACTGATATCAGGCATTCCCTGTCTCATCCTAGATCCCAAAGGCGATATGGGCAATTTGCTTCTCAACTTTCCTTCCTTTTCTCCGGATGATTTCCGCCCCTGGATCAAAGAGGATGAAGCAAGGAAAAAGGGATTGGAAATCGACCAGCTGGCCGGTCAGACTTCCGAAAACTGGAAATCAGGATTAGAGAAATGGGGGATCGGGCCAGATCGCATGAGAATGCTTTCTACTGCCGCCCAGTTCACGGTCTATACGCCCGGATCCTGCACTGGTATACCGATCAATGTAGTCGGCTCTCTGGTCTCTCCCAAACTGGATTGGTCCATTGCCGCTCAGGCTGAAATTGCCCGCGATGAGATAGAAGGCCTGGTCTCGTCTATTCTGGCCCTTGCCAAAATCGACGCCGATCCCATCTCCAGCCCGGAACATATCCTCCTGGCCAATATCATCGAGAAAGCCTGGAGCGATGGACGGGACCTGGACCTGGCGGAGCTCATCTCCCAGGTACGGCGTCCACCCATGCGCAAACTGGGCGTTTTCGATATCGATAGCTTCTATCCCCAAAAGGAGCGCGACCGTCTGGCCATGCGGCTCAACGGACTGGTTGCCTCGCCGTCCTTTGCGGCATGGCTGGATGGCCCTCCCTTGGACATTGAGAGGATGCTTTATGCCCCGGATGGCAGGCCGCAGGCATCTGTTGTCTACCTGGCCCATCTCTCCGACCCCGAGCGTCAGTTCGTGGTCACTCTGCTCTTATCCAAGCTGATCACCTGGATGAGAAAACAATCCGGTACCTCTGACCTGAGAGCTCTGGTTTACATGGATGAAGTATTCGGCTTTGCTCCACCCACAGCCGAGCCTCCCTCCAAGAAACAGATACTCACAATTTTCAAGCAAGCACGAGCCTTCGGAGTGGGCATGGTGTTGGTCACTCAAAATCCCGTGGACCTGGATTATAAATTGATGTCCAATGCCGGAACCTGGATGATAGGTCGACTGCAAACCGAACGGGACAAGGCCAGAATTATCGAGGGGATGCAGTCAGCCTCGGGCCAGGTAGATAT
>ERZ1026800.929-NODE-929-length-21269-cov-4.353751_pt1 | contig 21269 bp, 15 predicted proteins | sample MGYA00520873_ERZ1026800 | MGnify/ENA primary metagenome ERZ1026800 (study PRJEB33270, sample SAMEA104284475) | anaerobic digester metagenome | biome: Anaerobic digester microbiome; feature: mesophilic sludge digester; material: Anaerobic digester biomass | place...
GGAGTACAGCCAAACAGCCAATTAGTAGTCTTGAAAGCATGACTGGCATCAATGATATCAGGAAAATACATGTTAGCAAAGCAAATAGTTGTACCAAAGCTCACAACGCCTCCGCTTCCTGCCCAGTTGCCAAGGCCGATGGGTACTCCGTACGGATTATCCTGTTCCATCTCGTCGACATATTCTTTGTACTTTACAACATAGGGCCGCAGCTTTTCTTTATAGGATGCGTCCATGTGCGGTATAGCATGCAATGCTGTCAATATGCTGCCACTAACGTTACGCTCAAGTGCGGGCCATAAAAGCTCCTGAAATTTATCGATATATTGTTGCTCCCCGGTTGAGATGTAGAGTTGAAGATTGGTGCCCATGTCTGCTGATCCGAAGCTTCTGCCGGCAGGACCCTGTGGCTGTTTGGCAAGCAATTCCGTTGCCTCTTTCAGAAGCCTTTTTGACTGTTTCAACGCTCTTGCTGAAAGATTGTCGTTATATCCTTTTAGCGCCCGGCTTGCTGCAGCAAACATAGTTGCTGCCCTGAGATCGGTGCCTGGATTGCGGCTTGTAAATGCCCACATATCATCCTTAACCCCGCTCGACCGGCCATCACGGGCTACTTCGTAAGGACCAAGATTAGGATTATAGGGAAGGCCGTCTGTTATTGAGGCTGCATCTCCAAGATGATGGTAATTATCTAGAACAGAGTTAGATAGAGTTGATGCCATGTGTCCGATTATCTCTGCCTGTGCTAACAGGTTCAATGTACCATGCTCGATAAACTGCAGGATGTCTGGTGTCCCGTCCGGGCGGTGAAGGTCAACATAACGCTGTTTCTGATCAACAAAAGTCTGATCTCGCAGGGGTTTGAAATATTCCCATGTCTGAACAAAGTTCTGCACCACACCAATATTCGACCCTGTCTCGATATCAAAATCTCCGGCATCGAAGAAACCTCCTATGTTTAATCCGGGGATCAATTCCAACCCTTTATACTTTGTGTCGGTGGTCGGTCCCTGGCGGTGCATGTCGAAATGATCGGTGGGTGCCGGAGCCTGTAGATAGCCCTCCTTGAAAGGCTCACCGTGCCAAACCCTGTAAGCCTCGTTTACGAACATATGATTCATATGTATCGGGATCCATATATCGCTCGTGGCGTCGGTCATTTTGTCGTAAACGTTATTTTCTATTAAAAAGTTATTTGTTTTAATGTCACCATACTGTATGTAGTATATGCCGGGGTTGTTGACTGAAGAAAAATCAAATTTTACATAATGATATTTAAAATAGTCACCCCAGGGTACGATTTTACCACTGAATACTTCAGTAGCATTGCCATCGTCGCCTACTTTATATATCGATGCTTTTGCGAGCGGTTTGTCTTTCTTATCGAGTTCAATTACAGAGACTTTTGGTTGCGAAGGTATATAGCCCACCTGGGAGAAACCAATATTTGGCTCTCTTATCCAGCCTTTAATTGCATTTGGTTCAACTGTCCAGGTCAGAACCTTGCCTGTTTTTCCTGCCGGTAGTAAACTGCGAACCACGAACCATCCGTTTTGTGCCAGGATACGGCCGTCGAAAAGCATAAGATCGGCATCTTCCGAGCTTATTTTTACCAGACGTTCAGGGTCTTCAGGCGCCATAAGGATTGTACGGCCTGTTTCAAGAGGAAGCGGATCGATGAATCTGCCTGTTCCCCTGTCGTCAGAAGTTACATAACCCTTGAACTGTTTTGGCTTTTCACTGTTGGGCCTTGTAATCGTGTTTCCTACCGCGTAGCGCGGGAATCGGTTGAGACGCCCGTCCATCAGAAAGGTCTTGTTCCAGTACTGAGATGGAAGGAACTCAAGATTAAATCCGGCAGCGCCTTCAAGTGCAGCCGGAAGCGGTTTATCAAGGTAAACAGATATCTCAACACCTTTTCCCTTGGGCGAGACAATAACCCGCGAATCAAAATCATAATCTTCATACCTTAATACTGACTCAATTGTATTCGCAATACTGTCCACTGTCCGGGTTGGTATTGCAGGAACAAGGTCCCATTGCTCCGGAGTGTGAGAAAGTCTTACAGCGCCACCCTGTGCTGTTCTGACTCCATGGTGAATCAATTCTATACCGGAAGTCTTTTCATCATTAAAGCCTCCGGTAAAGAGATTGTTATACACGAGGACATTGACTCCCTGAGTCTCGAAGTATTCAAGATCATTTAGTTTCAATTCCTGGTTCGAAGCCTTGTTCGAATCATTATCGCATGATGCTGCCGGCAGCAATACAACTAATAAGAATAAGAGTCTTTTTATCATAATATAAAAGTGATTTTAGTGCTACCCCCGATCAAGCGGAGGAAGCCCCGATATATTCAAAACTTTAGCAGAGTTTTCGTCATTTCATATTCTTCTTCTCAACCTTCCAGTTAGGATCCTTCGACAGGCCGCAGGATTTACCACTGAAGAGCTTGCCGGCCTTTTTGTCCCCTTTAAGCTGCCACAGCAACCAGGATGTAGCAACTTTTGCAAATTCACCCCCGTGAGGTTTGCTGTAAGTGCCTCCATGCCCCACCTCCATGTTTGCGGCAAACACCGGTACATGGTTGATGCGCCTGAAATCGTCCATGCCGTTCGGATAGGCAATATCCGATTCTCCTCCAAGTATGTAGAGAACAGGGGTATGAAGTTTCGACAGCTGATCCTTGGCAAGAGCCGGCATGCCCGGCATACCGCCGCCCGGTGCAGGCAGGATGCCGCTGTTACAGATAATGACGGTCGACACCCTGGGATCGGGGGCCGTCTCAAGAGCCTGCAAGCCTCCGCACGACATACCACTTACAGCTATCTTTGTCACATCAATCTTGTTATAATACGGACCCGACTTATCACTGTTCTGAGCAATCGCCCATTCTATCGCATCAATCATCTGGGAGGATTCAGAGCGGCCCCTGCCCTTTTCTCCCTCCAGAGGCATTGGCCCGATAGCTATCACCAGAAATCCATAAGAAGATACTTCCGATAGAAAATTTATATGCTCCCAGGGGGAATTTGCACATCCTCCGTTGCCCCAGGCAATGACAGGCAGCTTGTTCTTGGCTCCAAATGGACTCAGGTCAACCGGCCTGAAAACCGTATGGGTCTGTAAAGAGCTTTCTGAAAGCATTATGGCAGAATACGGACCCGTTCCGCCATCTTCAACTATCCTCGAAACAGGCCTTTCCTGTGAATCCTGTCCCTGAATCTGATAAGAACCGGCTAAACTAAATCCTACCAGAAACAAAACGGTGAGATACATTATTTTCTTCATCATTATATAGTATTGATTTTAAATCAAAGATACAGGGCACAGGGCACAGGGCGCAGGGCACGGGGCTTCCATTCGATAATGTGGTTTTCATTCTTTCCTGATTTTTTATAAAAATAACAATAGTTCGTTAATGTTCTAAGCGGCCATAGAGTCATATAATACATGTTGTTTAACATAATTCTTAATACTTCCGCGAGCCGCATCCCTCATTTTGTACTCCGATGCCCTGGCGAAGGTCGACGTTTCCATTCCTTTTAAATCCTTAACTCCGGACGAGCTTCGGGCAGTTGGCAGTCAGTCAGAATATCTTCAGCCTCCTTTTATTGGCAGAAATTGTTTGAAATAATTTTCTTTGCATATTATTCAATCAGGATGCCAGGATTTACCAGGAAAGCTGAGACAGGCACAGGGCGGGAATCAGGTTTATTCAGTGTGATCGGACCTTACAGCCGGATGGTTATTCTGCTTATCGTGCTGGCACTCGGAAGCAGCGCAATAAGGCTGATCATACCCAGGATCATTTCAGTTGCCATTGATAGTTTTTCCGCGAACAGGTTTAACGCCGGACAAATTATTATTCAGTTCCTTTTGGCAGCATCCGGGATATTTGTCTTCACTCTGCTCCAGGGTGTAGTTCAGACTCTGACGGCGGAGAGAGTTGCAAGAGATATGCGCAACAAGGTTGCAATCAATCTATCCTTTCAGAGCTATTCCTATATCCTTAAATCAAACCCTGCAAAACTCCTGACAAACCTGACTTCAGACATGGACTCGGTTAAAAGGTTTGTCTCACAGGCTTATGTCAATATCATATCGTCAATGTTCATCATTATTGGCGCAGCAGTTCTTCTGATAATGATTAATTTGAAACTGGCGCTTGCCGTTCTTCTGATAGTGCCTCTTATTGCCTTTACTTTTTATCTGGTTTTCAGGAAAGTACGGGTGCTGTTCCGTAAGAGCAGGGAGGTAATAGATGCCCTTAACAGGGTGATAAACGAGAGTATACTGGGTGCGGCGATTATAAGAGTGCTGAATTCTCAACAGCCGGAGTGCCTCAAATTCCTTGAAAAAAATATCGAATCAAGGGATCTGGGTTTAGCCATTGTAAAGCTTTTCGCTGTCCTTATCCCGGTGATAATGTTCGTCTCAAACCTGGCAGTTGTCACCATACTTGCACTTGGCGGTCATTTTGTTGTTCTCGGTTCACTTTCGCTGGGTGATTTCGCCGCGTTCAACAGCTATCTCGTAATGCTCATTTTCCCCGTGATGATGATCGGATTCATGAGTAACATAATAGCATCAGCCACTGCTTCATACGACAGGATAAAAAGGGTGCTGGATGAACCCCCGCCGGCAGAAACCGGAACGGTCCGATCGGATATCGGTGGTAATATTGTACTGAAAGACGTGTCATTGAGCTACGACGGAAAACCGGTGCTGAAGAAGATTTCATTCTCCGTCAGGGCCGGAAGCAAGTGTGCAATCATTGGCCCTACCGCCGCAGGCAAGAGTCAGTTGCTCTACCTTCTGACAAACCTTATGCCCCCCGATTCAGGCAGCATTGAATTCGACGGGATCCCCATTGAGAGGTATTCGAGGGAAATATTTCATAAACAAATCGGTTTTGTATTTCAGGACAGCATAATTTTCAACCTCAGCATCAGGGAAAATATAGCGTTCAGTGATTCGGTAACTGAAGAGTCGCTTAAGAAAGCTATCGAAACAGCTGAGCTGGAAGAATTTATTGAATCACTCCCGGAGAAGCTTGAAACCATAGTCTCGGAAAGAGGATCCAGCCTGTCGGGGGGCCAAAAACAAAGGATAATGCTCGCCAGAGCGCTTGCCATGAATCCGGAAATACTTCTGCTGGATGATTTCACATCGAGGGTGGACAGGAAAACAGAGGAAAAGATACTGTGCAATATCCAGACTAACTATCCTGAGATTACACTTTTATCAGTCACTCAGAAAATAGCTCCGGTAAAAGATTATGACCAGATAATTCTTTTGATGGAGGGAGAGATAATAGCCGCCGGGAAGCATAAGGACCTGCTTGAAAACTCACCGGAATATGTTCAGATCTACAGTTCACAGAAAAGCACTCATCATTATGAATTATGATCTGAGTCAGACAACGGACATGAATGCAGGAAGACTGCCGGTACTGGCATCACTCAGAAAGCTTGTTTCCATAATAAGCGGTGAACGCCAAAACCTGATAATTGCATTCTCTGCAATCTTCCTGAATTCCGGACTAAGTCTGGCAGGACCGTATATCGTGGGCTATACAATCGATAATTATGTCCAGGCCAAAGATTATCACGGGGTGCTTCTCTTTTCCGGGATACTGCTGATAATGTATGTTGTCGCCTTTGTCTCAAACTATGCACAGATGCGTATGATGGGCGGTATAGGCCAGCGCATGCTTTTCAGTCTCAGGAATTCAGTTTTCAATAAACTGCAGGAGCTTCCTCTCAGTTTTTTCAACCAGAATAAAGCCGGCGACCTTATATCGCGTATCAACAATGATACCGACAAGGTGAACCAGTTCTTTTCCCAGTCGCTGATGCAGTTCATAGGCAGCCTCATAACAATGACAGGTGCGGTGATACTTCTCCTGGCGATAAACCTGCCCCTTGCACTTGCAGCCCTTTCACCCGCGATACTGCTTTGGATATTTACAAAAAGTGTTTCACCCTGGATCAGAAGGAAGAACGAGGCAAGCCTTGCAAGCCTGGGAGATTTGTCTGCCGAAATTCAGGAGAGCCTGGCAAATTTCAGGGTTGTTGTGGCATTCAACAGGCGCGATTATTTCCGGGAAAGGTTTGAAGAGGTCAACAATGAGAATTACAACAAATCAATGCAGGCCGGTATCGCCAATATCATACTGACACCGGTTTATACCTTCGCCTCAAATATCGGTCAGCTCATCGTGCTTTCCCTTGGAATATGGCTTATAATAAGGGGGCATTTTTCAATAGGACTGCTGATAAGCTTCATTTCATATATAACCAGTTTCTATAACCCTTTACGGCAGTTGGCTGCCCTGTGGGCCAATTTTCAGCTTGCACTGGCAGCCTGGGACAGGATATCGCATTTGCTTTCCTTTGAAAACAACCTTAAAATCATGAATGACAGGAGTAAAGACGGAAATTCCTCCTATCTCCGGTTCAGGGATGTTTCCTTCAGTTATCCCAATGGTAAAGAGGTGCTGCACAATGTCAGCTTCGATCTGCAGAGAGGCAGAACCTATGCTTTTGTCGGACCCACGGGAGGAGGAAAAACAACCACCGCTTCCCTTATTGCCAGGCTGTACGATGCAACAAAGGGGTCCATCCTTCTGGATGGCAGGGATATAAGGTCATCCACTCCCTCCGAAAGAGCTTCGAAGATAGGATTTATACTTCAGGAACCTTTGCTGTTTTCAGGCACGGTTCGTGAAAATATCACCTATGGCAATCCTGAATGTGCAGCTCTCACCAATGACCAGCTTGAGCAGGCACTTGAGGATGTGCAGCTTTCAGACCTGATAAAACGATTTGATAAAGGATTGGATACTCCGGTGCAGACAGGCGGCGACGGAATAAGCCTCGGTCAAAAGCAGATCATTGCCTTTATGAGGGCCATATTACGAAAGCCGGAGATTCTCATTCTTGACGAAGCAACAGCAAATATTGACACTGTTACCGAACAACAGCTTGAGGCAATAATGAAGAATCTGCCTGAAACGACTACCAGGGTAATAATTGCACATCGCCTTAATACCATCGAGAATGCTGATGAGATCTTTTTTGTCAACTCAGGAAAGATCATCGCGGCAGGATCGTTCGATGAAGCGCTCAGGCTGCTTATGAACGAAAAGATGGAAAGCTGAGGAAATAAAGCTACCTGTTGCTCAGCTGACTGACACAGGACAGAGTTCTGACAGTCGCGAAGTTTGTTTCTTTTTGGTAAAATGAGAGCATATACTTCGTCTCAGTCTTTATGCCAATGTAAATGATCATATTACACAAGACGGTATAAGAATCATATTACGAAAGATGATGTAAGAATCATCTTATGCAAACCGGTGTAAGAATGATATTACAAAAGCCGGTGTAAGGATCATTCCTGAAAGAGTAAAAAACGGCAGCAAAAAGGTCAAAAAACAATGTTTTTTGGATAAAAAATCATCATTCTTCTTCATGATTCAAAACATTTCTATAGTTTAGTGAAATAACAATTTTAACCCGCGATAAGTTATTTTTTGAAAGTTCTTGTAGTATATAACATCGAAAAAAACTGGGATCCATCCGAGATCAATGATGCCCGCACTTCCGGACGGATCCTGTATGAAGCGCTCAAAAAGGAAGGCATCAAGACATTTATTGAAGAACTCAGCAATCCCGGACTCGAAAACATTCTTGATAAACACGCCCCTGAAGACACCATCGTTTTCAACCTCTGCGAAGCGCTTCCCGGAATTCCAAACAGCGAAAGAAAAGCTGCCGAGATAATTCAGCGAAAGGGATTTACCTATACCGGCAACATCCCGGATGTGATTGAACTGAGCTACGACAAGCAGAAAACCAAGGAACTTCTCATTTCCCTTGGCATCAGGGTGCCTCACGGAACCCTTCTCTCCCCTGACGAAGCGGCCGACTGGACTCTTTTCCCCGCCATAGTGAAACCCTCACGCGAACATTGCAGCCTGACCCTTACGGAGAAATCGGTGGTTTTCGATACAGCTTCCCTTAAAGAGCAGATACGGCTTGTGAACAATGAACTCAGCCAGCCGGCAATGGTGGAGGATTTCATTGACGGACGCGAATTCCATGTTTCAGTTTGGAACAATGGTCCGCCCGAAATCCTTCCCCTGGCCGAAATGGACTTTTCAGCTTTCAGCAAAACAAGCGAAAGGCTCTGCACTTATGAGTCGAAATTCATCCCCGGATCGGGACACTATGAAAAGATAGAGACCCTGATTCCTGCTCCGCTTGATGACAGATTATATAAAAAGCTCGAAGTCAAAACACTGGCCACATGGCACGGCTTCGGCTGTCTCGATTATGCAAGGTTCGACTTCAGGCTTCGCGACGATAAATTCTACCTGCTCGATATTAATCCCAATAACGACATCAGCTTCGACACCAGTTTTGCCCTTGCAGCAGAAGCCAATAATTACTCATACGGACAGATGGCAAGGAGAATAGTCATGATGGCCGCTAAAAGACATCCGGTATTCGGAGAAAAAACCGATCCGCAGACATAAGAAATTCCTTTCGCTCCCATCAGCTTTTTTTGTAAGTTTGAATAGCTTTTTAATTCCAGGGTGTTTTTACATATCATGAAACCCACATGTATTGCATACACGAACACTTATGTATATAATTTTCAATTAAAACCAAAAACATATCATAATGAAAACCAGCCGCCGTACTTTTATCAGAACCTCCCTTGCATCGGCAACAGGGCTCTCAGCTTTGTCGATATTCCCTCAGGACATCTTCTCAAGGGAAGGCTATAATAATTCCACTCCCGTTGAGGTAATACTGAAGCCACAGGAGCGTCCTGCCCCGGCCAATTCAATCAGGTTCTCGGTGATAGGCCTCAATCACAGCCATATCTACGGGATGACTAATGCACTTATCAGAGGAGGAGGCAAGCTGGTATCAGTTTATGCCAGGGAACCGGAGTTGCTTGCAGGATTCACAAAGCGCTATCCCAACGTGAGAGTCGCCGGAAGCGAGGAGGAGATCCTTGGCGACGATTCGGTACAGCTGGTGGCCAGCGCATCGATACCCGTCGACCGCGCCCCGCTCGGGATAAGGGTGATGAAGGCAGGAAAGGATTTCATGGCCGACAAGCCCGGCATTGTAACCCTAAGCCAGTTTAAAGAGGTGAAAAAGGTACAGAAACAGACTAAACGCATCTATTCAATCATGTACAGCGAACGTCTCGATAACCCGGCTTCGGTGAAAGCAGGCGAACTGATCCGCGACGGTGCCATCGGCAAGGTGGTACAGACAATAGGCCTCGGCCCCCACAGGATGAACCCCTCCACACGACCCGACTGGTTCTTTGACCCCGGAAAAGCAGGAGGGATACTTTGCGATATCGGATCGCACCAGTGCGACCAGTTCCTGTTCTATACCGGCTCGACCAAAGCGGATGTGGCACTTTCCCAGATCGGCAACTTCAACACGGTCAATTATCCTGCCTACCAGGATTTCGGCGATATGATAGTCAGGAGTCCCAATGCTTCAGGCTATATCCGGATCGACTGGTTCACCCCCGGCGGACTGGCAACGTGGGGCGACGGCAGAACCTTTATACTTGGCACCGACGGCTATATTGAGATGCGCAAATACATCGACATAGCCGGCAGAAAGGGCGGTAACCATTTATTCCTTGTCAATCAGAAGGAAACCAAATACTTCGATTGTTCAAAGGTCTACATGCCATACGGTGAACAACTTGTCGACGATGTGGTCAACCGCACAGAAACCGCCATGACGCAGGATCACTGCTTCCTTGCCACCTGGCTGGCTCTGACCGCCCAGAAAAAAGCTGCCAGGATCACCGGCTGATCACCGACCGTGGTATCATTCTGATATCATTTTGATACCATTTTAATATTATTACGATATCGTTCTGATATCTTTTTGATATTACTATAATATATCTATAAGTCCTTATATTTAAAATATGTAATTATATTCCTATCTCCAAATAAATTGAGGATCAGGCCTGTATGATTGCATTGAGATTATTTGATTTTTCCGGCATCATTCTTTATATCAATAACGGCGTGGGCTGTTGTGACATTTCCGCAGCGAAACTTGACCTTTTTCCGATACAAGGTAAAAATATCGAACTCTTATTTTAGTGATGGTCGTGTAAGCATTGATGTTGGATACTGTTTCCGCAAAAATTGATTTACAACATTGGGTCCCGATAAACCGGGATCCGGGGAGTAGCCCTCTTATTTTTTAGTCGGACACTGGTAATATCGGATATCCCATGTAATTTCAGCGACCTGATTCCGTTCACTTTATGTATAAGTATAGCAACAGTTTTTCAGGAAACAGATTAACTACCATGCCAAAGAATAAGAACGCCTATGTCAGGTACCTGATAATCCATTCGCAGATAAAGCGAAACAAATACAAATATGGATTCCCCACCCTCGAGAATCTCAGGGAAGAGCTTGAGGATCAGGGCTACAATGTTTCCTTATCCACTATCGAAAAGGATCTCTGCTTCCTGAAAAATGAAAGGGGCGCTCCCGTCGAATACGACAGGACACAGCGGTGCTACCGCTATACTGAGGAATGGGAGTTTGACATTCCTCTGTCGCCTGAGGATGTCAGGATGATCAGGATGCTCGTTCACAAGCTGGAGATATTCGGACAGGCTGAGGAATTCAGGATGCTGCAGGAATCCATCGACAGATTGGCAAATCAATTCAACCTGATGGACCAGTATCCAAACGACAAGATCAATAAGTATATATTGTTTGAATATACGAAAGGCTTTACAGGTAAGCACATTCTCTCGGATATCTATGAAGCCATTTACAATAAGAAGGAAATAAGATTCACCCATTGCAGGTTCGAATCGGATCAGCCCACACAAAGAATTCTCCGGCCATATATCCTGAAGGAGCATCGTAACAGGTGGTATGTGATCGGCAAGGAGAATGGTTCCCCGAAGATTTTCGGCCTCGACAGGATAAGCAATCTTGTCGTGACAGACAATGAATTCATCCAGGATCCGGACTTTTACGACGAGATATTCAGGGTGCTTTATGATTCTGTGGGTGTATTCGCCTTTGGAGTCAAATCGCAGGATGTCGTGCTTCATTTCACCGAAGATGAAGCCCCCTACATCAAATCGCTCCCCCTCCACCGCTCACAACAGATAATTGATGACAGCGAAACTGAAGGATTGACTATAAAAATTCATGTCAAGGTAACACCCGAATTCATCAAGGACTGCATCCTCCGCTTCGGCGACAAGGTAAAAGTCATTTCGCCCGAAAACCTTGCCGCGGAAGTCAGGGAAGTCTGGGAAAGAGCTCTTCGCCAGGCATAAACGGCAAACAGTAAGTAAATGACGCCCTTTTTCCAATCGACTCCGCAAATACAATGCAGAGTGACAGTTTTTATTTGTCTCAAATTTCAGAGCATGGATAGTGGAAACTTTTTTGACCGGAATCTTCTGGGCCGGCTGGAGCATGTCTCTTCAGCCGCTTCCGGAAGTGAACTGTCATTCAGGGAAGTGATCGAATCGGGATCCGATGTGGAAGAGATAGCTTCCTTTCTCGGGATATCCCCCGTCCAGGCGGTCTTCTTTTCCTGTTTTACAGAACTGAGCCTCCAGAGGACAGTCACCCTCGAGACATTGTCGAAACATCTCAGATGCAGTGTCCTTAGACTTATCAACTGTATGAATGAATTTGAAGCACTTGAGAAAAAGGGTTACCTTCATAAAAGCTTCAGGAAAAGGGGCAGAAAGCACACTTACACCGACATGTCCTTCTCAGTTCCCCACCACGTCATTGAAGCTTTGAGGAAGGCTGACAGGTCGATACTGGAATCCACATCAAAATACGACCTCCCGGGTTTCCTCAGGCAGATATCCGACCTGGTGGATGACAGATCGGAGTCGCAGCTTACTACCTCCCAGCTTTTTGCCGAAACGGAATTCCTTATCTCAAACAACCGCCATCTGCCTTTCGTCTCCTTTGTCGACGACTCGCTCGAACATACGGTGAGCAAGCTTACGGTGTTTGTATTCAGCTTCGTAAGAATGAAGAGAAGGTATGTAATAAACATATCGGGATTCTCAGATGCTGTTTTCGAGGATCTTGGTGAACAACTCGACTTTACACAGCTTGTCTGTTCCGGAAAGCATGAGCTGATAAGGAAAAACCTCCTTAAGCTTTCAACATCCGAATTCGACGGCGAGAAGATGGTGTTCCTGTCGCAGCACACCACCAGGCAGCTTTACACCGATTACCCCGCCCTTCTTGTCAACGAAACCGAGAACTCAGGTCTTATTTCTGCAAAGACCATCCCGGAGAAAAAGCTTTTCTTCAGCAGTGATGCCGGAGACAAGATCGCTTCGCTCACAAAGGCTCTCGGGGTGACAAAATTCAGGTCGTACCGCAGGGAACTCAAGAACAACAACCTGAGCGGAGGAGTCACCGCCATCTTCTTCGGCGCTCCCGGCACCGGAAAAACCGAGGCTGTCTACCAGGCTGCCAGAAAAACGGGAAGGGACATCATGATGGTCGACCTGAGCGAGACCAAAAGCAAATGGTTCGGCGACAGTGAAAAAGCCGTGAAGAAGATATTCGTCGACTATTCCGCCCTTCTGAAGAGTTCACAAACAGAACCTATACTCTTCATCAACGAGGCTGACGGACTTTTCACAGGAAGGTCAACCCTCGGAAGCAGATCTTCCGCCGCCGACCATGCGGTAAACACCATCCAGAACATCCTCCTTCAGTCCCTGGAGAATTTTGAGGGTATACTTATCGCCACCACCAACCTTAGCTGCAACCTCGACAAAGCCTTTGAGAGACGGTTCACCTTCAGGATAGAGTTCCCGATGCCCGACGCCGGCGTGAGAAAGAGGATCTGGAAGAGCAGGCTCCCTGAACTGTCGGATGAAGAGGCTTCAAAACTTGGAGCACAGTTCGGCATAACGGGAGGCGAGATTGAAGTGCAGGTTCGTCAGGCACTTCTGTCGAGGGTGCTGAACCGGAAAATCAGCCTTTATGAAACCCTGACTGACAACTGCAGCAAGGATCACGGATTTTCAGGGAGAAAGAGGGTCGGGTATTAAATTTCTGGCAGCCGGTTGCTGCAGTGGCGAACGAAATCTTATGGAATTGATCAAGCATAAAAGCCTGTGCAAAACGTTTGAATAGTATAAACAATGGGGAAAAAATGAGCCAGAAGCTTATAATGCTATTTGCTGTTTTAATGATGATCCTGTCGCTTAATGCCCAGCGCAACAGGAAGTCCGGCGAGAACGCTGTTTTTTATCCTGTTTCAAGGATAGTCGATGGCGACACTTTCTGGATTGACGACGGAAGCGAAAAGGGGATCAAGATAAGACTAACAGGCATTGATGCACCCGAGACCAGGAACAGCAGGAACAGGGTGAAATCTGCTTTCGGGGAGGAATCAACCCGCTACCTGACCGGCCTGATAGCCGGGAAAAGGGTAAGGCTCGAATATGATATTGACACTCTCGATCGCTACGGCCGTACACTGGCTTATGTGTATCTCGAGGATGGCACCTTTGTAAATGCCAGCATGGTAAGGAACGGCTATGCCTCTGTCATGACCACTCCGCCAAACGTGAGATATGCAGAAACATTTGTGGAACTGGCGCGAAAAGCCAGGAAAAGGAAGTTGGGACTGTGGAATGAAACGACGCTTTCAGGAAATGAATTCTGAAAGCCGTGACTAATACCGAAATGCCGGCTGTGATATCATAATGATATCATTTTAATATCGTATTAATATAATTATAATATCGTTTCTATATCTTTTTGATATTATCATGATACTATTATGATATCTGAAAGCCCTGTTTTTCAAAAAAATGTGATTAAAAATCCTCTCCTCAAATAGGTTGAGGATCAGGTCCGTATCATTGCATTGAAATTAACGGACAGGACGCCCCGGTCCCGTCCATACCGGTTGTCAGTATCCGGTTTGTGCAGCAATATTCCAGACAGAAACAGTATTCTGTCCGACTTTATCAACATAAAACATCATTGCCATGAGCTCATCAGACAAAAAAGCCATGATAGAAGCCATCAGGAAGCTGGTGGAGGAAAGCCAGGAAGCTTATCCCGGATCGGACGATGGAGGAAAGCCGATGCGGTCGGCAGTAATCATCGGCACCCTGGCTTCCAGGATACACAGGGTAATTGTAAGCCTTCCCTTCAAAATCCTGTTTTTCCTGACGCTTGCTTACCTGGCCATGCGCCTTGCAGGCATTACGCTTGAGATAATCCGGAACGGGGATTTAATTCTGAGAATAAGGTGAAACCCTGAGCTTTAAAATCTTCATACTATGAAAATAACATGTCTGAATGTAAAATACATAAGCGGTAAGCCGCATCAGTACTTCGAAGACTTTAAGGAGCCGATGCCTTCAACACGGGCCATTGCCTGGTGCATGGCACGGACGGAGGTTGCCAGGCTCTTTTCAAGGGACGACATGCACGAGTTCCTCTTCCGGCTTCCAATACTGTTCCATATCAGGGGCCTCGTAGAGGACTGGCTCATGGATGGTACCCTTTTCAATTACTGGTTCAGGGGAAGGGAGTACACCCTCACCATTGATGACCTGGCCATGCACTGCGGTCTCGAAGCCTACGATCATTACCTGGATGTCACTCCCCGGGACAGGTACATGAACAGGGTGAAGTGGTCAATGAACTTCCCGCTGATGGCAGGATATGCGGATGACTTTCCCCAACTGAGGATTGACGGTACCAGGCTGATTGTCGACCATCTGGTCTATGGACCCGAGCTGACTCTGGAACTGACCGGGAAGGCCGCTTTCTTTGCCGGCGACGTCATGAAATTCATGCCGCCGGGTTTGTTCCGCGATGCCGGCAGGACCCTTAGGAGGAAGAAGAAAGAGCTGGCAAGGCGCAGGGAAATGATAGATGCCCTCCATGACTTTGACCTTAGCAATATACCCGGGGAAATTTTAAGTGCCTGCATGGACAAGGTGTGGAAGGGTGGTGGTCCCCGGGAAAAAATCCTTGAGAACCCCGGCAAGGCCGACAGCATCGACAGGCAGCTCAGGCCGATGATTTTCCTGGCCTGGATGTGGGCCAGTCATTTCACCACCGATGAAGGCCGTCCCCGGGCCGGAAAAGAGGAATTCACCCGCGATTACCTCGACTATGAAACTGAGGACGGAGGATACAACCTTAAATTTAATATTGATATGCAGCAGATTGAAGAAATGGTTCCGCTGTTCAGGCCCTTGAAGGACCGGAAAAGCGATTCCGACCGTTTCATTATTGAAAAAATGCATGATTTACCTTGAACGATATACTGAAACCACTGATCCAAACGTTACAAAAAAACTGAGAGTCAATAATATGGATGAAAAAGAACTGAACAGGGAAAAAACCCTGAAAAACCCGAAAAAGGATCAGGAAAACGTGTCTGGTCCCATAACGAATGCTTACGTGGCAAGGATTCTGGGCATGCCCGAAAGTATGATCGAAGAACTGTTTGGCAAAGAAGCCGGGAACTCCGAAGACAGTATGACCGGCGAAAGTGAGGATGAAAATGGAGCTTATCATAAAGAGACAGATGAGCATGAGTAAACTTTCCCGGACTAAAAACATTAAATATCAATAAATTACCGATAACCAACAAAATATGGCAGAAGCGATAGATGTCCACAGGGTGTTTGCTGAGTATTTCAGGGGATGCGAAGGCCTTGCCTATGCTCTTTCATCAAAGCTGGCAGAAGGCAATATATGCATTGACATTGAAAACTACAAGGAAGATCTTCCGTATCTTCTTGAAAAGCAAAAAGCCAGGCCTGGCTATAAAGACGAATATACGATTTTCTGGCCGTCTGCAGAAGAGTTTGAAAAGCAGTGCAATCAGGGAAAATACGTTAGCCACTCCTCAGGGGAATTGAAGCCATTTATCATTCAGGGAAAGAAGGCATACCTCCACAGATACTACCAGTATGAAACTCAGATAATCGACAATATCAAAAGGCTCGGTAAGAATTTTCATATTATCACCGGCGGACCGGGCACCGGTAAAACATTCAGCATAGGCTCACGCCTGGTTGAGGAATTCACGAGAAATCCTGGCCTGAGAGTAGCTCTTGCAGCTCCTACAGGAAAGGCTTCCGCCAGAATGAATGAGGCATTGAAGGAATTTGCCGGAAAACAGGCAGATAAGATTGAAGAAGCTGTTAAGGCAAAAATCACAGACCTGAAGGCCCAGACAATACACAGACTTTTAGGTTTCAAAAAGGACAGTGTCTTCTTTAATTACGATGAAAAAAACAGGCTGCCTTTCGATATGCTTATCGTTGATGAATGTTCAATGGTTGACGGATCACTGATGGCAAAACTGCTGAATGCCGTTGATGGAAACACCAATCTGTGGCTCATCGGAGACAAGGACCAGCTGGCTTCAGTCGAAGCCGGATCGGTGTTTGGTGATCTGTGCCGTGCTGAAAAATCAGCTGTCCTTAATGGCAAGGTTGATACAAAGGTTAAAAACTGGCGGTTTGATCCCGATAAGGGAATAGGCAGGCTCAGCAGGGAAGTTATTGAAGGAAGATTCAGCGGTGCAGATTCATATTCAGGTGATGAAAAAGTCACGATAGTGATACTGGAATCGGATAATAAGAAGGAAAACCTTTTCAGGGAAAAAGTCCTGAAGTCAGAGTATTTCAGGCAATATGCGTCCCTCTATCAGGAATACATTTATAAAGAGTCAGTAAAGGAGGCCCTGGCAAGTCTTAACAAAGTCAGATTCCTCTGTGTAACAAGGGAAAATGACTATAGTGTGGCAGAAGTCAATAAAGCAGTTGAGAAATACCTCAGGTCGATAATCAGGGACAATGAAAGATTTAATCCAAGAGAAGGATTTTATCATAACCAGCCTGTAATCATCACTAAAAATGACTATAACCTGAGAGTCTTCAATGGAGATGTTGGCCTGATCAGAAAGGAAGGTGACACATTTCTTGCATGGTTTGAAACCACCGAAGGTGAAATAAGGAATATACCTGCAGGTTATCTGAATCATTATGATACTGTCTTTGCAATGACAGTCCACAAGAGCCAGGGATCGGAATTTGAAAATGTATTTGTGTTGCTGCCTGAAAAGCAGGGAGAAAAGCTGTTGACCAGGGAACTGCTCTATACCGGGATCACACGCGCAAAGGAAAAAGTAGTGGTAATGACGACCGGGGATTCCCTTCACAAATGCATTGAAATGACAGTGTCCCGTGCGTCCGGACTTGAACAACGCTTTCAGAACGAAAATTTGTAAAAAATGATATACAGTTCAAACCATCCTGAATACCTATGCCAGAAGTTGTGCGATAATATCGCCCAGACTGGAGAGGACATTTTCGACAGGGAAATAATCGTGACTCAAACGGCAGGAATGAGTGCCTGGCTTAAAACTGAAATCTCAAGAATAAACGGCGTTTTTGCGAATTTCAGTATAATGAACCAGGATTCTGTAATGAATGAAATACACCTGCTGTTGTTCGGGAAAAGACCGAAGAATAACAAAGATATTATCAGGCATAAGGTCTATAAATTACTGGATCATGAAAATTTTAAAGACGGTTTTCCTGATGTCGCACAATATTATAGAGACAGTGAAATCAGAAGAATACAACTTGCCGCCAGGATTGCCGATCTTTTCGATCAGTATCAGTTGTACCGTGCAGATATGATCAGACTCTGGTCAGATGATAAGCTGGCCGGTTTACCTGCTGAATCAGAAAGATGGCAGCAATGGCTTTGGAAGAATTTAAACATTGAATCAAGGGAAAAGAGCAGGGATTTACTGATTGAAAAAATGCAGGAAAACACTGATCTTGTAAAAAGCAGGTTTAAAAGGATCTCCTTGTTTGGAATCAGTATTTTCACAGGATTTCATCTCGAGTTCTTCAGGACACTATCTGAAATAACTCAGGTTGATTTTTATATCTGCCTTCCCACTGACAATATGAATTTTCAGAATGAACTGCTGCTGAGTTATGGTTCCAAAGCATCAGAGCTCATTAGTATGGTTGAAGAGAAACTGGGCAAATTTAAATTTCATGCGGTAAAGAATGTTGGTGAAACATCACTGATAAAGCTTCAGAACCAGATCCTGAATAATTCAAACAAGCTTGATTTTATTGACGACGGCTCGCTGCAGATTAATTCATGTTTTACACCGGCAAGGGAGGTTGAATGCCTGTATAACTATCTTCTTGATTTGTTTGATAAAGACAGATCATTAAATCCGGGTGACGTACTGGTAATGACGACCGATATTAACAAGTATTCCCCCTTTATTAAGGCTATATTCAAAAACCCTCCTGTAAAAATTCCATACTGGATTTCAGGCACTTCAAATAATAGTGAAGATACAATCGTGTCCGCCATTGAGAAGATTCTAAAGTTCAGCGAAAAAGATTTCACCTCCGAAAAGGTTATAAGCCTGCTCGAACAAAGGAGGATAAAGCAGAAGTTCAGGATAAGTGACTGTGACTACATCCGGTCTGTGGTGAGAAAAGCAAATATAAGATTCGGACGTGAAAACCGGGCAGAAGATGATTCCCGATATGTAAGCTGGAAATATGGATTGGAGAAAATAATCCTTGGTTATGCCATGCTTACTGATAATGAATTCCTTGCCGGTGAGGATTTGACTGTTTTCCCTTTCAGGGATGCAGAAGCTTCTCAAAGTCACGATCTTCTGCTACTAAAGGCTTTTGTTGAAACCCTGGAATCGTTAATTGACAGTGAGGAAATAATCCGGACGATGATAGAGTGGAAGGATTTTCTCTTCAACGAAGTGATTGAGAAAATGATTTACTATGATGATTTTTCAAAAACAGACAGGGAGGAGTTAGCTTCAATTTCCAGGGCTCTGTCTTATATCACTTCTCAGGATTTTGAAGAAAAAGTTCCTTTCCCGGTTTTCCTTGATGAATTAAATGCAAAACTGTTTACCGAAACAGGTGAGATCAATCTGAATACCGGAAACGTTACGGTGTCGGCTCCAGTCCCGGTTCGGGGAATTCCTTTTAAGGTGATATGTTTTCTGGGCTTGGATAATGATGCTTTCCCGCGCGAAGATTATTTCATGGGATTTGACCTTCTGGGGGTTGAATATCAGGAAGGTGACAGGAATAAGAAAGAGACTGACAAGTACCTCTTCCTCGATACGGTTTTATCTGCCCGGGAGAAACTTTATCTGAGCTTTATAGGACAAAATGTTAAGGATAATACTGAGATTCCTCCATCAATTGTTGTGGATACTCTGCTGGAATATGTCGGTTGTGGATCAATTCTGAGCCGGCATCCGCTGTATGGCTTCAGCTCGCAATACAACATGAATGCCGACGACAGACATTTCACCTTTCTCTATGGGGAAAAAACAACAGGATTTAATCCGAAAGAACCTGACCCGAAGGAATTTGATGAAATATCCGTGTATTCATTTGTAAAGTTCTTTGAGCATCCGCCAAAATGGTATTTCAATAATATACTTGGAATCTACCATGAAGAAGATGAACAAACACTTCCCGAAACTGAATTGTTCGGATTAGGTCATCTGGAGAAATGGCATATCAGGAACGATCTGATTCATGCAAAGGATGAAAACATTCAATCATATATTGAAAAATCCATTAAAGAAGGTAATCTGCCCCTTAAAAATCTTGGAAGATTGGTCAGTGATGAAATTCTTGAGGACATCTCTGACATAAAGAGCATTTATCTCTCTCTTACAGAAAGCAAGGAAGAAAAACCTGTCTTGATTGATTTCAATATTGAAAATGTCAGGTTTACCGGCACTATTGAAGGAGTCTTCGGGGATATGTTTATTACCCTGGCCTTTTCAGATAGACCTGTTCATAAGGTAAGGGCATACCTGAGAACGCTTATGCTTTGTACACAGGGAGAAATCAGTTCTTCAAAAATCATTGAGAAAAAAGGAAAAGTCAAGGAAATGCCTGTTATGAAACCGGAAGAAAGCAAGACAGAGATTAAAAAACTTCTTTCCTATTTTATCAAGGGCACTCAGGCTCCATTGAAGTTTACTGTTGAGTCAACAAAACCTCCGTCAAAAAATGAAGGGATAAGCATTGAAAGCATACTCAAGTTAATTGAATCGAATGCTAAGGGTAACATATTCAACAAACCTCCAATTGAGCCGGATAAATACCTGTCTGCTCTTTTGGAGGAGGGATATTTCAAGAATTTTGATGAAAATGATTTTGAAGAGTTTAAAAACATTGCCTTGTTGTTAAGGCTTAATACCGATCAGAATGAAGGAACAGAAGATATTCGAGGTTGAAACCATCGGTCTGGAGGGCTCAAAGCTAATTGAAGCCAGCGCAGGTACAGGAAAGACATATTCAATTGCACTGCTGGTGCTTCGTCTTTTACTGAAAAAGGATATTCCTGTTGACAAAATATTGATGGTCACATTTACAAAATCCGCTGCAGCAGAGCTTGAATCACGTATCAGAAAGTTTGTCAGACAGGCTGAAAAATTTGTAAATGGCGGGGAAATAAAAGAGGCTAAAATCAAAGAGGCAGTTGGAGAGCCTGATGAAGAAAAAAAGGCTCGTCTGAAAAAAGCGGTACAAAGTCTGGATAATCTTTCCGTGATGACAATTCACAGCTTCTGTCAAAAAACAATAAATGAATTCACCTTTGAGACAAATCAGTCATTCAACTTCGAAATCGTAAAGGATGATACTTTTCTTTTCGAGGAACTTGTCAATTCGTTCAGACGTGAAGTTGTTAACACAATTGAGGATTATGACTGGTTCAGGGAGATAAACGGATACCTGAAATTTGACAAAATGACTGAAATCCTCCGGAAATCTATCTCTGGCGGGAAATTTCTGGATATCGATATGGATTCGCAGTACGTCTTAAAGGATGAACTAAAAAGACTAACTGAGATCACGGAAAAATTAAAAAAGAGTGTCCTTGACCATTTCGATGCTGTCAGGAATACCAAAATAAGGAAGAATGCGAAACTCGCAACCCACAGGGAAAGTCCGGAGCAGTTTTTCCCGGTTTTTATTCAGGAATGCTGCCTGGCAAAAAAATACACTTCAGAATTCGCATTTTTATATGAGCCGGATGGAAGAGAACTCGGGGAAACTTACAGACAAGTCCGTGATGCTTTATACACAACATTCATCAATTCTGCAAAGGAGACTATCAAGAAGAT
>ERZ1026800.934-NODE-934-length-21188-cov-4.218271_pt1 | contig 21188 bp, 15 predicted proteins | sample MGYA00520873_ERZ1026800 | MGnify/ENA primary metagenome ERZ1026800 (study PRJEB33270, sample SAMEA104284475) | anaerobic digester metagenome | biome: Anaerobic digester microbiome; feature: mesophilic sludge digester; material: Anaerobic digester biomass | place...
GGGGACACGGGTCAGGTCGAGGTGGCCGGCATCGGCGAGCCAACCGGGCAGGGCCGTCGCCGGCGACGTTGCGGAAGCCTCGGCCTGCACCGAGGCGGCGGGCGGCGCTCCGCACTCGTTCGGCCAGAGTTCGATCAGTTCGGTGAGCTCAGAGGCCGTCTGCCGCAGGGCGGTCTCGGCGGATGTCTGTGCATCGGCCAACTGGAGCGAAGCCCGTTGAGCGACCTGGTGGGCGTCGGCGACCCCGGCGGCGCGCAGCGCCGAATCGAGTCGCAGCCTGCTCGCCTCCATCCCGTCCAGTCGCTCCATCCGCCGTTCGAGCTGCGCACGCTCGGTGCGGAAGCGGGCCTGGCGTTCGGCGAGCTGATGTGCTGCGCTGAGCCTGGCATCGGCATCGTTGCGTGCCGCCCGGCGCTGGTCGCGGCGCTGGTCGAGTAGTGCCACGCCATGGAGTTCCAGCCGTTCCGCCCGGTCGCCGAGCGAGAGGGTCGCCGGCACCTCTGCCTGGGCCGTGGGCTGATGAGCGGACGAAGTCGGCCCGCCGGTTGGGTCGCCGGTCGTCGACGCGTCGGGGCCGGAGGTGGCCTCTGCTTTCGTCTCGACCCTGTCGTCGTGAGGCCCGTCGTCGAAACCATCGTCGGAAACCAGGCTGAGCTGGCCGGGCCCGGCAGTCCCTCGCCGCTTTCGCTTGGGTCCGGCATCCCGTTCGGTGGTCTGGGCGGCAGCGGGCTTCGGCTGCATGGCGGCCTCGACCATTGATGTGGTCGTGGTCTCCGTCTGAGGGGAGGCCGTCAACGGCGGCAGCTCGATACCTTGCGCCTCGACCAGTGTCTGCAGCGCATCCAGCTCGGCATTGGCGGTGTCCTCCGAGCGGGACACGTCATCGATCATCGAGTTGCGTCGCGTCTCGGCGGTCTTGGCCCGTCGGTCCAGCAGCTCTTGGGCGCGCTCGAAGCCTGCGGTGTCGAACAGCGTGCGCAGCAACTTGGTTCGTTCGTCCGAGGAGGCGTGCAGCACCTCCTGGAAGCGACCCTGGGGGAGCAGCACCACCTGCTGGAACTGGGCGGGGGTCAGGCCGACCAGGTCGGCGCAGATGCGATTGGTCTCGGCCCACCGGTGCGCCATTGGCTCCCAAGCGCCGGCCGCCCGCCGGTGCAACTCGACCGACTGCTTCTCGGTGGTGCTGCCGGTGCCCCGCAGCTTTGGTCGTTCCTGTTCCGGCTGACGCACCACCCGATAGACGGTGTCGTCGACGGTAAAGGTGAGCGATACCGAGGTGAGGTGGCCGGGGTCGGCGGCGTCGGAACGCACCTTGCCCTCCCGCAGCCGGTTGCCGGGCAACTCGCCGTACAGCGCCCAACACATTGCGTCGAAGATCGACGTCTTGCCGGCGCCGGTTGGCCCGGACACGACGAACAGGCGGGTGTCGGCCAACGCATCGAAGTCGACCTCGGCCCGAGTGGCGTAGGGCCCGAACGCCTCGATGACGAGTTGGTTGGGCTTCATGGCTGAGCCCCAATCCCAGCCATCGACGGGGTCGTCGCGCCACCAGCGGCGTGATCACCGAGGGATGCGTCATCAACGTCGGCGGAGAACGCCTCGGCCAGAACCTCGCCCAGCAACTTCTCGTCGGCCGAGGTGAGCGGCTCGGTGCTGAGCTCGTCCCAGAACGACTTGGCTGCCTCGATCGGGTCGAGGGAGCGCACCTCGGAGCTGGTGGCCTGCGACGGTGAACGACCGGTGCGGTCGGGGAGGTGCCCGATCTCGACCAGGTGAGGGAAGTGTCCGCCCAACACCCTTCGGGCGTCGGCTGGAAGCACGGGGTCGGTCAACTCGACCCGCACGTACGCAGAGCGCTCGTCCAACTCCGGCGCTTTGGCCACGAGGTCGTTCAGGCGTCCTCTTCGAAGTATGACCGGCCGCCCGGCCTCCACCGGGATCGCCTCGATGCTGACGGCGCCGCTGCGGTCCATGTCGACGACCAACACCTCTTTCTTGGTGCGGTCGTCCGTGGAGAACGAGTACGCCAGCGGGCTGCCGCTGTAGCGCAGTTGATCGCGGCCATCCACCTTCTGGCTGACGTGGAGGTGGCCGAGCGCACCGTAGGAGAAGCCGTCGAAGCGCCGGGCCGCCACCTGGCCGGCGTCGCCGACGGCCAACTGACGTTCGGACCCACCAGCGAGCCCGCCCGAGACGAACGCGTGGGAGATCACCAGTGACCGGGGCGCCCCCCCGGCCGCCGTCCGGGCCAGGTCGAGGTGGTGGGCGAGGACGCGGTCGTGCGTGCGCCAGGGACCGCGACGGCCGGCTTCCACATGAGCGGCCTCCACTTCGGCGGCGCGCTCACCCGGCAAGGCGGCGGGGGACAGGAAGCCCAACGCCGCGATTGCGAGGGGGCCATCGGAGAACTCCCAGCGGTGCAGTTGGCCGGCGCCGGCGAAACCGCCCCGAATCAGCACGCCCGAGCGTTCGGTCAGCCCGTCGTAGGCCGAGAGGCGCTCGGCCGAGTCGTGGTTGCCGGCGATGGCGGCCACCTTGATGCCGGAGGAGACCAGCCGGCGGACCGTGGACCTGAAGAGCGCCACCGCTTCGGTGGGGGGAACGTCGCGGTCGTAGACGTCGCCGGCGATGACGACCAGCTCGGCGCCCTCGGTGACGGCGAGGTCGACCAACCAATCGCAAAACACCCGCTGGTCGTCGATCAGCGCGTGTTCTCCCAGGCGTCGCCCGAGATGCCAGTCGCTGGTGTGGATGAACTTCATGCGAATCGACCCTACGGATGGGGTGTGACAACGAAGCCCGACGGCCCGTTGCACGCATGCGGACCGGATCTTTCGGCGGAGCCCACTGCCGAGCTCACCAACCACGACGCCAAACCACACGCGTGTCATTCACTCTACGCCCTGGGGGTCTGGTCCGGCGCGCCGCCCTGCTCGGGCAGTCCGGCTTTCAGGTCCCAAAATCCGTGGCAATTCGTATCGTGGCCCGCCCCGAGGAAAGGCGTCCCTTGCGAGCAGCATTCGTTCTCGACATCCTGAAACGTATGCGCGCTCCTACATCGGTCAGGGTCACCAAGGACACTCGAGACGCCGTCAAAGAGTTGGCCGATGCGGATGGGTTGTCGATGGATCAGGTCATCGCACGGCTCGCCCGAGCGGAACGGCAGCGGCGTATCGGGTTGGCTTTGGCGGCCTCGCCCGTGAATGACGACGAGCTCGAGTGGTTGGGTGGAGCCGCCCGATCGGTGGCCGAGCCTGGGGGCTGGTGATGTGGTCTGGATCGACTTCGGTGATCCTGTAGACGGCGAGCCAGCGTTCCTGCGCCCGGCGGTGGTGATGACTGCAGACGCAATCCTGGTGCCCGGACCCCGGACGATTCATGTCGTTCCGGTCACGAGTAATCTCCATCGACGGATTCCAACCGAGGTTGTCGTGACAGCACGGGGGCTGCTGGAACCTTCCGTAGCTCAGGCTCACCTCTGCACGGTTGTGAGCACCGATCGGCTGGTCAGAACCGATGGCGGAACCGTGGCCCAGGCGTCGCTTGCACAGCTGCGTTCGTTGGTGGCAGACCTGCTCGACATCCCGTAAGTGGCCGGTCGGCCACTTACGGCTCGGTGGCCAGATCCAGCTCGGCAACCCGGTCGTACTCATCGTCGATCAGCGTCACGTCCTTGCCAGCCCGTGAGAGCAGGCTGGCGGCGATCGACGCCCGGAATCCCGAGGCGCAGTGCACGAGTAGGTGATCGTCGGGCACCTCCTCAAGGTGTTTGAGCAGCTGATGGATGGCGATGTGGACCGCCCCGACCAGGTGACCGTCGGCCCACTCGTCATCCCGGCGCACGTCCAGTACCACCCCGCCGCGCTCGGCTTGATGTTCGGCCAGCTGATCGAAGGTGATCACCGGATAGGACGCTCGATCGTGGCCCTCCCCCCAGACGTCAGGCCCTCCGTCCGCCCCACCGGCGGGTCGATCTATGCCGATGCGCGCCAGTTGCCGCTGGGCCTCGGCCAGTTCCTCGGCGGTGTCGGCCACCAGGGTGACCGCCGTCCCCCAGGGGATCAGCCAGCCCAGGTAGGTGGCGAAGGGATCGTCCAGCTCGATGCCGATCGTGCCGACGAGGTGGTCGGTGGCGTAGGCGCGGCGGTTGCGCAGATCGACCACCCACTCACCCCGGTGGATCCGGCGCAACAGCTCGGTCGGGTCGACCGGAGCGGCCGGGGACAGGTCGATCGGAATGCCGCCCGCACGGTTCATCGGGCTCATCTGCGCGTAGTAGGCGGGATGATCCGGCAGACCACTCACCAGTCGTTCGACAAAGGTGTCCTCGTCCTCGATCGTCAGCGCCAGATTGACTGAGCGTTCGCCGGCCAAAGTGCCGTCGGAGTCGTCGCCTCCCTGGGAGGACGAGCAGAAGCTACCGAAGCCGTGGGTGGGGTAGAAGCGGGTGTCGCCCGGAAGCGAGTCGATCATCCCCCGGACCGATCGGTACTGCAGGCGGGTCAGGGTGTCGGTCAGATCGGCTGCGACCAGGTCGGTGCGGCCCACCGAGCCGTACAGCAGCGATCCGCCGGTGAACAGCGCACCGGCACCGGCACCGGCACCGGCACCGGCACCGGCACCTTTGCCGTCGCCGTTCTCGGTCACGTGGTAGCTGAGATGGTGCTGCGTGTGGCCGGGAGTCGCCACCACTCGAACCGTGAGCGAGCCCACTTCGATGACGTCGCCGTCGCCCACGCCACGGTGATCGAAGGGCAGGACCTCTGCTGCGGCGTGCAGGTAGGTGGCGCCGGTGCGCCGGGACAGGGCGAGCCCGCCGGAGACATAGTCGTTATGCAGGTGGGTCTCGGCGACGTGGGTGATGGCGACCATGGCGTCGTCGGCGGCCGACAGCACGCGGTCGAGGTCCCGTTGGGGATCGACGACCAGCGCCACCTCGCCGTCGTGCACCAGGTAGCTGCGGTCCCCGAGCGATGGTGTCTCGATGGTCTCGACGTTCATGGTGGATCCTTCCGCTCGGTGGCCGCCGGCCGTCCGACGGTTCGAAGGTCGCAAGGTACCCAACCACAGTCTTGACTAGCGGGTGCGACGGTTTCTGCGTCGGCTGACCATCACGAGGGCCAGGCCAGCGACCACCGCTGCCATGGCCATGGCGGTCAATCCGCCAACGCCCGAACCGGTGCGTGGCAACGTGCCGGATGGGGACGAGACGCTGCTGCCCGTGCTCCGTAGGACGGCAGCGGCTGGGACGACGACGGCCGCAGATCCGGGCGTTGGGGTGGCGACGGCCGCCGCGGCCGGGCCGGGTGCGCCACCGGGCGTGTTGCGGTTCCCCGCTCCGGGCGGCGTGGAGGTGGGGGGATCCACGATCGACTCAGGACCGCTCTCGGGCTGTTCGGGGCTACTCGGGCCACTTGGGCTGCCGGGCTGATCAGGACCACTCGAATTGCCCGGATTGCCCGGATTCTCGGGGTTTTCAGGAGGCCCGGGGTTGTTTGGCTCGGGCGAGACGACGACACCTGCAACCGTCACGGTGACCTCGGCGCTACAGCCCTTCCCCTGTGCATCCTGGGCGGAGTAGAGAAAGCGGTCGGTGCCTTCGAACTTCGCCGGCGCGTTGTAGCGGATCGACTCACCGACGTTGGTCACCTCAACGGTGCCCCCAGCTTCGGTGACGCCCTCCTCGCCGTCGACACCGACGCCCGTCACCGTGAGCAGGCCGGGTTGGCCCTCGGGGTCGAGGTCGGTGTCGTTGGCCAACACTTCAAGCTGGATCGAACCGCCGTTGTCGACCGACGCCGCGTCGGCGATGCAGACCGGCGCCGGATCGAGGTCGAAGTCGCTCGGATCGTTCGGAGCGGGAGCCACGATGGTGGCCCGAAGCTCGCCCTGCGTGCACCGACTGACCAGGTCGTTCGGTGACCGGCCGTCGTCTCCGTAGGGATCGGCGGCAAACTGCGGGTTGGCCAAGGCGTGGGAGTCGCACACCTCATAGGCGAGGGTGGCCACCCCATCGGCGTCGGCGACGGGTGTGAGGGTGACGAGGCAGTCGGCATCGATCGACGCCGAGGCGACCAAACCGTCGGGATCTGCACTCAGCGGACCTGCGGTGCAGCTGAGCGGCTCGCCGTCCGGGTCCTGATCATTGGCCGAGACGTCGAGATCGGAGATCGGCGTGAGCGATGAGGTGAGTACCTCGTCATCGGTGGCGACGGGAGCATCATTCCCCAACACCAGGACGGCCACCGTGCCCAGGCCACACACCGGAAGCCCCTGATAGGTGGGCGTCTGCTGGGCGGGGTCCTCGCAGGCCACGTAGTTGAAGGAGGTCAGCCCCTCGAACCCGTCGGTCGGGGTGAACCCCACCGTGCGCTCGTCGAGTCGGGTGGCGGTGCCGGCGGATGCATCGACGCCCTGAATGCCGTTGATGGCCGGGATGCGCACGCCGGATGCGGGGTCGGCCGGGTCGGGTCCGTTCGGGTCGAGATCGTTGGCGAACACCGGGATCTCCAGGTGATAGGCGCCGATCCCATCACCGGAGTACCCGGCATCGACCACGTCGACGTCGGGTACGCCCACCACCGGGGCGACGAAGGTGTCGTTGACCGGGGTGACCAGCACCGATGCCTGGGCATTGATGCAGCGGCTGGAGGTGGTGGCGCTGAGGTCGTCGGGGGAGCCCTGGTCGTACCCGGGCCTGGGTGTGGCCAGCGCTCCGTGGCTGCCGGGGGTGAGCAGTGGGTGCACGTCGCAGGTGCGGTAGGTGAACGTGCCGGTGCGCTGGGCCGGGGTGTTGTTGGCGGTGAAGGAGAACGTGCAGTCGCTGGCGATCAGCACGGTGCCGGCGTTGTTGCTGACGGTTGGCAGCTCGGGGAAGCAGGTCGCGTTATCACCGGCTGCATCGGCGATCGTCGGGCCGAGGTCGAATTGCTGGTTCACCGCTGCGTCGTTGGCCGCAAATTGGGCGGGAACCGCCACCAACAGCAGGTTCGGCTTCAGCGTGATGTCGACTTTGACCGCTCGCTGCAGCCCGCTGACCGAGCTGAGGATGTAGGTGAACTGATCGGTGCCGACCGCGTTGGCGGGAGGCGAATAGACGCAGGGGCCCGCCGACATCGAGGCGAAGGCGGCGGTGCCCTTCTGGGCCGGGGTGCCGCACTTGACCGTGCCACCCTTCACCGAGTTGGGCTGCCAGTCCTTGATCCGGACCTGGGCGGGGTCGCCGGGGCCGCCGGCCACCTCGGGGTCGTCGTCGTTGGCCAGCACGTTGATGTCGATGGCGTGGCTGCCGCCGTTGGCGTCATCGACGGTGTTGGCCGAGTAGGTGGCGTCGGTGCTCACCACATCGGCGCCGCTGGTGGGCGGATCGACGTCGTCGACGGTGAAGTCGAGGCCGAGGGGGAGCGAGCAATCGAAGCTTGAGGCCTTAGGTGTTGCGTCGTAGCCCGACACCTTCAACTCCGGAACCGTGATCTTTCCGGGGGCGTTTGCGCGAATCTTCGCCACCAGCTTGACCTCGGTCCCGTCGCCGGGTTGGAAGGCCCCCTTGGGGCTGGAATTCGAGTCGAACTGGTAACCGAAGGCTCCCACCGGCCCGATCGGCCCGACGGAGCCGTCGCCGTTGTACGGAGTCTTGTTCAGGCTGCCTTTGGGTGGAGCGGCCTGGGCGGCGGGACCATCGACTTGAAGGTCGAGCACCAGAGGATCCGGGCCGTCGTTGGGGGCCGAACCGCCGAAGAAGTTGTACACGGTGGCGGTTAGAGTGATGACGTCCCCAACCTCGATCTCGGCGCCGTCGGCCACCGACGAGCCCACCGACCACCGGGCGAAGCTGCTTTTGCCGCGACCGTTGATGTTCCTCGGGCCGCACTCGGGCAGGTTGCCCAATTTCGATCCGCCGTTGTACTGCTTAAACACGAAGCTGGCGTAGCCATCGGGGGTGTCTTCCTTGGCCGAGGCTCGCTGAACAGGACCGGCGGTGAAGGAAAGCACGGCGCCGAGAACAACGAAGGCGACGAGGACGGCACTACGTGGCGGGCGCATCACGGAAAGCTACAAGTGGTCTGACCACTTGTCAACGATGGTCTGACCACTTTTCGGAGGGGTACACTGGCTTTGTGTCCAACCGCCCACGTGTGGCCGATGCGCTGTTCGAGTCGCTGCTCTACGAGATCGTCGACGGGGTTCGCCCACCCGGCTCTCAGCTGCCGGCCGAGCGGGAGCTTGCCGCGGACACCGGCGTCAACCGTCAGGCGGTGCGTGAGGCTTTGCAACGGCTCCGTCAGCTCGGGTTGGTCGAGATCGTGCACGGCGGGGGGGTCCGCGTTCTGCCCTGGCGTGACACCGGTGGCATCGGCCTGTTGCCGCTGATCCTCTGGCGATCAACGGGTCCGGACGCCGAGGTGGCTCGCTCCACCGTGGAGCTACGAGCCGCCATCGGGGCCGACGCAGCCAGGTCGTGCGCGGCGCGTTCCCCTGTGCATGGGCTGCGCCTGCTGGAGTTGGTGCGGGAGATGGAGGAACTCGGCGCCGAAGAGTGGAACGACGTCAGGCTGCGGTTTTGGGAGGAGGTGGTGGTCGGTTCGGGCAACGTCGCCTACCGCCTCGCGTTCAACACTCTGCGCGAGGTGGTCATGGCGGCTGCCCCGGTGTTGGCGCCCGTGCTCCGCTCGGAGTGGGAACAGGTCGACGGCTTCCGGACGGTGGCCGCTGCCGTGGCCGCCGGCGATGCCGACCGCGCCGAAGCCGCTGCTCACGACGTTCTCGGCCGAGGGGTGGAGGCGGTGTTCCGGGCCACCGAGGGCCTGGCCACGGCATCGGCCCGACCTGCGCTCGACCCAGTCACGCCGGCGGCTCCTGCTGCACGTCGTTCGTTGCCCGACGGTCCCGGTCGCTGACGCAGGGGCCTGGCTGTCGCGTTCGACGACTTCGGTGATCCCGCCGGCCGCCAGACGGTTCGGAGTCTCAGTGTTCGGTGGGCAACCCCAACTCGGCCACCCGGTCATAGCCGTCGTCGATCAGCTTGACGTTCCTCCCGGCCCTGGCGCGCAGGCTGGCAGCGATCGAAGCGCGAAACCCCGACGCGCAGTGGACGAGCAGGTGCTCGACGTGGGAAAACGTATGCCTCGGCGCAGCTCAATGAAATGGGATCACCCAAAACCTGGCTATGAGACACGTTCACCGAACGGCGCCGGCATCCGGGCGGAGGGAGCCGCCGATGCGTGGTCGGGCTGCGACGGCTGATGATTTGGCTCCGGCGGGGCTAGCCCAAGGGCTAACCCGGGCTAGAAGCCCAACACCTGTGTCGGGCTCAACCGGCTGGTGGTGGTGCCATCGCCCAATTCCCCCCAGCTGTTGTCTCCCCAGCAGGCTGCGGTGCCGTCGTCGTTGAGCGCACACGAATGGACGTACCCGGCGGTGATCGCGGTGACGTCAGTGAGCCCGGTCACTGGTGTCGGTGTCAACCGGTCTGTGGTGGTGCTATCGCCCAATTCCCCCCAGCTGTTGTCTCCCCAGCAGGCTGCGGTGCCGTTGTCGTTGAGCGCACACGAATGGACGTACCCGGCGGTGATTGCGGTGACGTCGGTGAGCCCGGTCACTGGTGTCGGTGTCAACCGGTCTGTGGTGCTGCCATCGCCCAGCTGGCCGTCGTAGTTGTATCCCCAGCAGGAAACCGTGCCGCCCTGTTTGAGCGCGCAAGCGTGCCATTTACCGGCGGTGATGGCGGTGACGTCGGTGAGCCCGGGCACTGTTGTTGGTGTCAACCTGTTGGTAATGGTTCCGTCGCCCAACTGCCCGTGTTCGTTGGCTCCCCAGCAGGCGGTGGTGCCGTTTCGTTTGAGAGCACACGAAGAGACGTACCCGGCGGTGATGGCGGTGACGTCGGCGAGCCCGGCCACTGGTGTCGGTGTCAACCGGTCCCAGTTGCTCCCGTCGCCCAGCTGGCCGTAGTAGTTGTATCCCCAGCAGGAAACCGTGCCGCCCTGTTTGAGCGCGCAAGCGTGCCATTTACCGGCGGTGATGGCGGTGACGTCGGTGAGCCCGGGCACTGGTGTTGGTGTCAACCGGTCGGTGGTGCTGCCATCGCCCAACTGCCCGCTGGAGTTGCTTCCCCAGCAGGAAACCGTGCCGCCCTGTTTGAGCGCACAAGAATAGTATGGCCCGGCTGTGATGGCGGTGACGCCGGTGAGCCCGGGCACTGTTGTTGGCGTCGACCGGTTGGCGTTGGTCCCGTCGCCGAGTTGCCCGTCGGTGTTGGATCCCCAGCAGGACACGGTACCGGCGTCGTGTTTGAGCGCGCACGAATGGAGGTCCCCGGCGGCAATGGGTGGGGTTGGCGCTGGGATTGGGCAGGCTGAATGCCACAAGAACACCGCCATTTGTGCTCGGGTGACCGGATTCGAAGGGGAAAATTTGCCAAGTGATGTCCCCGAGGTGATCTGCTGTTCGACTAGCCACGTCACCGCAGTCTCATAATAACTGCTTGCAACAACATCGGAGAACCCGTGGGTTCCGATCGGTGCGGGTGACCCGGCAGCGCTCCACAAAAACACCGCCATCTGTGCACGCGTGACCGCTCTGTTCGGTGAGTACTTGCCCGCTGAGGTGCCGGCGGTGATCCCGGCCTCGACCAGCCACGACACCGCATCGCCATAGTAACTGTTGGCAGGGATATCGGTGAACCCGTGATTACCGGCCGGGGCGGGTGAATCGGCTGAATGCCACAAGAACAACGCCATCTGTGCACGCGTGACCGGGCTGTTCGGTGAGTACTTGCCCGGTACGGTGCCAGAGGTGATCCCAGCCTCGACCAGCCAGCCGACCGCGACGTTGTAATACGAATTGGCGGGCACATCGGTAAAACCGTGCGGGGCAGGCGCCACACACGACGCCGAAGCAACATCACCGGCGTGAGGAGTATCGGGAGGCGGACTGTTCTGAGCACCGGCGGGCACCCCCAGGGCCGCCACGACCCCCATCACCAACAACCACCCCGCTACCAGCCGGACCCTCACAAGACGGTTCATGAAACAAACGTATGCCTCGGCGCAGCTCAAGGAAACAGGATCACCCCAAATTTGTTGTGAGACACGTTCGGGCGTCGTCAAATAGACCAGGGGTCGCCCCATATGTCAGTCGCTGGGGTGGATGAAACTCATGGGAATCGACCCTACGGATGGGGTGTGACAATCAAGGTTGAGCGGCGGCCGGAGCCGCTAGACCGGGGCGTGGATCGGCCGTTCGATGCGACCTACCGAAGGGAGCGGTCTTCCGCTCCTGCGACATGACCACATTGAGTCAGCCGGCCCAACAGCCCCTGATGTCCGAATCTTAAGACATCGCGTTAGCATGTCTCGATGTCATCGAACGCAGACGAAGTGGTGGCTGGCCGAGGCGAAAACGTCAGCGGTCAATCGGCGGAGTTCGTCGTCCTCAACGAGGCCATGTTCGGCCCCGCGATCCAAGAATTTCGTCATCGTTCAGCAACCAGCCAGGCTGACCTTGCCGAGCGCTTGGACCTTCATCGCAGCTACCTCTCAGCCTTGGAGAACGGCAGGTCCAACGCAGCCATGCGAGCGATCATGCGTGCCTGTCGTGAGCTTGGCCTCGAGGTTGTCGTACGCCCGAAGACGCTATGAGCGGGAAGCTCAACGTGTGGTGGGGTCAGACCCTCGTCGCAACGCTCGCCGAACGGCGAGGGCGGATGAGCTGCACGTACACCGACCCTTCGATGCCGATGTTCTCGGTGGCGATGCCGACCCGTTCGGCGCCGTATCCCGACCGCTTTACCCGCCCGTTCTTTCACGGCCTCCTCCCCGAGGGGGACGCCCGTCGCATCATTGCGTTCGATCTCGGACTGGGCATCGGCGGTGGCACCGACATGGACCTGCTTCGTGCCCTCGGCCGTGACTGCGCCGGGGCGCTTGTCATCGCCCAAGGCAAGCCTCACCCGTCTGCTCTCGACGGTATCGCGCACGGTCTGAGCTCCGAGCAGATCGCGCAACGGCTTCGGGACCTTCCTGATCACCCACTCGGCGCCGACGGTCTGGTGCGGGTATCCCTGCCCGGGGTCCAGCCCAAACTGTTGCTCGGACGTACGTCAGCAGGGGGGTGGTACTTGCCGGCTGAGGGTCGGCCGTCGACTCATCTCCTCAAACCCGCTCACCGCTTCTTGGCAGGGTCGATCCCCAACGAGTTGCTCTGTCAGCGGTTCGCCGCAGCTGCGGATGTTTCGGCCGCAACCACCGAAATGATGGCCTTCGCCGGTGAGCCGGCGTTGGTGTCGACCCGCTTCGATCGGGAATTCGATGCTTCTGGAGTGTCACGGCGTCTCCATCAGGAGGACGCATGTCAGGCCCTGATGGTGCTGACGGTAGACCCTCGCCGGAAGTGTCAACAGGGTGCGGGCCCGCCGTCCCTCCGCGGTGTCGCCGAGGTGCTCGACCGCTGGGGAGATGGTCCCCAACGCGTGCGCCTGCTGGAGCAGGTGGTCGTCAACATGGTGGTGGGTAACGCCGACCTGCACGGAAAGAACCTCTCGCTGCTGCATCGGGAGGGCGTGGTGTCGTTGGCGCCGTGCTATGACGTGATGAGCACCACGGCGCTGTCGGAGGACGTGTCGACCGGCCTCGGGCTCTTCGTTGGTGACGCCACCGACATCAACGAGGTGACCATGGGCGATGTTGCCGCCGAAGGGGTGTCCTGGGGCCTCCGGCCCGTCTCGGTCGATGCGGTCATCGGTGGGCTGCTCGACCGCATGCCCGACGCGCTGGAGGCAGCCGCCGCTACTGCGATGCCTCCGGACGGCTCGTTCTCGGAACAGCTGCTCGACCACATCGGTGGTCGGCTGCGTCGAGCGCGAACCAACTGGACGACGTCGCTCGGCCGGCGCTGAAGCCGTGAGGGCCCGCTGCGCGCTTGTGCTGAAAGTCAGCAGTATGCATACCATTCAAGTACGAGTCGAAATCATATGTTTACGGTCGTGGCAATCGTGATGGCGCTCTGTATGGCCGGATGCGGGTGTCTGGCCGCAACGCCACCGACCAGCCCAACCTGGCAACAACTGCAGTCTGCAGGAGCCCATCACTGTGTGGCCAGAAGCCGACCAAGTTGGTGAAGGGGGAGCACACCGGCATCCCGAGGGGCGGTGGGCACTTCAGGCTGGTCAAGAAGTTGTACAGCGGCAACAGCGGATAGGTGACCAACGTGCCCGGCGGTTCAGGTCCGTTCACCGCCGTGGTGGCCGACTGCAACCAGGGAGTCTCGCCGTGGCCGCATCAGGTTCTGTTCATCGGGCCTGGCCCGAAGTTTGTAGCTTCAAGTGACCTCTACGATGCCAATTGGAAGACGCACGGACTCACCGGCCCAGCCCGCAATGACGTTGAGTCGATGACCAAGACAAAGACGGGCCTGTCCGTGAACGTCAGTGCCGAGCGGCTGAACGACGCAAGCTGTTATCCCGGCGGCAGCGCCACGGTGACCGTCAAGGTCGCCGGAGGCAAGGTTGTGATCACCAGCATCAAGCGCCGATAGGTAGACCCGATGGCAACGCTCAGGCCGTCCAGCGCCTCTTGGTGAATGGCGGTATCCAACGCATTAACATCCGCCCCATGATGACGAACCGACCTGGTCGACTACTCGCTGTTCTGGTGGCGGTGGCGACGATGGTGGCCGGGTGTCAGTGTGCAGCGCCGCCACCCGCCGCTTCGGCCATGAGGCCGTTCGTCGGCAGTTGGTATGCCAACACCAGTGGCATGACGATCACGTCCGGTGGGCGAGTTTTGGTGGAGATGAAGGACACTTCCGTCATGCCGTTCGACTACCTGACCTTGGATATGACGGCTACCAGCGCCAGTCGCAATATGCTCCAGGCCAAGGTGGTGAAGTCGGACAATCGTCGGGTTCGGGTGGGTTCCACCTATACGTTCAAGCCAACGAGTTGGGGGCTCAGCATGACAGGACCGGTTTCCAAACAATGGTGCACGTTGGCCAACCACAGGCAGGCGAAGTGCGGCGGCTACGGCAACTGACCGTGAAACTGCCTCTTCGCACCGCGCGACCTGTACTGCCGGCACGTCGGTTTCTTCGGATAGCGGTTGTGGCGGTAGTGGCGGTAGTGGCGGTGCCGGCGTGCGGGCAGGCTGAGTCAGCCGGAGAAGGTGTTGCTTCCACGACGACTTCCATTTCGGCCACCACCGCTCGCCTCTCGACCACCTCGGCTCCGAGCACCTCGGCTCCGGCCACGGCACCTCCCCCGACGGAACCGCCCACGACCAGTTCCCCACCGACGACGGCGCCGGCCCCTGCGACGACACCGCCTCCGCCCACGACAGCGCCTCCGCCCACGACAGCGCCCAGGGATGAACCTCTGCAGCTCTCTGGCGACAGCGTTGGCGTCGCCAGGTTCGGAGAAGATGCAGAGCGTTCCCTCGCGTCGCTGTCCGAGAAGCTGGGTAGCCCCAGCGAGGACACAGGATGGGAGGAGTTCCTTCCGGAAAGTGAAGTTGAAGGCACGGAGTACGCCGCGGTTGCGGGGCAGTACTACCAAAGCGATGACAATTTGGGCCCGGCATGGGGATACGCGGTTCACCGGAAAGTGTGCTGGGAGACGCTGTGCGTGCGCCTTGGGGGCGAGTCTCAAGAGACTGCCCAACTGCGGGGTTGGGAATGGAATACCGAGGACTACCTACCCCCGACGGCGACCGTGTCGAACGCTGAACTGGCCGGAACCGGCATACAGCTCGGGTCAACCTGGGAAGAGTTGCAGGCTGCCTACCCCGGCGTTGTCGCCGGACGCGCCGAAGGCGGTGCCTTGGCCGTGGACAATCGGCCTTGGGACGGATTCTTTGACGGGGTGTCAGAGTGGCGACTTTCGGGCACTTCGGCCCAGGAGCAACCCAACTACGCACCGCCCGATGCTCAGGTGGTGCGCTTGTCGGCCGGGGAGGGCCCGCAACCGGGGTGTTGCTGACGGGGCCCGCCGAGTGTCTCTCAGCGGAGGGTTTCGCAGCTGGTGTTACACCAGCTGCGAGATCGAACTGATCGCCGTGTAAGCGGCGAGGGCGATCAGGAGCGCCACAAACCCGGTGGTCAGCTTGGAGGCGGGCACCCGGTCGGCGATGCGCTTGCCCAGCACGGTGCCGATGATGGCCAGCACGAGGAACGGCAGGGCGTCACCCCAGTGAATGTCGAGGGTGCCGGCCCGCAGGCCCAGCGCCATCGCAGAGTTGATGGCGATCACCACCAGCGAAGTGCCCACTGCGTCGGGCATCGAGAACCCCATCGTGAGCACGAGTGCGGGGACGATGACGAAGCCGCCACCAACGCCGAAGAAGCCGGTCATGAGGCCGACGGCCGTGCCGGCGAGCAACACCTTGGGAAGTGCTGCCCAGCTGAGGCTCTCGGGGGCGTCGGCATCTGGATGCTCGACCTTGTGAACCTCGCGGTCGGCGCTTGACAAAGGCACCGCAGCGGCCGATGCGGGGGTGGCAGTCGGAAGCGTGGCGGTCGCGGACGCGCTGGACGTCGTCGACGTCGCCAGAACCGCGGGGGTTTCGACGGCCTGGTCGGTCGTCGTGGGGTCGTCGCTCGACCTGCGGCGCCACATGGCGACTGCCGCTGCCACCATGACGCCGCTGAACGCGAGCAGCAGCACGTCGGGGTCGACCGCCTGGTTGGCGGCGGTACCCAGGTAGCTGCCGCCCAGGCCGGTGATCCCGAACAGCAGTCCATGACCCCACTTCACCCGTCCGGCCCGCCAGTGAGACCCGACGCCCATGAACGATGCGGCACCAACCACGAGCAGGCTGGTGCTGGTGGCCACCTGAGCGGTCTCGCCGGCCCCGTACACCAGGGCGGGGACGGCCAGGATCGAACCGCCCCCTCCGAGGGCACCCAAGCTGAGCCCGATCAACAGACCGAGGGGACTGGCGAGCAGGCCGCGCATCGGCTCAGGCCCGCCCGGTGAGCTCGTCGACCATCTTGTCGATGTCGCACGAGTTGCTCTGGTTGTACGGCAGGCGCCCGAGGAGGTTGCCCATCATGCAGGTGTTGGATGCCGCTGCGAACGCGAGCCCGCCGCCGACTGCTCCGGCGAGAAACCGCGCCTTGGGGAACTTGACGCTGGCCAGCACGCTGCCGGCAATCATCGATCCGGCGACCATGCGAACCTGACGTTCGATGTCCCAGCGAGCCTCGCCGCGCGTGAGCGGGCGGCTGCCGTCATCCCACCCCATCAGCCCCCCTTCAAGGATGTGGGTGTTGGACATCCCGGAACCGGCGAGCGTGCGGTTGGCCTGGGCTGCCCGGCCGCCCGACCGGCAGATGATCACCACCGGCACGTCGAGGTGGGCGCGGATTTCGTCGGCGTGCTCGCCCAACATGTTGAGCGGCACGTTGTAGCTGCCGGGGATGTGGGCGGTCTCGAACTCGGCCGGGCTACGGACGTCGAGCAGCCTCACGTCGTCGCCACGCTCGAGCCATCCGGCCATGGTTGCGCAATCGAGTCGATCGCCGGTGAACTCGGCGGCAGTCGGGGTGGTCGTGAGGGTAGGGGAGGGCATAGGAGGTTCCTTTGTTCGGGGGAGAGTTGGGGAGGAGCGGCGATGGGGCCGCTCGGGGTTAGGCCGGGGCGTGCAGCGCAACCCAGGCGTCGTAGCCGCCGAGCAGGTCGGAGACGTCGGTTGCGCCCTGTGAGCGCAGCCAGCTGGCGCCCAGCGAGGAGCGGTAGCCGCCGGCGCAGTGCACGACGATCGGGCGGTCGAGGTCGATCTCGTCGAGACGGTCCTGCATCTGGGCCAGGGGAATTTCAAGCGCCCCGGGGATGGAGCCGAGGGCGATTTCGCCCGGGTTGCGCACATCGATGACCTGCACGTCGTCGCTGGCAATGCGTGCCTCGTCGAACGCTGCTGCGGTCAGGCGGGAGCACCGCGCGGTGACCTCAGGTTGGGTGACGAACGCAGCCTCGGGGCCTTCGAGAACGCCGATGACGTTGTCGAAGCCGATGCGTCCCAGGCGCAGCTGCGCCTCGGCGCCTTGGCCCGGTTCGGTGATCAAGACGATGTCGGCATCGTGGGGCACGGCGATGCCGGCAAACTCGGCGTAACGACCTTCGAGGCCCACGTTGAGCGATCCGGCCAGGTGCCCCTGAGCGAAGTCGAGGGCGTCACGCACGTCGAGGACGGCCGCCCCATTGCGCTGAGCTTCGAGCACCTGCTCCAGGTTGAGCTGTGCGGGCGGATCGGTGTCGAGCAGCTCGCGGTCGGAACGGTTGGCTACTGCGTCGAAGAAGAAGTACTTGGGCGCCGCTGGCTGTCCCTCGGTCACCAACTCGACGAAACGTTCCTTGCTCATCGGTGCGAGGGCGTAGTTGCTTTGGCGCTGTTCGCCCAGGGTGGAGCTGGTCTCGGTGGACAGGTTTTTACCGCAGGCCGAACCGGCGCCGTGTGCCGGGAACACCCGGGTCTCGTCGGGCAACGGCATGATCTTGTTGCGCAGCGAGTCGTAGAGCTGCCCGCCCAACTCCTCGGCGGTCACGCCGATCGAACTCAGCAGGTCGGGACGCCCGACATCACCGATGAACAGCGTGTCGCCCGTCAGCACGCCGTAGGGCGTCTCGTCATCGGGATGTTCGTAGACGACCACCGAGATTGACTCGGGGGTGTGGCCAGGGGTCGCTCGAAACTCCAGCGTGACCTCGCCCAACGAAATCCGCTCGCCGTCGGTCACCTTGCGGATGGCGAACTCGGTGTCGGCTGCTTCGCCGTAGATGATCTCGGCGCCGGTCGCGGCCGCCATCTCGAGGTGGCCGGAGAGGAAGTCGGCGTGGACGTGGGTTTCGATGACGTATTTGATCTCGACTCCGGCCTCTTTGGCGTCGGCCAGGTATTCCTCAATGTCGCGTCGGGGGTCGACCACGGCGGCCACCCCTGCGTCCGTATCAGCGACCATGTAGCTCGCGTGGGACAGGCAGTCCAGGTAGTACTGGGTGAACAACATCGGTGTCTCCTCGATGGTGGTACCGCTCAGGCGAGTCGGTTTAACGAATGTCCGTACATTAGCACCAACCGTCCGACCGTACGTCTATTCCCAAGCCGTGCTGAGCCGCGTCGGCGACTTGCCCTGTCAGTGTGAGGTGGCAGACGTCGCTTGACAACCCCGCGGCAACTCCGGGATCGCCCGGTTTGGCTCACCTGCCGAAGTGACGAGACCGGCGGACAACTTGGGCGATGTGGTCGGTGATCCGTATGTTCGTACCTATGGTGAACCCGGTCGATCGATCCAGTCCGCTGCCCCTGTGGTGCCAGGTCTCGGACGACCTTCGGCGTCGGTTGGACGCCGGCGACTTTGCCGAGCACTTCCCCGGCGACGGTGAGCTGATGGAGGCCTACGGCGTCAGCCGTCACACCGCACGGGAGGCGGTGCGGCGCTTGGCCGATGCAGGCCTGGTCGTTCGGGAACGGGGTCGGGGAACCCGCGTGACCTCCCCAGGCATCGAACAACCGCTGGGCACCCTGTACTCCCTGTACCGATCGATCGAGGCCCAGGGCTACGAACAGCACAGCGTCGTTCGGGCACTCGATGAGCGCACCAATGCCGAGGCGGCCGGCGTGCTGGGCCTCGACGAAGACGAGGCGCTGGTGTATCTCGAGCGATTGCGGCAGGCCGACGGTCGCGCGCTGGCGCTCGACCGCTCATGGCTGCCCGCGTCGCTTGCCCGCCCCATCCTCGACTGCGATTTCAGTCGCACCGCCCTGTATGGCGAGTTGGCCGAGCGCACCGGTGTTCAGCCGTGTTCGGGCTGGGAGCGCATCCACCCCGAACTGCCCACCGCGGAGCAGCGCAGCCTGCTGGGCATCGGGGCGAAACAGCCGGTGTTTGCCATCGAGCGGGTCACCTACGGCCCCGACCGGCAACACCCGATCGAATGGCGCCACAGCATCGTGCGGGGTGACACGTTCGCCTTCGTGGCCCGCTGGGACTCCCGCGACCAGGGTGCCCAGGCGGTGATGGAGGCTGAAGTGCTGGCGTAACGCTCGCGCTGCGGAACACGCTCGCCGATTACTCAGCGAGTCAGCGCCTCCAGCGCCTCGCCCATCAGGCGATGCACCAGGTTGATGGCCTTAAGGGGGCGCAGCATCACCCGAAACTCCACGATCCGTCCGTCGTCGTCGATGCGGATGATGTCGACGCCGTTGACGTAGGTGCCTTCGAGCGACGTCTCAAACTCCAGTACGGCGGTGTCACCGTCGAGCACCTGCTTGACGTACCGGAAGGCCGTCTCGGTGCCGCCCGAGCCGTCACCGGTCGGCTTCGATCCTGGCAACGTCTGCTTGGCCGCTTCCAAGTACAGGGCGGTCACCGCCTTGCCCGCCTGAGGCGTATAGATGATCGGCGAGTAGAACACGACGTCGTCGGCCAGCAGCGACTCGAGCCCGTCCGGCTCGTCGCCCTGCAGGTAGGCATGCCAGCGGTCGATGGTCTGGTGAATGGTTGATGCTTCCATCGCCCTGACGATAGGCCCGGGTTGGTGGACGGGCTGACAGGATGTGTCGATGAAGCTTGCGATGGCCCTCAACTACTCCGGCGACCCACGCGACACGGCGGCCGAGGCCGCCGACCTGGAACGGGCCGGTATCGACGTGGGATGGGTGGCCGAGCTGTACAGCTTCGACGCCGTGTCCATCCTGGGATATCTGGCGGCCAAGACCGAGACGATGGAGTTGGGCTCGGCGATCCTGCCCATCTACAGCCGTACCCCGACGCTGACCGCCATGACGGCCGCCGGGCTGGATGCGGTGTCGGAGGGCCGCTTCATTTTGGGCATCGGCGCGTCCGGGCCCCAGGTGATCGAGGGCTGGCACGGCGTGCCCTACGACAAGCCGATCGGGCGCCAGCGTGAGCTGATCGAGATCTGCCGCAAGGTGTGGCGCCGCGAAGTGGTCACCCACGACGGCCCCAGCTATCACCTGCCCCTGCCCGAGGGCGAGGGCACCGGGCTGGGCAAACCGCTGAAGCTGATCAACCACCCCAAGCGGGCCAACATCCCCGTGTACATCGCTTCGTTGGGGCCCAAGAACGTCGAGGTGACCGCCGAGATCGCCGAGGGGTGGCTCCCGGTGTTCTTCCACCCGGAGAAGGCCGCCTCGGTGTGGGGCGACTCGCTCGCAGCGGGCGCCGCCAAACGCGACCCGTCGCTGCCCCCGCTCGAGGTGGTCGCCGGCGGCACCGTGTCGATCTGCGGCGAGGCGGAGGCGGCCGAGATCCGCAACGGCGCCCGCTTTATGACGGCGCTGTACGTCGGCGGCATGGGCGCCAAGGGCAAGAACTTCTACAACAACATCTTTTGCAAGTACGGCTACGAGGAGGCCGCAGAGCAGATTCAGGATCTGTACCTGGCCGGCAAGAAGGAGGAGGCGATGGCGGCGGTGCCTCAGGAGTTCCTCGACGCCACCTCGATGGTGGGCGACGAGGGCTACGTGCGCGAGCGCATCGAGGCCTACAGGGCCGCCGGCGTCACCCGCTTGCAGGTCCACCCGGTGGGCGAGAATCCGTTGGAGTTGATCGAGAAGGTCAAGGGCTGGGCGGGCTGAGCGCCGGCGGCCGGCGGGCGCTTGGCCCGGCCAGGGTCGACGGAATGCATCGGGCTCACCACTAGCTTGGTTGGGGTGACACCACGCGACTTCTTCGGCTCCCGAGACTCCGACGACTACTTCGCCTGGGACGATCTCAACGAGCCTGACCAGCCCATCGACGTCGCCACCACCCGGGAGTGGAACTCGCTCGTCGACGTCTTCGAGACAGTTCGGGGTCGCCACCTGCGCGACCTGCTGGCCGAGTCCGGGCGCCGAACTGCGATGACCCTCGAAGTCGGCGACCTGTACCTGGACTTCACCCGGCACCGGGCCACGCCCGAACTGTTGGACGCCCTGGTGGTCGTCGCCGAGCGGGCGGGGCTGAGTGAACGGCGCGACGCCATGTTTGCCGGCGAGCACATCAACAGCACCGAGGACCGAGCGGTCGGCCACGTCGCTCTCCGCGCCCCGGACGATGCGTCCTTCGAGATCGATGGAACCGACGTGGTTCCCGAGGTGCATGAGGTGCTCGAGGCGATGGCCGAGCTGACCGACCGTGTGCACTCGGGCGAGTGGGTGGGGGCCACCGGCGAGCCAATCCGCACGGTCATCAAC
>ERZ1026800.942-NODE-942-length-21072-cov-3.147720_pt1 | contig 21072 bp, 18 predicted proteins | sample MGYA00520873_ERZ1026800 | MGnify/ENA primary metagenome ERZ1026800 (study PRJEB33270, sample SAMEA104284475) | anaerobic digester metagenome | biome: Anaerobic digester microbiome; feature: mesophilic sludge digester; material: Anaerobic digester biomass | place...
GTGCAGATCCACCCCCTGCGCGGTCACCGGGCCACTAGCGGGACTGGTCGTCAGCTCGGCTTCGCTGGCGGGTGTCAGCAGCGGCAGGCGGTGGCGCGACGCCAGCAACACCGCGGCCGACCAGGCGCTGCAGTTCGGCGACAACCACGACGGCATGCAGTTCTTTCCGTTGAAGAACGCCGATGGCACCCAGCGCAGCGACGCCGGCGGTGATGAGACCCAACAGCACGGCGACGCCGACCAGCACACGAGCACCACCCCGTCGCAGCTCGGCCAGGAACGAAGGGCCGGAGGCGAGACCGATGGTGTAGATGAACAGCGCCAGCCCGATCTGCGAGACCACCAGCGGCGTGTTGGCCAGCCGCTCGTCGAACGCCGAGAACGCCAGCCCGACGAACAGGGCGGCCGCCGGGCCCAGCGCGACGCCCTTCACACGCACACTGCCCAGTGCGCCACCGACCCCGATGACGATGAACAGCAGCAGCACCGGGTTGTCGATCAGCAAACGCACCCTCCGGTTCTACCATCAGGCGTTGGCCGTGCCTCCGTGACGGTAGGCGCACAGGTCGAACGCGTTGCCGGCGGGGTCGGCCATGTTGGCGATCGACCCGTACGACTCGTCTCGGAGCGGGGCGATCAGCGACGCACCCAATGACTGCAGGCGGGCCACTTCGCCGGTGAACTCGACCGCGGAGCAGGCGAGGTCGAGGTGAGTGCCTCCCGGCCGATGTGCGCCGCGTTGGATGCCGATGCGGCGAACCTCGTCGGCATCGCTGAGCACCACCCACCGATCGACATCCTCACGCTCGGTTTCGTGCAGGAGCAGCGCCGCGCACCAGAACGCTGCCAGCGAGTGGGGCTGTGGCGTGTCGATGGTGACGAGGTCGAAGCGCGTGGGCATCAGTGCACGGCAGCCGAGTGGGCACCCGCTGCCGCGAGCACGACCTGCAGCAACACGTCGGCGCCGGCCACGACGTCGGCGGGTGTGGTGTACTCGGCGATGTTGTGCGACAACCCATCGACGCTGGGCACGAAGATCATGCCGGTGGGGCACACGCGGGCGAGCATCTGTGCATCGTGACCGGCGCCGCTGGGCATGCGCATGGTGGTGTGCCCCAGCGCACGGGCTGTCGACTCCACGAGACCGATCATCGACTCGTCGAACTCGACGGGCTGGAACCGGGCCAGCGTGCGGCGTTCGATGGTGACGCCTTCCTCGCCGGCCAGCTGCTCGCAGAGCGCAGCGAACACTTCCTCCGCCTGCTGCAGCAGCCCCTCGTCGGTGTTGCGCAGGTCGACCGTGAGCGTGACGGTGGCCGGCACCACGTTGACCAGGTTGGGGTGGAACTCGCAACGGCCAACCGTGGCCACCTGCGTGCCTGCCATCGCGGTGGCGATGGCGCGCACACCGGTGGTGATGGCCGCCGCGACGAAGCCAGGATCGTGGCGCAGGCGCATGGGCGTGGTGCCGGCGTGCGCCGACTGGCCGGTGACGGTGACCTCGGTCCACGAGATGCCCTGCACGCCGGTGACTGCGCCGATGGTGAAGCCTTGGTCCTCGAGCACCGGGCCCTGCTCGATGTGCAGCTCGAAGTAGGCGTGCGGTGCTGTCGCAGTGGGGCATGGGGTGGGGCCGGCGTAACCGATGCGAGCGAGCTCGTCGCCGAGCCGGGCGCCGTCGTCGGCCGCCCGCACGTCGAGTGCCGCTTCCACAGCCATGCCACCCACGTACACCAAGCTGCCCAACATGTCGGGCTGGAAGCGAGCACCTTCCTCGTTGGTGAAGTACGCCACGCTGATCGGGTGCACGGTGGCGACGCCGTGCTGCTCGAGCGTCTCGATCACCTCCAGCCCGCCGAGCACACCCAGGTTGCCGTCGAACCGGCCACCGGTGCGCACCGTGTCGATGTGCGAGCCCACCATCACCGCGGCCGCCTGCGGGTTGGTACCCGCCCGGGTGCCCACCACGTTGCCGACGGCGTCGACGACGACGGAGAGGCCAAGGTCGTGCATCCAGCTCAGCACGAGGTCGCGCCCTTCGCGATCGGCGTCGGTGAGCGCCAACCGGGCACACCCACGCTCGCCGGCAGCACCGTGCACTGCCCCCACCTCGCCCAACGCCTCCAGGCGCGCCCACAGGCGATCGCCGTCGATGCGCAGAGTGGCGTGGCTCACGTCCCCGCCACCGGTCGCCCGAAGTTGAAGGTGGAGATCTCGCGCAGCGCTTCACCGAACCCGCGCACTGCTCCGTCGAACAGTTGGCGCCCCAGCTCGGCCGTCGCAGCAGTGGGGTCGCCGATGTAGCCATCGGGGAAGAAGTCGTTCGACATCCAGCCGAAGCTGACGCGACCGCCGAAGCGCACGTACGTGTTGAGCGCGAGCGCCTCGGGCACCCGCCGCTGCGCAAGCGCGAGGTTCACCAGATGCGGCGCCAGGTGCAGCATGATCGACGTCTCGTCGGTGCCGCCATGCACACCCATGCCCAACTCGTCGGCCGGCGAGGCGCCGCCTTGATCAGCCGGCACGCCGGGGTGGGTGACGAAGGTCATCAGCCCGTGCGCCAGCCGGAGCTCGCGGTTGGCGACGTTGAGCAACGCACTGTTCCCGCCGTGGCCGTTGAGGAACACGAGTCGCTTGGCCGGGGTGGTGGCGATGCAGCGACCGAGGTCGTCGAGCACTGCCAGCAACGTGGTGGCACTGAGCCACACGGTGCCTGCCGACCAGGCGTGCTCGTTGCTCTTCGTGTACTCCAGCGTGGGCAGCAGCCACACGTCGAGCTCGTCGCCCACTTCGGCGATCGCGGCCTGCGCAACGGCCGTGGCGACCACCGAGTCGGTGCTCAGTGGCAGGTGCGGGCCGTGCTGCTCGATCGCCCCCAAGGGCTGCACGAGGATGCTGCGTTCGGTGAGCAGTTCGGTCACTTGCGGGCCGGTGAGGTCGGGAAAGTAACGAACGCGAGTCACCTCTGCACGTTACCTGCGAGGCCCGTTGCGCCCGGCAGAATGGACGCGATGAGTGCGAAACACACCGCCGCCGGCTCCAGCGCCACGACCACCGGCATCGCCGACTTCGATGCAATCGTGGTGGGTGGCGGTCACAACGGGTTGGTGTGCGCCGCGTACCTCGCGCGAGGCGGGCTGCGCACGCTGTTGGTGGAGGCACGACACGCCGTGGGAGGTACCGCCGCCAGCGAGGAGTTCGCCGGTGCGATGGTGAACATCTGCAACTGCGACCACATCACGTTCCGAACCACACCGGTGATCGAGGAGCTGGGCCTTGCCGGCCACGGGCTGCGCTACCTGGAGGTGGAGCCGGCACAGGTGAACATGTCGTGGAGTGGTGGTGCGGCGTGGGCCAGCTACCACTCGCTGGAGCAGACGCTCGACTCCATCGGCCGCAACTACCCCAGTGAGGTCGACGGGTACCGTCGCTACGTGAAGGCAGCGATGCCGGCGGTGCAGTTGGTGTTCGACGCGGCCAACGACCCGCCGAGCGTCCGGGGCCTCACCAGGAAGGTGCTCGCCAAGCGTGGGCGCGGCGTCGCCACGATGCTGCGCTGGAGCCGCCGCAGCGCGGCCGACGTGATGCGCGAGTTCTTCACCACCGACGCACTGCAGGGCCCCGGCATGCTGGTGGGGCCGATGGTGTGGGGCATCTCACCCGAGTTCAAGGGCAGCGGCCTCGGAGCGCTCACCTACGCGCTGCGCCACGTCGGCCGTGTCGGCCGGCCTGTCGGTGGCAGCGGCGAGGTGCCCCGCACGCTGCGCGCTTCGTTCGAGGCCGCAGGCGGCGTGGTGCGGGTGAGCACCCGGGTGGAGGCCATCACCTGCGAGGGCGACGGCGTGCGCGGCATCACCCTCGCCGACGGCACGGAGATCACGGCGCCGATCGTGGTCTCCGCCTGCAACCCGCACGACACGTTCCTCTCCTGGTTGCGCAACCCACCGTCGCAGGCTCACGCGATGGTGCAACGGTGGAAGGCGATCCCCCACGACGACGGCTACGAGTCGAAGCTCGACGCAGTGATGACGGCAGTGCCCCACCTGCGCGCAGCCCAGCAGGCCGGGCTGGATGGCGACCTCACCGCCACCTACGCAATCGCGCCCACCATCGCCGACATGCACCGCGGCTACGAGATGATGGCTGCCGGCCGAGTGCTCGAGCGGCCGGGCCTCATCGCCAACGTGCCGTCGGTCGGCGACACCACCATCGCACCCGACGGGCGGCACGTCCTGAGCCTCGAGACGCTGTACACGCCGTACGGCCTGCCCGGGGGCTGGGCGTCGTCCACCGAACCAGCGCGGTGGCTCGACCTGTTCGCCGACCTGGCCGAGCCGGGCTTCAAGGACAGCCTGGTCGAGTGGCGAGCGATGACCCCCGATCGCTACGAGCGCGAGTTCCACCTGCCCCACGGGCACGCCACCAGCTTCGCCGGCGGGCCGCTGGCAGCGCTGCACAACAAGAACCCCGAGCTCACCCGCTACGAGACGCCGGTGAAGGGCCTCTACATCACCGGCGCCGCCACCTTCCCCGGTGCAGGCGTGTGGGGCGCCAGCGGCCGCAACGCGGCGATGACGGTGCTGCGCACACTGTGAGCCCAACCAGCCTCACGGCTTCTGGGCGTGATCCGTTCCAATTCGACGTCCGGGCGTGATCCGTCTCGGACAGTGAGACGGAATCCGACCAGAAGCCGGCAGCGACAGCCTCCGAGCGGGGTCGGCTCGACCCACCTGGGCCGAGCGTGAGGCGTCAGGCGTCCTTGACCGACCAGTCACGCCGCGCGACGGGCTCCTTGTCGCTCCAGGGGAAGTTGATCCACTGGTCGGTGTGCTTCCACACGTACTCGCACTTCACCACCGAGTGGCTCTTCTCGTACAGGCACGCAGTGCGCACCTCGGCCACCTTGCCGGCGCAGAACTCCATCACGCTGCGCAGCGTGTGACCGGTATCGGCGACATCGTCGGCGATGAGGATGCGAGCATCGCTGACGTCGACGAAGTCGGGGGCAGGCGGCAGGATGCGGGGTACCTCCAGCCGTTCGTCGACGCCGGTGTAGAACTCGACGTTCATCGTGTAGACGTTCTTCACGCTGAGCGCATACCCCAGCGCACCTCCGATGAGCAGGCCGCCACGGGCGATCGACAGGATCATGTCGGGCTCGTAGTCGTCGGCTACCAGCTGAGCCAGCGCGCGCGAGGCCTCACCGAAGATCTCCCAGGACATGATTTCGCGTTCGTTCGACACGAGTTGCAACCTAACCCATCACGCCCACGGCCGCGAAGAGCACCCGGCAGTCACAGGCAGATGTCGGCGGGGCGCACCGGCACCCGCCACAGGTCCTTGCCCAATGCGTCGCGAATCGCGGCCACCACCGCCGGGGTGGACGAGATGGTGGGCGGTTCGCCGACGCCCTTCGCGCCCAGCGGGGCCATCGGGTCGGGCTCCTCGATCAGCGAGATGACGACATCGGGCATGTCGAGGAACGTGGGCAACAGGTAGTCGGTGAAGCTGGCGTTGCGCACATGACCGGCTTCCTGGATGATCTCCTCCATCACGGCCAGGCCGACGCCCTGAGCGATGCCGCCCTCGATCTGACCGACCACGCTGAGCGGGTTCAAGGCCCTGCCCACGTCTTGCGCTGTGGCGATCTGCACCACCTTCACCAGACCCAACTCGACATCGACATCGACCACGGCTCGGTGCGCGACGAACGCGAACGCCGTGTGGCAGTTGCCCTGGCCCATCTCGTCGAGGTCTTCCGTGGGGCGGTGGTGGTGCTCGAAGGTCTGCTCGATCACCACCCCGGCCGAGGCGAGGCCGACCGGCACGCGCAGCGTGCCACCGGTGTCGACCACATCGGAGCCGTCGATCGCCAGCCGCAGCGGATCGACGCCGTGCGCAGTTCCGACACGCTCGAACAACCGCTCGCGCACGAGGCGACAGGCGCCGTCGACCGCTCCCCCACTCATCCAGGTCTGGCGCGAGGCCGACGTGGAACCCGCCGACCCGATGGTCGTGTCGATCGGCTCGAGCACGACCTCGTCGACGCCCAGGACGCTGCGTGCGATCTGGCCGGCGATGGTGACGAAGCCCTGACCGACTTCAGATGTCGCGAACTTGACGAACGCCACCCCGTCGGCCAACCGCACGCGCGCCGTGGAGTAGTCGTCGAAGGCTTCGCTGTACATCAGGTTCTTGATGGCCACTCCCCAGCCGATGCCGCGCCGCACGTGCCCCACGTCGGCCGTCAAGCCGCTGCCACCGGGCAGTCGCAACGGGTTGGCGTCGCGCCCACCCACCGGCTGATCGGGCAGCGGCAGCGCCGCCGTCTCCTGGATGCAACGGGCAACCGGCGCCACGTTCTGGATGACCTGGTCGGTGATGAGATGATCGCCGGTCTGCATCGCGTTGAGCAGTCGAATCGACACCGGGTCGGAGCCGACCGCTGCCGCCAGCCTGTCCATCTGGCCTTCGTGGGCGAAGCACGCCTGCACCACACCGAACCCACGCATCGCGCCGCACGGCAGGTTGTTGGTGCGCACCGCCCACCCGTCGACGGTGGCGTTGTCGCACTTGTACGGGCCCTGCGCGTGGGTGACGGCGTTGATGAGCACGGCCGACGACGTGCTGGCATAGGCCCCGCCGTCGAACACGAACCGGGCCTCGATGCGCCGGATGCGGCCGTCGAGCTCGGCATGGTGGCGCATCCAGATCGTGCACGGATGACGATGCACGTGCCCGAGGAAGCTCTCCTCCCTGCTGTACGCCATGCGTACCGGGCGCCCGGTGCGCAGGGCCAGCAAACAGGTGTGCACCTGCAAGCTGATGTCTTCGCGCGCCCCGAACGCTCCGCCCACACCGCCGAGCGTGAGGCGCACCTTGTGCGCCGGGAACCCGAGGCAGGCGGCGATCTGCTTCTGATCCTCGTGCAGCCACTGCGTCGCGACGAACAGCTCCACGCCGTCGCCACCGCTGTCGGGCACGGCGAGCGCAGCCTCCAGCCCGAGAAAGGCTTGGTCCTGCATGCCCAGGTGATAGGTGCCCTCGACCACCACCGGCCCGTCGATGGTCTGGTCGCCGCGCACGATGCGCTGGTGGCGCACGACGTTGCCGTCGGGGTGGATGGACGGGTGCGTACCGTCGACCGCACGCTGCGGGTCGACCAGTGGCGCCAGCAGCTCGTACTCGACGACGATGGCGGCAAGCGCACGGCGGCAGGTGTCGGGATGATCGGCGGCGACAGCAGCCACCGGCTCACCCACGTACCGCACGACATCCGAGGCGAACACCGGTTGATCGCTGCTGATGAGGCCGTAGGTGGCCTTGCCGGGCACGTCGGCGGCCGTGACGACGGCCTCGACCCCGGGAATCCTCCAGGCACCCGACACGTCGATGCCGGTGATGCGCGCGTGCGGATGCGGCGAGCGCAGGGTGGCCCCCCACAAGAAGCCATCGGCGGTGAGGTCGCTCGAGAACGCGAAGGTGCCCTGCACCTTCGCCACACCATCGGGCCGCGCGACGCTGTCGCCGAGGCGGCCACCGACGTCGCGACGAGTTGCCGAGTCGGTCATGGCGCCACCTGCGCGCGGCGAGCGACTGCAACCCGCTGCACCGCGTCGATGATGCGGCCGTAGCCGGTGCAGCGGCAGATGTTGCCCGACAGCTCCTCGCGTATCTCCATCTCGGTGGGCTCGGGAGAACGCTCGAGCAGCGAGTGCGTGGCCATGATGAGGCCAGGGGTGCAGAACCCGCACTGCACCGCCCCGGCATCGACGAACGCCTGCTGCACATCGCTGGGCGAACCCACGGGGGCGACCCCTTCGATGGTGACGATCTGCTGCCCTTGCGCGGCCGCGGCGAGCACGAGGCAGCTGCACACCAGCGCGCCATCGACCAGCACGCTGCACGAGCCGCACTCGCCCTGCTCGCATGCACCCTTGCTGCCCATCAGCCCCAGCCGCTCGCGCAGCACGAACAGCAGGCTCTCGCCCAGCCACGCGTCGCGCACGTCGCGACCCTGGCCGTTGACGTGCAGCACGTACGCCTGGTTGCTGCCGAGGTCGGTACCCGCTGGATCACTCATTCGGAAACGCCCTTCGCAGCAGTCGGCCCGCCAGCACGCCAACGGCGTGGCGGCGATAGGCGGCGGTGGATCGATGATCGTCGATGGGTCGGGCCTCGTCGCGGGCGAGTGCGACGAAACGCTGCAGCGCTTCGGCAGCGACACGCCGGTGCTCGAAGTCGACATGCTCGCGAGCGAAGCGCTCTGCATCGGGGCACCGCAGCACAGTGGGGCCGACGGACCCGAGCGCCAGGCGCACCGACTCTGTGACCGTGTCGGTGACCAGCGCGACGCTGGCCACCGCGATCACCATCGCGTTGCGCACGCCCACCTTGCTGTAGCCCTGCCAACCGCCGAGCACCGGCACGGTGACACCCGTGATCAGTTCGCCCGGCAGGCGGGCGGTTCGCTTGGGCGCCACCATGAACTCGGCGAGCGGCAGGTCGCGTGCGCCGGCGGCCGATGCGAGGTGCACCGTGGCATCGAGCGCCGCCAGCACGGGCAGCCCATCGCCGGCCGGCGAGCAAGTACCGAGGTTGCCGCCGATGGTTGCAGCATGGCGGATCTGTGGCGACCCCACCGTGCGCGCTGCCTGTGCCAGCGCCGGCGCCCACGAGGCGATCGGCTCGTCGGCGATCTCCGCGTAGGTGACGCCCGCGCCGATGTGCAGCACGCCGGCCACCGGATCGTGGTGCCAGGTGCGCAGCTCGGCGACCCGCGCAAGCGCGACGACCTCCGACACCTGACGATGACCGCCGTTGAGCTCGACCATCAGGTCGGTGCCGCCGGCCAGCAGCGTCGCGTGCGGCGAACGCGCGAGCGCCTGGAGGGCATCGTTCAACGAGGCAGGGACGATCACTGACATGGTGCTGCGACGTTACATTTCGTCAGCGCCGAAGCACGGCTTCACTCGACGACCAGTCCGTCGATGCCGTCCTCCGGCGGCGGCATCTTCGGGTCGAGCTTCTCCAGATGGTGCAGCAGGATCTTCGCCACTGCCAGGTTGCGCACCCAGTTGCGGTCCGCGGGCACCACGTACCATGGCGCAGCAGCGGTGCTGGTGCGACCGATGGCCTCCTGGTACGCCTGCTGGTACTTCGCCCACAGCTTGCGGTCGTCGAGGTCGCCGAGGCGGAACTTCCACCGCTTCTCGGGATCGTCGACGCGTTCCTGCAGCCGCTTGCGCTGTTCGTCCTTGGAGACGTTGAGGAAGCACTTGACCACCGTGGTGCCCTCGTCGGCGAGCAACTGCTCGAACCCGCGAATGTGCTCGTACCGCTTCGACCACACCGCGCGCGGCGCGAAGTTCTTCACCCGCACCACCAACACGTCTTCGTAGTGGCTGCGGTTGAAGATGCCGATGAGGCCCTTGGCCGGCACCTCGGCGTGCACCCGCCACAGGTAGTCGTGCTGCGCCTCGGGCCCGCCGGGCACGCCGAAGCTGGAGACCCGGAAGCCGGCCGGGTTGAGGCCCGACAGCATGTTGCGAATGGTGCCGTCCTTGCCGGCCGCGTCCATGGCCTGCAGCACCAGCACCACGCTGCGCTGCTTCTCGGCGAAGAGGCGCTGCTGCAGCACATCGAGCCGCAGCTTCACGCGCCCCAGCTCGCGCGCCGCCGACTCCTTGTGCCAACCGAGCGTGGCATCGGTGGAGTGGTCGCGCAGCTCGAACTGCTTGTGATGGTTGACGCGCAGCGGCGCGATCGGGTCGGAGGCCATGCGGCCGACGCTACTTCACCGAGTCGCCGGATCGTATGGGCAGTGGCGACAACCGCTCTCGCAGCAGTAGCCGCGATCAGCCAGGAAGCGTGCCGTGAACACCGTGTTGCCGGTGACCGGATCGCGGTATGCCGGCACTCCCGCGGCCACCGCGGCGGCGTGCCGGGCCATGCCATCGTCGAAGCTGCGGTGGCGAGGCGAGTAGCGACGAGGCAACGGCAACGTCAGGTGGTGCTCTCGCAGCGCTCGCACCTCATGACCGTACCTCCGTGTTGACCGCGGCCTTCTCGTTGTGGCTAAGGTGCCTCTCACCGAGGTGTGATGGGGGTCACACCGGCTCCCCAGCGACGCCTCGGCCATGAGTACTCGCTCACACACGAAATGGGGGAAGAGGATGAGTCACTTGAACGCACCGTCACGGCGCAAGCCGGGCAGGCTGCTGGCCGCCTTGGTCATCAGTGCAGGTCTTATCGGGGTCGCTTGCGGCAGCGACGACACCGGCAGCAAGACGACCGACGCCACGTCGCCGGCTTCCGAGACCACGGGTCCCGGCACCGAAGAAACCACGCCGGTCGTCGAGACGACCGCGGCGCCGCCCACCACGGCAGCCGGTGAAGTACCGGTGCCCGGCGGCAAGGTGGTGATGGCCATCGAGGCCGACACCTCCAGCCCCTGGCGACCGTCGGAGATGGTCTGCGCGATCGCGTGCTACCAGGTCATCCGCAACATCTACGACTCGTTGGCCATGCCTAACGGCGCAGGCTCATGGAGCCCGTACCTCGCGTCGGCCATCACACCCAACGACGACTTCACCGTGTGGTCCATCACCGCCCGCGACGGTGTCACGTTCCACGACGGCACCCCGTTCGACGGCGCAGCCATCGTCGAGAACCTCGCCCGCGCCAAGGAGGGCATCCTCACCGGCAACGCACTGCGGCCCGTCGAGACCATCGAAGTCGATGCTGCCGATCCGATGACCGCAGTGGTCACGATGAACACCTCGTGGGCGGCGTTCCCGTTCACGTTGGCCGGTCAGGCAGGCATGCAGGCCTCGCCCACCTGGCTCGCGGCCAGCGACGGTGACGACACGCTGAAGTCGAAGCCCGTCGGCACCGGCCCGTTCGTGTACGCCGACTACCGGCCCGGCGAAGTGTTCTCGATGACCAAGAACCCCGACTACTGGAACGCACCGTACCCGTACCTCGACGCCATCGAGTTCCGGCCCATCGCCGACGGCCTCAACCGCCGCGACGCGTTGAAGAGCGGCACCGTCGACCTCATCCACACCACCAACGCAGAGTCCATCCTCGAGTTCCGCGACAACCCCGATGAGTACCCGATGGTCGAGATCAGCAACAACGCCGAGACCGCCTACACCCTCCTGCACGTGACGCAGGAGGGTTCGCCGCTCACCGACGTCCGCATCCGCTGCGCACTTGCCTGGGCGAGCGACGAGCAGTTGCTCATCGACACCATCGGTGGCGGCCTCAACCAGATCGCGTACGGCCCGTTCTCGCCCACTCAGGTGGGCTACCTCGAGTCGACGGGCTTCCCGGAGGCACAGGACATGGCCAAGGCGCAGGAGCTGATCGCGGAGTACAAGGCCGAGTTCCCCGGCCCGCTCTCGTTGTCGCTGGCCACCACCACCGACCAGACCAACCTCACCATCGCCCAGCAGCAGCAGCAGTGGTGGACCGAGGCCGGCATCGACGAGGTCACCATCGACCAGATCGACCAGGCCAACGCCATCGTCACCGCCCTGCTCGGCAACTTCCAGGTGTTCCAGTGGCGCAACCACGGTGGCTTCGACCTCGACCAGCAGTACATCTGGTGGCACTCGAAGGCAGCACCGCCCGTCGGCGAGCTGGCACTGAACTTCGGCCGCATCCGCGACCCGCAGCTCGATGCCCTGCTCGACGAGAACCGCGCCAGCACCGACGCGGCACGCAAGAAGGAGATCGCCGAGGAGGTCAACTTGTTGTTCGGCACGCAGTGCTACGACATTTGGGGCAGCTACACCATCTGGGGCGTCGCCGGCAAGCCGTCGGTGCACGGCGTCACCCTGTTCCCGCTGCCCGATGGCAGCAACGCCCCGTTCGGTGCTGGTTTCGCGGGCACGTTCTACCCGATGACCCTCTGGGTCGAGCAGTAGTCAACCGCAACCGTCAGTAGGAGAAGAAGGGACCACCACCACCGATGCGATATGTGCTTCGCAAACTCGCGCAAACCATATTCGTCGTGGTGGTGGTCACCTTCCTCACCTCGATCGCCCTCCGCTTCCTCCCGGGTGGCACCGATGTCATCGTCGCTCTCAAGACGGGGCCCGGCGCCAGCCCGGAACAGGCACAGGCAGTCCTCAAAGAGCTCGGGCTCGACCAGCCGTGGTACACGCAGTACTTCACCTGGATGAAGAACTTCCTCACCGGCGACTGGGGCACCACCTTCCAGACCAACCAGTCCATCGCCACCGAGGTGAAGCGGGCGCTGCCCGTGTCGTTGTACCTGATGATCTACGGCCAGATCCTGGCGCTGTCACTCGCCGTGCCCACAGCGGTGTGGTCGGCGTACAAGCAGAACTCCCGCTTCGACAGAGCCTCCAGCACGTCGGCGTTCGCCATGCTCAGCATGCCCAACTTCGTCGTCGCCCCCATCCTCATCCTGTTCTTCAGCGTCAACAACAAGTGGTTCCCGTATCCCTCGATCTACACGGGTCTGTTCGACGATCCGGTGGCTCACTTCAAGGCATTCGTGCTGCCCACGCTCACCATCTCCATTCCGCTGTACGCCGGCTACATGCGTGTGCTGCGCTCCGACATGATCGGCACGCTGCAGAACGACTTCATCACCACTGCTCGGGCGAAGGGCGTCGGCACAGGGCAACTGCTGTTCAAGCACGCACTGCGCCCGTCGCTGTTCTCCATCGTCACCTCAGCCGCCGTCAACATCGGGGCGCTGATGGGCGGCGTGGTCATCGTCGAGCAGTTCTTCCTGCTCAACGGCATGGGCCGGCTGACAGTGGAGAGCATCTTCCGTCGCGAGTACCCCACCGTGCAGTACACGGTGGTCATCCTCGCCCTCATCTATGTCTTCATCAACTTCTTCGTCGACCTCGCGTACGCCTGGATCGACCCGAGAGTCCGTGCCAACCGGGCACTGGGGTAACGCCATGACCGACATCGATGTCATCACCGACGAGCACGCTCCCGTCGTACCCGTCGTCAGCGACGCACCCGTCAAGCAACTGAAGGTGAAGCGCCGCGGGCGCGTCACCAAGTGGCTGGCCATCGGCTGGTTGGTGTTCATCACCGTCAGCGCCATCGGGGCCAACTCGCTGCCCTACATCCCTCACTCGTGCGCACCCAACGAGAAGCTGTGCAGCACCGCCGTCAAGGGCGACCTGCGCATGAGCCAGTTGCCCCCGAAGTGGGCCTGGTTCGCCGACGCCCCCAAGCCGGTGAAGGGCAGCCCCGAACGAGCCGGCCTGATGGGCACCGACAAGAACGGGTTCGATCTGTTCAGTCGGGCCATGCTCGGCGCCCGCAACTCGCTCATCATCGCCGGCCTGGCCATCACCTTCGGCCTCGCCATCGGCACCTTCCTGGGCATGGTGGCCGGCTACTTCAGGGGCTGGGTCGACACCGTGATCGAGAACATCTCCAACGTCTTGCTCGCCTTCCCAGCGCTCTTGCTGGCCATCTTCCTGGTGACGTTCTTCAACGACCCCAACACCACCGGTGGGGCCAGCACGCGACCACTCTGGCCCATCATCCTGGCGTTGGTCATACTCTCGATACCACCGCTCACGCGCCTCGTGCGGGCCAACACCATCGCCTACGCCCAGCGCGACTTCGTGGTCGCCGCTCGCAGCCTCGGCGCGAAGGGCAGCCGCATCCTGTTCAAGGAGATCCTGCCCAACATCGTGCCCACGCTCATCTCGTTCGCACTCACCGGTCTTGCGCTGCTCATCGTCGCCGAGGGTGGTCTGGCGTTCCTGGGCCTTTCGGTGGAGGCGCCGGTGCCCACGTGGGGTGCGATGATCGCCGCCGGCTCCGAGCCGTTGCGCAACGGCGCATGGTGGATCTCGCTGATGCCCGCCTTCGTGATGTTCCTCACCGTGCTCTCCATCAACCTGCTCGGCGACGTGCTCGCACAGCGCTTCAACTCTCGGGAGGCCATCGGATGAGCCCGCAAACGCAGGCATCCTCCCGCCAGGTCGACGGGCCGCTGCTCAAGGTCACCGACCTGCGCACGGCGTTTCGCACGGATCGCGGCCTGGTCAAGTCCGTCGACGGCGTCAGCTTCACACTCGACCGCGGCAAGTCGTTGGGCATCGTCGGCGAGTCGGGCTCGGGCAAGACCGTGCTGTCGCGCTCCATCATGGGCTTGCTGCCCAAGCGCAACACCGAGCGGTCGGGCTCGGTGGTGTTCGAAGGCCAGGAGATCATCAACCTCTCGTTGAGCGAACGCCGCAAGGTGTGGGGCAAAGAGATGTCGATGATCTTCCAAGATCCGATGACCTCGCTCAACCCTGTCATGCGCGTGGGCAAACAGCTCGGCGAGGGGCTCAAGATCCACCTCGGAATGAGCAAGGCCGACGCTCGCGCAACCGCGTTGCGGCTGCTGCAGGACGTGCGCATTCCCGAGCCGGAGAAGCGGCTCGACCAGTACGCGTTCGAACTCAGCGGCGGCATGCGCCAGCGCATCATGATCGCGCTGGCGATGTCGTGCGGCCCCACGCTGCTGTTCGCCGACGAGCCCACCACCGCGCTCGACGTCACGGTGCAGGCGCAGATCCTCGACCTCATCGGCGAGCAACGCCGCGACCGCAACATGTCGGTCATCCTCGTCACCCACGACCTCGGTGTGGTGGCCGGTCACACCGATGAGATCGCGGTGATGTACGGCGGCAAGCTGGTGGAGAAGGCGCCCACCCGGGTGCTGTTCGCCAACATGAAGATGCCCTACACCGAGGCGTTGCTGAAGAGCATCCCCAAGATCGAAGATCCCAGCCACACCCGGCTGCACGTCATCCCCGGTCGCCCGCCGGATCTGGTGAACCCTCCGAAGGGATGCCGGTTCTCACCGCGCTGCGCGTTCGTACAGGATCGCTGCCGAGAGGAAGAGCCCCCGTTGATGTCCGCCGAGCACCCCGAGCACGTGTACGCCTGCTGGTATCCCGTGGGCTCGCCGGTGCATCGTGAGCGCACCGCACAACTGGCAGCCGAGAAGGTAGGGGCACACTGATGGCCGGTAGCGGCAAGGCGCACCTGCGCACCACCGGCGACGTGCTGCTGCGCGTGGAAGACCTGGTGATGGAGTTCCCCGTCGGTCGCACCGGCTTGAAGGTGCATGCCGTCAGCGGCATCAGCTTCGACGTGCTGCGCGGCGAGACCCTCGGGGTCGTCGGCGAGAGCGGGTGTGGCAAGAGCACCACCGGCAAGGCGCTGATGATGCTGCCGCGGCCCACCAGCGGCTCGGTCGAGTTCGAGGGCAAGGAGCTCACCTCGCTGCCCGCCGACGAGATGCGGTCGGCCCGCACTCGCATGCAGATGATCTTCCAGGACCCCATCTCGTCGCTCAACCCGCGACGCAAGGTGCGCGACATCGTGCGCGAGCCGCTGGTCATCTGGAAGCGCGGCACCAGTGCCGAGCAGTTGAAGAAGGTCGATGCACTGCTCGAGGAAGTGGGCATCGACCCTCAGCGCGCGGCGGAGAGCCAGGCCCACCAGTTCTCCGGCGGCCAGTGCCAGCGCATCTCCATCGCCCGTTCGTTGGTGCTCGACCCCACTCTCATCATCTGCGACGAGCCGGTGAGCGCGCTCGACGTGAGCGTGCAGGCCCAGGTGCTGAACCTGCTGGAAGACCTGAAGGCGAAGCACGGCCTGACCCTCGTCTTCATCGCGCACGACCTTGCCGTGGTGAAGAACATCAGCGACCGCATCCAGGTGATGTACCTGGGCAAGATCTGCGAAGTGGCGCCGTCCAACTCGCTGTACGACTCGCCGGCGCACCACTACACCAAGGTGCTCATCGACTCGATCCCGGTGCCCGACCCCGAGATCGCCATCGGCCAGGTGGCCATCGAAGGCGAACCTCCTTCGCCGGTACTGCCCCCGCCCGGATGCCGGTTCAACCCCCGCTGCGCGGCGGCCGACGACCGGTGCCGCACCGAGGAACCGCAGCTGCGCGAGGTGGGCGATGCGGGTGGGGGCCACTACGTGGCATGCCATCACCCGCTCATCGGCGGCGAGGCACCGCTGGTCGTTCGGCTCCCCGCCCGCTGAGGCGGCAGCACACCACCGTCGGCGGCACGAAACCGCCTCAGCTGTTCGTGTAGCGCGGCGGGCGCCGTTCGGCGAAGGCGGCAAGTGCTTCGCGATGGTCGGCCGTGGCGCTGGCCATGATCTGCTGCCGGTTCTCCATGTCGATCGCGTTCTGCAGCGCCGGAATCTCCAGCGCTCCCCACATGCCCTCCTTGGTGAGGGCCACCCCGAACGGGCTGTTGCGCATGATCTCGTGCGCCTTGGCGATGGCCGCATCGAGCAGTGCATCGTCGTCGAGCAGGTCGACCACCAGCCCGATGCGGTAGGCCTCGTCGGCGTCGAACACGCGGCCGGTGAGCATCAGCTCCTGCGCCCGCGCAGCACCCACCAGGCGCGGCAACAGCCAACTGGTGCCGATGTCGCACGCCGACAACCCGATGCGGATGAACGCGGCGTTGAACTTCGCCGAGCGGGCGGCCAGGCGGATGTCGGAGCCCAGCACCAGTGCGAACCCGCCGCCGGCCGCGGGGCCGTTGACGGCAGCGATGACCGGCTGCGGCAGGGACCGCAGCGCGGGGATGAGCGAGGCGATGTGCCGCTGCACTGCGAACCCGGCCTGCGTGCGGCCGAGGTGCTCGGTGTGCGGCGCCGTGCCGTAGCCACGCAGGTCGAGCCCGGCGCAGAACCCGCGCCCGGCGCCGGTGAGGATCACCACCCGCACCTCGGGATCGACCGCGACCTGGCGCAGGTGCTCGTGCAGCGACTGCACCAGCTCGCCGGTCATCGAGTTCAGCGACGAGGGCCGATTGAGTGTGAGGAGAGCGACGCCCTCGGCGGGTGCGGTGCGTTCGACGACGGACATGCCCCATGCTGTCCGATTCATCGTCACACCGACGAGTTACGCTCGCCACGTGGCACCCACCCCGCTCGCTGCTCCGCACAGGGGCTCGTTGCGGGGGGTGCTGTCCGTGTACCGCTTCGGTGGCGGCGACCGCACCACGCGGCTCACGCACGGTGAGTTCTGGCGCGCCACGTACACCCCTGATGGCGCCGGCACGCTGCACCTCGACTGGCGCAGCGGGTCGGTGCAGGCAGTCGCCTACGGGCCCGGGGCCGCTTGGTTGCTGGCGCAGGTGCCGGCGCTCACGGGTCGGCTCGACCCAGGCCACGTGTTCGCCGGTGCTCACCCACAGATCCTCGCTGCTCAGCGCGACCACCCCGACGTGCGCTTCGGTGCCAGCGGCACGCTCTACCACGAGCTGATCCCGGTCATCCTCGGCCAGCGGATCACCGCCGGCGAGGCCACCCGCCAGTGGCATCAGCTCGTGTACCGCCTGGGTGCGGCGGCCCCTGGCCCACGAACCGACCTCCGGCTGCCGCCGTGCCCCGGCGATCTGGCCACACGCCCCTCGTGGTGGTACCACCCACTGGGCATCGAAGCCAAGCGCGCCGATGCGCTGCGTCATGTCGCTCGCCACGCTCACCACCTCCACGAGTGGGCCGCGCTGGGCCCGGCGATCGCCGGGCAACGCCTTGCGCTCATTCCGGGTGTGGGTCAGTGGACGGTGGGGTCCGTGCTGGCGACCGCGATGGGCGATCCGGATGCACTGGCGGTGGGCGACTACCACTTGAAGAACGTGGTGGTGCATGCGCTCACCGGGCGCGCACGAGGCACCGACGAGCAGATGCTGCAGCTGCTCGCACCGTACGCCGGCCAACGCGGCCGGGCGGTACGCCTGCTGCAACTGGCCGGCCACCGAGCACCGAAGTTCGGGCCCCGCCAGCGGGTGCTGCCGACGAACCGTTGGTAACCGGTCCCGGGTGTTAGCGTCGCTTCGTTTCGACGCCGCATGAACAGTTTCGACGCCGCGGAACCCTTCGACGCAGCATGAACGACAGATGACCACCACCACCACCGACCTTCCCACGTTCGACCCTGTGACCGACACCGCTGCGTGGCGTGGCGTGTTGCGCAAGGTCGGGCTCGTCTACCTGTTCTCACGTCTGTGCGTGTCGATCGGCGCCGCGATCGTGGCCGCCGAACTGCGCGCCGACGCCAACATCGTCACCTCCGATTTCCCGAACAGCCCGTTCGCCGACCCGCACTACGCGAGCAAGCCGATTCCCGGCAGCGCCATCCGCCCGATGCTGGATGTGCTCACCTCCTGGGACGGCATCTGGTACCTGCGCATCGTTCGCTTCGGGTACCCGCACACCGTTCGCCCCAACATCACCTACGGCATGAGCGACGCTCGCGCGGCCTTCTTCCCGGCGTATCCGATGCTCGTTCGGCTGGTCGACCGCATCCTGCCCGGTGGCGACACCATCGCCGCGCTCTTCACCAACTTCGTGCTCGGTGCCGCGGCCATCCTGATCGCCGGCCTCCTCGCGCGCGAGCTGTTCGGGGTGCGCGTCAGCGAACGCACGATGGTGCTGATGGCGTTGTTCCCCGGCAGCTTCGTGCTGTCGTTCGCCTACACCGAGGCGTTGCTCATCACCCTGGCGGGCGGCTGCCTGTGGTTCCTGCTCAAGCGCCAGTGGTTGCTGGCCGGGGTGCTGGCAGCCATCGGCACTGCCACTCGCCCGAATGGCATCGCGCTGGTCGCTGCCTGCGCGGTTGCGTCGTTCTTCGCCATCCGCGAGCGACGCGAGTGGCGTTCGCTCATCGCTCCCCTGCTCTCCCCGTTGGGCTTCATCGGGTTCATGCTGTGGCTGGATGCCCACACCGGTGAGCGCCGCGTGTGGTTCCGCGTGCAGACCGAGGCCTGGGGGGAAGGCACCAGCTTCGGCCTCACCGCCATCCGGCGCACGATCAAGGCCTTCAGCCATCCCCTCACCTCGCCCACCAACACCATCACCGCCGTCAGCGTCGTCACGTTGGTGCTGCTGCTGTGGTTCCTGCGCACGCATCGCCTGCCGGCGGCCTTCAACGCCTACGTCGCGGTCGTGGTGCTGCTGATGCTGCTGCCCAGCACCGTCACCGCCCGCCCCCGATTCATCTACACCGCGTTCCCGATGTTCATCGCCGCCGCCGTGTGGTTCGAGCGTGACAAGCGCGATTGGTGGCCGTACGTCATCGGCGCCTGTTCTGCAGGCCTCGTCGGGTTGACGGCGCTCTACGGGGTGCTGGGGGCCATTCCGTGAGCCACGGGCAACTCACGGCGCGCACCTCGCGCTACACCGTGGGCTTGCTCGCCGCCATCGCCTACCTACCGGCGCTGCTCACCAAGCCCGGGCGCATGCCCGCCGACACCAAGCTGTTCCTGTACCTGAACCCTGGCCGCCTGATCAGCGACGCGCCCTACACCTGGGACACCCGCCAGTTCGGCGGGTGGGTGCCGCACCAGACCATCGCCTACCTGTGGCCGCAAGGCCCGTGGTACTGGGTGTTCGACACGCTCGGCGTTCCCGACTGGGTGGCACACCGGCTGTGGATCGGCACACTGCTGTTCCTTGCGGCGCTCGGTGTGTACTGGGCGGCGCGGCTGCTGGGCATGCCCAAGAGCGGCGCGGTGGTGGCCGCTGTCGTGTACATGCTGTCGCCATACCTCCTGCCCTACGTGTCGCGCACCAGCGCGATGTTGCTGCCGTGGGCCGCGCTCGGCTGGTTGGTCGGTCTCACCATCAGATCGGTCACCAGCCATCACCGGTGGCGACACCCAGCGCTCGCGGCTCTGGTGCTGCTGTCGTGCAGCGCGGTCAACGCGACGGCCGTGCTGATGATCGCCCCGGCCCCCATCCTGTGGCTGCTGCATGCCACGTTGCAGCGCACGGTCGCATGGAGGAGAGCGCTCGGCGCTGCGCTGCGCATCGGCGGCCTGGGCATCGCCGTCTCGCTGTGGTGGATCGCGATGTTGCGGGCGCAGGGCCTCTACGGCGCCGACGTGCTGGCCTACAGCGAGAGCCTGCAGGCCACCTCCCTCACCTCTGCCTCCACCGAGACGCTGCGCGGCATGGGGTACTGGCTGTTCTACGTGCGCGATCCGTACGCGTTCACCACCACCGCATCGCAGACGTACATGGAGTCCGGTCGAGCGATCGTCATCAGCTTCGCGGTGCTGCTCATCGGCGTCGCCGGTGTGGGGCTCACGCGCTGGGCGCAGCGCCGCTACGCGGCACTGCTGGTGCTGGCCGGCGTCGTGCTGGCGGTGGGGGTGCACCCCATCGACGACGCATCACCGCTGATGTCGCCGCTGGCCGAGAACTCGCGCAGCTCGCTCGCGCTCGCCATCCGCAGCAGCACCCGGGCACTGCCACTGTCCAACTTCGGCCTCGCGCTGGGGGCCGGCGCACTGGTGGCCGCACTGGCCGCCACCCGGTGGCGGTGGCGAGCCTTCGCCCCGGCGCTGGTGGTGCTGCTCGCCATCGTCAACCTGCCCGCGCTGTTCGATGGCAACTTGGTCGACCCTGCCCTCGAGCGCGACCAGACACCGCCCTCGGCGTGGTTGCAGGCGGCCGACGACCTGTCGGCATCGTCGACCGAGCACCGCGTGCTGCAACTGCCCGGCTCCGAGTTCGGCGCATTTCGGTGGGGCTACACCGTCGACCCGCCCTTGCCCGGGCTGACCACCAAGCCGCTGGTGACCCGCGACCTGCTGCCCCTCGGCTCCCCCGGCGCGATGGACCTGCTGTACTCGCTCGACGACCGGATGCAGGCGCACACGTTGGATCCGGAGGCCATCGCGGTGGTTGCTCGCTACTTGGGCGCCGACACCATCTGGGCCGCCAACGACCTGGCCTTCGATCGCTTCCGCACACCACGCCCGGAGGAGATCTCGGCGCTGTTCCGCCGGCAGCCGACCGGCTTGGGCGCGCCGGTGGCCTACGGCACGGCGGTGCCCAACTCACCCGACATCCCAATGGTCGACGAGACCGCGCTCAGCAACGCCGAGCTGGGCACGCCACTCGCTCCGGTGGAGCTGGTGCCGGTGACCGACCCGGTGGCCATCGTGCGCGCCGGCGACCGCGTCGTCGTGCTGGTGGGCAGCGGCGACGGCGCGCACGATGGCCACCGGGTCGGTCACCGGC
>ERZ1026800.943-NODE-943-length-21060-cov-3.773802_pt1 | contig 21060 bp, 16 predicted proteins | sample MGYA00520873_ERZ1026800 | MGnify/ENA primary metagenome ERZ1026800 (study PRJEB33270, sample SAMEA104284475) | anaerobic digester metagenome | biome: Anaerobic digester microbiome; feature: mesophilic sludge digester; material: Anaerobic digester biomass | place...
GGTCAAGCGCATCATTGACCTGGCGAATGAGGAAGCCAGCCGTTTGAAGGATGAATATATCTCCACCGAGCATATTTTTCTGGCGGTTTTAACAGAACGCAACACTCCCGCTGCCCGTCTGTTGGAAGGAGCTGGAGTCACCCGTGACCGCGTTAATGATGCCATTCTCCAACTGCGCGGCGGGCAGCGGGTGACGGATCCCCAGGCGGAGACCCGCTATCGGACATTGGAGAAATATTCGCGCGATCTGACCACGCTGGCGCGTGAAGGCAAGTTGGATCCGGTCATCGGCAGGGACATGGAAATCCGCCGGGTCATGCAGATTCTCTCCCGCCGCACGAAGAACAACCCGGTATTAATCGGTGAGGCGGGCGTGGGCAAAACTGCCATCGTGGAAGGTTTGGCACAAAAAATTGCGACCAATGATGTCCCCGAGCTTCTGATGGGGCGGCGGGTGATCTCCCTTGACCTGGGAGCAATGATTGCCGGCTCCCGTTTCAGGGGTGAGTTTGAGGAACGGTTGAAAGCTGCCATTGAAGAAGTCCAGCGTTCCGAGGGTGAGATCATCCTTTTCATTGATGAACTTCATACTGTGGTCGGTGCGGGTGCGGCACAGGGCGCCATGGATGCTTCCAACATGTTGAAACCAGCCCTCTCCCGGGGTGAACTGCAATGCATCGGTGCCACCACGCTGGATGAATACCAAAAATATATTGAGAAGGATGCCGCTTTGGAGCGCCGGTTCGCCCCTGTCTTTGTGGACGAACCAACGGTGGATGATACCATCAAGATGCTTTATGGACTGCGCGACCGTTATGAAGCCCACCACAAGGTCCACTTTTCCGATGAAGCCCTGGTGGCATCAGCCCGATTGTCGTCGCAATACGTCACAGACCGCCATTTGCCGGATAAGGCGATTGACCTGATGGATGAAGCTGCCGCCAAGTTACGGGTTGCACTTTATTTGATGCCGCCCGATTTGAAACAAAAGAAAGTGGAGCTTGACCGCTTAAAAGCCGAAGAGGAGCAGGCGGGTGTTGAACGTGATTACGAGCGTGCCGCCCGCAAGAAAGCTGAACGCCTGCGGCTGGAAGAGGAATTCAATGAGGAACGTGATCGGTGGGAAGCCGACCATAAATTAGATGAAGTGGTGGATGTGAATGATATTGCTGAAGTGGTCGCCCAATGGACAGGGATTCCTGTCAGCCAGATGATGGAAACTGAAGCCGAGAAACTTCTACGGATGGAGGAGCGTCTCCACGAGCATATCATCGGGCAGGACGAAGCCATTCACGCCATATCCGATGCCATCCGGCGCGCCCGGGCTGGCTTGAAGGATCCCAACCGTCCCATCGGTTCGTTTATTTTTATTGGTCCTTCCGGTGTGGGGAAAACCGAGCTGGCAAAAGCACTGGCGGAATTCATGTTTGGCGATCCCGAAGCCCTTGTCCGTTTGGACATGAGTGAATACCGTGAACAACACACGGTTTCCCGCCTGTTCGGCGCACCTCCGGGATATGTGGGGTATGAGGAGGGCGGTCAACTCACCGAGGCAGTCCGCCGTCGACCATACCGGGTGATTCTCTTTGATGAAATTGAAAAAGCCCACCCCGAGGTCTGGAATTCATTGCTGCAAATCCTGGACGATGGTCGCCTGACGGATGGACAGGGCAGGGTGGCGGATTTCCGCAACTCGGTACTGATCATGACCAGCAACCTGGGTACTGAATTTGTTCATCACGGCGGCACATTGGGATTTGTGCGTCCGTCGGATTCACTTGAAGATCGGGCCGAGTACGAAAAAGTGGACAAGGCGCTTAAATCCACTTTCCGACCGGAATTCCTGAACCGGATTGACGAGATCATCATGTTCTCACCGCTGTCACTCGAGCAAATGCGTGAAATTGTCGACCTGCAGATGCAGGAGGTACGCACCCGGCTGAAGGAACATGGATTAAATGTCGAACTGACACCGGCTGCACGTGAGTGGCTGTCTCAGGAAGGATATGATCCGGCATTTGGAGCCCGACCGGTGCGCCGCGCATTACAAAAATATGTGGAAAGTCCGCTTTCGGTCAGCCTGCTTTCGGGTCAGTTTGCCACGGACGATACGGTGATTGTGGATCTCGATGTGGAGAAAAACCAGATCGTTTTCCGGAAAAAATAAAATAATCAACGGAATGGCAGCAGTCAGGTGAACATTCTCCTGGCTGCTGTTTTTATACAGGCATGTCCCATAATTGACACCCCTTATGCCTGAGGTTAGAATGAGAGCCATGGATATATTGGCGAACTTAAACCCTCAACAAATTCAGGCGGTCACTGCCGGGCTGGGACAAATCCTGGTGCTTGCAGGTCCTGGTTCCGGCAAGACGCGCGTCCTCACTCAACGAATTGCATATTTAATTCAAAAAATGGGAGTTCCTCCCTACCATATCCTGGCGGTCACCTTTACCAACAAGGCGGCACGGGAGATGGAGCACCGTCTATCCAGCAGCCTGGGAAATCAATTGGATGGCATCTGGCTGGGGACATTTCATTCGGCTTGTGCCAGATTGTTAAGGCGTGAGGTGAATTACCTGCCCTTTACATCCAATTTTGTGATCATGGATGCGGACGACCAGGAAACCCTGGTGAAACGTGCCATGAAGGAATTAAACCTGAATGACAAACTGTATCGCCCGGCAGCGCTGCATGGAGCTATCTCGGCAGCCAAGAATGAATTAATCCTGGCGGATGAATTACCCATCCGTTCCTATCGGGATGAGGTGGTAGCCCGGGTGTACAAGCGGTATGAGGAAATGTTGCGTGCCTCCAATGCGTTGGACTTTGATGATCTGCTGGTCTGGGCGGTTCGCCTGCTGGTGGACAATCCCCAGGTTCGTGAACGATATGCCCGCCGCTTTGAACATGTGCTGGTTGATGAGTTTCAGGATACCAACCGGGCACAATATGAGCTGCTGAAACTTCTTTCATCGTATCATCACAACCTGTTCGTGGTGGGTGATGAGGACCAGTCCATTTATCGCTGGCGTGGGGCTGATTACCGCAACGTTCTCCGTTTTGAAACCGATTTTCCTGACTGTCAAAAGATCCTCCTGGAGCAGAATTACCGCTCCACCCAGACAGTTTTAAATGCCGCAAGAGCTGTGATTGATCGAAATATTCACCGGACTCCCAAACATCTCTTCTCTGACCGCGGCAATGGGACGCGTATCCTCCTCCATGAAGCTGTCGACGATCATGCCGAAGCCGCCTATGTGGTGGATACAATCCGGCAGATGCTGAATTCAGGTGCCGCCCGGGGAGGGGATTTTGCAGTGATGTATCGGACCAATGCCCAATCCCGCCTGCTGGAAGAAGCCTTCCTGCAAAGCGGCATCCCATATCGCCTGGTCGGCGCCCAGCGCTTCTATGGACGGCGGGAGGTTAAGGATGTTATTGCTTATTTGAGGTTGGTGCAAAATCAGAATGACGAAATCAGCCTGCAAAGGGTGATCAATGTGCCGGCGCGCGGAATCGGCGACAAGACTCTCATTGCCCTTCAAATGGCTGCCCAAAAGGAAAATTCCACCCCTGGGAAAATCCTTTTGAATTTGGGGCGCAAAGGGCAGGAATCGCCTTATTGGAATCATTTTTCGGGACGTGGAGCCGTTGTGTTGGCGGATTTTGGCGGTATGCTACACTCCTGGCAGGAAATGCGGGATGCCGCTGACCTTCCTGCCCTGTTTGACCAGATTTTGAATGATGTGGCATTCCAGGCATATCTGGATGACGGCAGCGAGGAGGGCAGGGACCGATGGGAGAATGTCCTGGAATTAAGACGCCTGGCATTTGAATTTACCGAACGCGGCTTGATACCCTTCCTGGAGAATCTCGCCCTGGTTTCCGATCAGGATACCATTCCCGAACAGGCGGATGCGCCTACATTACTGACACTTCATGCGGCAAAGGGATTGGAATTCACCCAGGTCTTTATTATTGGTCTGGATGAGGGATTGCTGCCCCACAGCCGGTCGCTGGATGATCCGGAGGAGCTGGCTGAAGAACGACGGTTGTTTTATGTTGGGATCACGCGGACGCGGGACAGACTTACGCTGGTGAGGGCTGATCAGCGCAGTAATTATGGTGGTTTTCAAGATCAGATCCCATCCAATTTTTTACGGGATATACCCCCGGATCTCATCCAGCAGGAGGGGCGGCATAAAGCCCAGCGCAGGATTGCAGCAAGATCATGGGAGGAAAGATCGACACGTTGGGAACAACCTGCTCATGGTGGATTGGCTGGAATGATCCAGTCGAACCATGCGCGGGCGCCACAATTTCAGATCAATCAACGCGTCCGTCACCCAGCCTGGGGTGAGGGGATGGTGACCCAATCAAGAATTGCTGATGATGGAGAAGAGACTGTCGATGTTTTTTTTGAGAGCGTGGGATTCAAACGTTTGTTGGTGTCGCTGGCAAACCTGGAAATAATTTCTGAATGAATGAGCTTATTGATACGAATTAAAAATATTCAACACCAGGTCGGCATAATAATATCCCACATCCATCGGACCATAAGCAAATAAAGCCTCCCGGATATTGCCACGTCGGGCAACCAGACCGGCGAGCATGCGGGCGCCATAGGAAATATTAAAATCAGGATTAAATAATTCGTCCATCGAGGGACGGTTGGAAAAGCAGGGTCTGTTGCCACATTGGAAGGATGCAGCAATGCCGTCCCGCGGCATGATTTGCATTAACCCAACGGCACCGCTATGTGAATAGGCGTCCGGATTGCCACCAGATTCCTGAAGCATGACCGCAGCCAGCAGGTTTGGATCCAACCCGTTTTCATCAGCATATAGGGTAATCAGGTCGCACCATTGAAGAATGGAATCAGGATACGCTGAACTCACAGAACACCCCCCATTGGGTTGAATTTCCGATGAAATTTCAGGAATAATGATTTCAGTTGGATTTTCTTCCCCAATTGTCGATGATGCTGGGGTATTGGCTGGGAGGGGGGCGGCGTTGACCGTTCTGGAGGGATTGGCGATCAGGCGAATCACGAGCAGGATCATCAGGGTTCCCAAAAGAAATGCCGGAAAAATTACACGATGGGTTTTCATTAAATATCCTTGTTGGTAGTGATGAATTAGGAGTGGTTAATGAGATATATAAAACAATAATAGCACACTTGTTCTATTATTACAAGGTTTTATTTTTTTTGCAATACAAGTAGAAAAAAACTCCCATGGAAATGCCATGGGAGTTATGGAAGTGTTAAGCAATGGGATTATTCTGATACCACACCCTGGACCAGAAAATCATGCTGGTAAGTGGCGGGGTCCACATCCGGATCAATCCACACGTATGCTTCAAAACTGAGCGTTTCACCCGGGGCAAACACCTCCTTTTCGGGGTAAATATAAGCATAATTGGTCGCCATTAAATTTCCATCGGTGTCGAACAAGCCAACCATGATTGTTGCAGAGGACAGGTTCTGACTTGTCGAATTGGTTACATCACCTTTGATTGTCCACATGCCATATTGATCAAAAGTTACGGATTCATTGGCAACCGAAAGATCGACCAGTTGGTAATCCACTTCATATGTCCAATAAGGATCAATCTGAACAGTAAACGTGGAAAGGCTGTCCCGGTATGTATCATCAAATCCTAAAACAGAGAAATAGCTGATATCAAAAGGAACTGTTTCACCGGGCGCAAGATATGCACTGACACTTGACGTGCCTGCATCCAGAACCATTTCATCTGAATCATACAAGCCGGCAACCAGGCTGGTGTAGTAGGTGACATCCCCCTGATTTGTAAGGGTACCCACAATATGGAAATCATCCCATTCGTCGAAATAATTATTCGTGAATTCGATATAAATGGGCGCCAGTTCGAAACCTTCCTGTTCGTAAGATTCGATAAAAATATCCCATTGACTGAAACTTCCATCAGTTGGAGCATCAATGTCAAGGCTGAAGGGGGTGCGATCCATGGCGTTTTGATCACCATTTGCAGCCAACATGTAGGAATGATTGTATGAATCAGATGTTGCCACAAGATTGTCATCATCGTCCAATAATGTGCCAGCAATCGTGCTGATGTAAACACTTTTACTGGATTTGTTGACCAATTCGCCGGTGATGTAGTACTTCCCATCTTCACCTTCACTGAGGATTGCGTTTTCAATGGAAAATTCAGGTCGGGTTAATATTTCTCCCACATAGCTGTTGGTGACAGTCACAACGTAATCAGTGGGAACACCTGTCTCAATGGATGTGTAAAAATCAAAGGGGGTTGATTCTCCAGGTTGAATGGTATAGAACATGGTGGAGCCGGGCAGACTTTCAACCACTTTTTCACCTTCCAATAAAAGGGATTTTCCGTTGGAATCGCGGAGCTCGACTGTCAGTTCCAAACCATTGAGAGGTTTGTCGGAATCATTGCGAATGATTCCAATGACATGGTAGTAATCAAATCCATCCTTATAAGCAGATGATTGGATGATAGTCAGTCCGCCAGAGGTTTTCTCGGTTGGTTTTTCTGTAATTACCTCGGTCGGTTTCTCAGTGGGAACTGCGGTTACTACCTCCGGGGTTGCTTGAATTGTGGGTGTCTGGCTGGGTTTGGCTGCATTGCAGGCAAGGGTCGCCAGGGCAAGTACCAGAATAACACTGATAATGACGATTCGGGCATGGGTCTTCATTCTTTTCTCCTATAATCATGGGAATGTGAAGAATAAAAATTACCAGAGAGGAATCCTCTATGGGATATTAAATTTAATTTTACATGAGAATTTAAAAATAAAAAGAGGGAAAAACGCTGAACCTTGTCAGCGTTCCATGCTGACCACCTGGTGTTCCCACCTATGCCAGCCGCCGAACTGTTCTGTTAAAATTTGTTTTCCTTCACCAGGTGTTTCAAGACCCAGAAGTTCCAAATCTGCATCCACCATGATACGGACCAGGTTGCGGAAGGTAACCTTGGGCTGCCAGTCCAGTTCAGCCCGGGCACGGGAGGGGTCTGCCATGAGGAAATCGACCTCGGTGGGACGAAAATATCGAGGGTCGATATGTACATATTCATTCCAGTCCATACCGACATAACCAAATGCTTCATCAAGAAATTCGCGGATGGAATGGGACTCACCGGTCCCAATGACATAATCAGCTGGCGAATCCTTTTGGAGCATCTTCCACATCACTTCCACGTATTCAGGTGCATAACCCCAATCCCGGCGGGCATCCAGGTTGCCCAGGTAGAGGGCATTTTGCTGTCCGGCGCGGATTGCAGCCAGAGCGCGGGTAATTTTACGGGTGACAAATGTTTCCCCACGCCGCGGGGATTCGTGGTTGAAAAGAATTCCATTGCAGGCAAAGAGGTGATATCCATCCCGATAGTTGCGTGTCATCCAGTATGCATAAGCTTTGGCTGCAGCGTAGGGACTGCGGGGTTCGAAGTAGGTGTTTTCATTTTGAGGGGGTTTTGCTGCTCCGAACATTTCGCTGGTTGATGCCTGGTAAAAACGGGTTTGAATTCCACTCTTGCGGATGGCTTCCAGGATGCGAATGGTTCCCAGACCGGTGACATCGCCGGTATATTCCGGCATATCAAAACTTACACGCACGTGGCTTTGAGCAGCAAGATGATAAATTTCATCCGGCTGGACATTATAGATGATATCAAGGAGGCTGTCTGGAATGGAGACATCACCGTAATGCAGGTGCAGGTTTACCTCTCCGCCATTGCCATGAGGGTCATGATAGATATGATCAATCCGGCGGGTGTTGAATGTGCTGGCGCGGCGGATCAGTCCATGAACTTCATATCCTTTATGGAGTAACAGCTCAGCCAGGTAGGAGCCGTCCTGTCCGGTAATTCCAGTAATCAATGCTTTTTTCATCATCAACCTCCTGAGAATAGGGATTATTGTACCATATACCGCTCTGACCTTCCCCATCCTCCATACTTATGGGATAATTCAACCTGCATATTCATGACCAGAAATTAACAAGAGGTTTTTGTGAAATTTAAATCCATATGCATCCTGGGGCTGGGGTATATCGGATTACCCACAGCCAGCACCTTTGCCATTCATGGTGTTTCCGTTGTGGGTGTGGATGTTAATTCAGAGGTTGTCCGGGGGCTGCAAAATGGAAGTATTCATATTTTTGAACCCGGACTATTTGCATTGGTTCAGGAGGCTTTCCAAAGCCGGCGTTTGACAGTCAGTACACAGGTGCCTGAAGCAGATGCATTCGTTATTGCAGTTCCCACTCCATTTCATCAGGACAAATCAGCTGATCTCGGTTCTGTAATTTCAGCTGCTGAAATGATTGTCCCCAGATTGAAAAAGGGAAATCTTGTGGTTTTGGAATCGACCTCACCACCGCTGACCACGTTAAATGTGGTCCGCCCAATCCTCGAGATGAGCGGCTTGAAGGCTGGGGAGGATTTTTTCCTTGCCTACTCACCTGAAAGAGTCCTGCCAGGGCATATTCTGCAAGAACTGGTGGAGAACGCCCGCATCATTGGTGGAGTGAACAAATCTTCAGCGGATGCCGGACGCGAGTTATATTCCACCTTTGTGCGGGGTGAAATCATCCTCACGGATGCCACGACAGCTGAGATGGTCAAGTTGATGGAAAACACATTCCGTGATGTGAATATCGCAATTGCCAATGAATTTTCCCGTTTGGCTGATCGATTTGGTGTGGATGTCTGGGAAGCCATTCGCCTTGCGAACCGCCACCCACGAGTAAAGATTCTCAATCCAGGTCCGGGGGTGGGTGGACATTGCATCAGTGTGGATCCCTGGTTTCTGGTGCAGGCGGCACCAGACCTGACCAGTTTGATTCGTATGGCACGGGAGGTAAACGATTCCCAGCCGGATTATGTTGCACAACTTGTCCGCCGTGCTATGTGTGGGTTGCAGGGGAAAACAGTTGCTGTACTGGGACTTGCTTATAAACCTGATGTGGATGATTTGCGCGAAAGCCCGGCAATTGAGGTGGTTCACTTGCTGATTGAGGCTGGCTTATATGTACAGATCTATGAACCATTCAAGCCTGATTTTAAAGTACAGGGAGCGGCATCCTATTCCCGGTATGAAGACGCGGTGAAAGGGGCTGATGCTTTATTACTGCTTGTGGGTCACGAAGAATTGCGGAACCTTGACCCTGAAAATACAGCCAACATGACTGCCGCCCGGATCGCGATTGATTGCGTAAATGGTTGGCAGCAGGAAGCCTGGCGACAGAATGGATTTACATTTTATCGCCTGGGTGTGGGGAGGGAGTTGATTTGAAACCAATCCGAGTGCTCAGCATTTTTGGCACCCGACCGGAAGCGGTCAAAATGGCGCCAGTTGTGCTGCACCTTTCCAATACCCCGGGTGTAATATCCCGGGTTTGTGTGACTGCCCAACATCGTGAAATGCTGGATCAGGTTTTGAATGTATTTCAAATTACCCCGGATATCGATCTCAACTTGATGCGTCCTGATCAAAACCTGGCAGAACTGACTGCCGGGATTCTGACTCATCTTGATCCCGTATTACGGGAAGAAAATCCTGACTGGGTGTTGGTCCAGGGTGATACAACCACGGTGATGACTACGGCGTTGTTATGTTACTACAACCGAATTCGGGTTGGACATGTGGAAGCCGGTTTACGGACAGCTGATAAATGGCAGCCTTTTCCGGAGGAAATCAACCGGCGTATAGCCGGTGTGGTGGCTGATTTGCATTTCGCTCCCACCGGGCACGCCCGCCAAAATTTACTTCGCGAGGGTGTGCTGGATGGGCATATCATGGTCACCGGGAATCCGGTGATTGATGCCCTAAGGATGATTGTGAAACAACCCATGCCATCTGAAACCAGGCAGTTATTGGATGCCAAGGATATCCAACCCAATGGGAAGCGGCTTGTGCTTGTTACTGCCCACCGCAGGGAAAATTTTGGGAAGCCACTGGAGGATATCTGTCGGGGATTGAGTGAATTGGCGCAGCGGTATATGGATTCCATTCAAATCATTTATCCGGTGCACTTGAATCCCAATGTTCAGGAACCGGTTTACCGCATATTGGGTGGGATACCCAATATCACCCTCCTTCCACCAGTGGATTATCTGCCCATGGTGCATTTACTCAAACATGCCATGGTGGTGTTGACAGATTCCGGAGGAATTCAAGAGGAAGCTACAGGTCTGGGGGTGCCCACACTCGTGATGCGCGAAGTGACCGAACGTCCGGAGGGCTTGGAGGCTGGCGTATTAAAGCTGGTCGGCTCGGATCCGGAACGGATTGTCCGGGAAGCTTCCCGCCTGCTGGACGATCCGGCTGTCCATGCTGCAATGGCGCAGGCAGCTAATCCATTTGGTGACGGGCATGCAGCTGAACGAATCGTCAATGGGCTGGTGAATTATCATGCCTGAAAGCATCTGCATACTGCCCAACACGACCGGGTTGGGGGGACCTGCATCATTTCAAGCCAAGTTGAAACAGGGGCTGGAGGGGCGGGGGATTTCTGCACATCATGATCCTTTTGATCCCACCTGCAAGGCTGTTCTGGTCATTGCGGGCACCAAAAGGTTGGACTTGTTGATCCAAGCCAGGCGGCGGGGACTGCGGATTGTCCAGCGTCTGAACGGAATGAACTGGATTCATAAAAAACGAAATACTGGTTTGAAACATTTCCTGAAATCAGAATGGGGGAACTGGTTGTTGAGCACCATCCGCCGCAGGCTGGCGGACCGGATTGTTTACCAGTCACAATTTGCCAGGCAGTGGTGGCATACTGTTTATGGCGCGGTTCCTGTGCCGGGGCAGGTCCTATATAATGGTGTGGACCTGACCACCTACACACCCCTGGGCGAGGAGCAGCCACCGGAGGACGTGTATCGTGTCCTGCTTGTGGAAGGACATTTAAAGGGAGGGACAGAACAGGGTCTGGAAACAGCCGTGGAATTAATCCATCGACTGGATGGTGAAGTGGATAAACCGGTGGAATTGATGGTGGTTTCTGATGTTCCGATGGATATCCGAAAACATATGGAGGAACACACCCGGGTTCCCATTCGTTGGAAAGGCATTGTGCCCCGGGAACAGGTGCCTGGATTGGATCGTTCCGCCCATGTCCTCTTCTCAGCCGATCTAAATGCTGCCTGCCCCAATGCAGTTGTGGAAGCACTGGCATGTGGTTTACCGGTTGCCGCGTATGCCACCGGAGCGCTGCCTGAACTGGTGGCGGGAGATGCCGGTCGGGTGGTGCCATATGGCTCGGATTACTGGAATCTGGAACCGCCGGATGTGGATTCACTCCTCCGTGGGGTGAAGGAACTTCTGGGGGATCAAAAGCGCTTTCGGATTGCCGCCCGCCAGCGGGCTGAAGAAGCCTTCAATCTGGATGGTATGGTGGAAGGTTATCTGGCAGCCTTATTGGGATGAGAAATCTGATTTGTTAAGGAATTCCTGGCAGGATGGCATAACGCGGGCCGCGTTGCACTTCCCATGGATAAATGATATAGGTGCTGGTCAGGTCAGCATAATAATCCGGGCGCGAGGATCCGAACAGGTTGCGGTGGGGATTGAAGTGTAATACGCAAGTGAATGGGACTCCACCGGCGGATCTTACCCGGTTTTGAACTGCGGTGATGGTCCTTCCGGATCCCCAGACATCATCCACAACCAGGATTTTTTGACCCAGGAGGAGTTCGTTTTCTGGAAATTGCACGAATTTGGGAAAAGCCTGTAATCGTGCCCGTTCACTCTCATTCATTTCCATCGTAATGGGTGGAAAATCCACACTAGCAGTAAGAATGATGTTTAAATCCAGAGCTTCCGCCAATGCTCCACCAGGAACTATCCCGCCACGTGTGATGATCAACAGAACATCAAATTCAACATCAAATTGGGGAATTAATTTATCGATTAATTGATCAAAATCAAACCATGATAAGGTTTTTCGATTCACAGCCATACCACGCACCCTTCCCAAACAATATCTTCCTTATTTAAATTATAGCCAATTCCATTGAAATCATTACTCCTGTTTGATGGGGAGCCATGAGACCCATATATGATAAGATAAGTTCAGTTCACATTTCCGGAGGACGATTTTGCCAGATTTAACTCCACAATATTTGTCAAACCTGACTGATTATCACCTGCCGGGATTGGAAAGCTGTATGGGGATAATTCATCCGGCATATGGAGGGCAATCCATTGCCAATCTTCCAGCATCCATCTGTGAGTTCCTTGAAATACCCCCAGTCAAATCCTGTCCACTGGGAACTGAATTTATGAAATCATTGGGTGATCCTTGCAGGCAAATCATATTACTGGTTGTGGATGGACTGGGATTGAAATTCTTTCAACAATTTCTAAGGCAGGAACCCTGGTCAAAATGGCTGCAAACAGCGAATTTATTTCCATTGACAAGCGTTGTGCCCAGCACAACCTCAACCGCGCTCACCAGCTTGTGGACTGGTGTCACTCCCATCCAGCATGGCATCTTGGGCTATGAAATCTGGTTGAAAGAATTCGGCATGGTTGCCAATATGATTTTCCAATCACCATCAGCATTCAATGGCAATACAGGTTCCTTGCAGCTGGCAGGCTTCAAACCAGAGACTTTCCTGCCTGTGCCGGTTCTCGGAAATCAATTTAAGAAATACGATCTGGATATAATTGCCTTTCAACATAACAGCATCGCCCGTTCAGGTCTCTCAAAAATGCTGCTTCAAGACGTGGATGTCTACGGGTACCGCACAGTCAATGATTTATGGGTTTCTCTGCGTGGTTGGATGAACCTGCATCAGGATGATAAAAGCTATGCATATGCTTACTGGGGGGACATTGACGAATTATCCCACCGGTATGGACCGGACGATGAACGTGTGGTTCTTGAGTTTAAATCATTCAGCAGCCTGTTGGATGGTTTTTTAAATCAGATTTGCGAGCAAGGCAGAGGGGATGGATTATTTTTAATGACCGCTGATCATGGGCTGATTCGGACTCCACGACTGGAAAAATATAATCTCAAACATCATCCGGAGTTGATGAAATCACTCATCATGCAGCCGACTGGTGAGAACCGGCTGTCCTATTTATACATCCATCCGGGGCGTGAGGAACTCGTCCGCAAGTACATTGAAAAGGAATTTCCAGGCGAATTTTGCATGATGAAGAGCCGGGAGCTGATCACATTGGGGTTGTTCGGAAATGGACCTGTGTACACTCGTTCATTGGACCGGTTGGGGGATTGGGTGATTCTGCCCAATTACGATGCCTACCTTTGGTGGGCTGAACGGGAAAATCCATTATTGGGAAGGCATGGCGGTCTCTCGTCAAATGAAATGCTCGTTCCGTTGTTTGCATTGAGATATTGAGCAGCAACTATCTTTCCAGGTTTGCTATCATAATATATTCCCCCATAAATCATATTTTATGAAAATATGCCAATCAGTCGATCATCCTGATTGAGCTTTAATCTGAAATTTTTCTTGACTTACTGGAATGGGATTGTCCTCGAAGCAGGCTGAGAGTGCTGATAATAATCACCAGGATCAGAACACTGCTTCCGATCACCAATCCATCCGTTTGATGAGGATTGCCGATGTACTCAGGGGGAATGTTTGAGGTGGGGGTTGCCTGTGGAACCTGGGCGGGTTGTGTGGGCAGCAGGGTCTGTTCGGTGGAAAAGGCATCTGTTCCCATGGTTATTTGATTGGTTGAGGTTGTTTTGTGGGATGGAAGCGGTTCTGACCAGGCGATTGCTGCCATCAGGAAAATTAAAATCACCAATGTAATGGCAGCGGTTGGCAATGATTTATGGAAGGATTTGTCAAGGATGTTCCGAAGGATATCAGCCACACGTTTCATGGTTAATGTGTCCCGATTCGGTTAATGGCATCCTGGGCTGCCTGCAGGGGGGATTGATTGCGTTCCAATACTTGAATGGTGGCATCCCGCAGGATGGGACCAAGACTGGATGTCAGATATGCGTCCGGTATGATCGGTGCATTGGGTAATATTCCGGATAATAAATTTCGCAAGGATTGATTTTTCCAGGCAACAAGGGATGAGGAATGGGTGGGCAGGTAGCCAGCCTGTTGTGACCATTCTGCCAGGAAGGCAGGATCCACCAGAAATTCTGCAAGCCGGATTGCCAGGGCACGCCGCTCCGGTATTGGGTCACTCAGGCAAACCAACCAGCCGTCCAGCATGGAGACCGGTGAGGGATTGATGGCGGGCAGCGGGATGGCTGCCGAATCTCCCGGCAGGCTCGCCAGGTAGTGAGAAGATAAAGTCAGGACTGCATCCGCCTGCATATCATTGTATGCCTGCCAGGCATCTGATTCCGATTGGATTGTGATCGTCGAGGTGTTAAATACCTGCTGTTGAGCAGCCCGGCTGAAAATATCCAACATCTGGGTGAGGGGTGTTAATTGCAATGATGGGTGACCATCTGCATCCGACAAGGAGCCGCCAAAAGCCTGGTATAACATGATGGGTAAATATGCCTTGGGATCAGCGGCAGCAAAAACGATTGGCTCATTCCAGAGAATTAATTCCTCCCAGGTGCGTGGAGGAGTACTGGTTTTGGCTGGACGGAGGATAAGCATCAGCCCATCACCGGCGAAGGGAAATCCATAGATGGAATCATTGATGGATGCCAATTGCCGGGCATAAGGATACCAACCCTCATCATCCAATGAGATCAGCCCATTCAGGGGAAGGACCATTTCTTTTAAGGCAGCTGCTTCCATCATATTACGAGGGAGGATGACCAGAGACGGCATGGCGTCCGGGGCGGCAAGCAAAGTGGTCATCAGAGAATCCAATAAATTGGCTGGACCGCTGAGGGATTTGACCCGGATATTGATTAATATTCCGGGATTCTCCAACTTAAATTGTTCCAACCGATCGGCAAGAAAATCTCCACCGGGCTTGGATGGGTCTGGGTTAAACTGTGGGGGAACCCAAATTGTTAAAACGATGGGTCCGGATGGAGTGGGGCTGGATATGGGGAGGGCTTGTGTAACAACCGGAGTGGGTGAAGATGGAAGCACAAGGGTGGGAGTGGGACGGCTGGCTACCAACCAATCGGGCAGGGCAAATGAATTGCAACCGCCCAACATGGAGAGCACCAGAAATCCAACCAGTCCTGCAATGAGATGCAGGTGGTGGTATTTTTGGGTAGCCAGCCGTCCGTTTGGCATCATTCCAGATGGATGGTTTGGTTCACAATGGCAGCTAATAATTTAACCGCATTCTGAACGTCGTTATAATCGACCATCTCGGAAGGTGTGTGAATATAGCGGCAGGGGATGGACACGCAACCGGCAGGTACGCCAGCCCGGGTAAGCTGCATGGCACGGGCATCAGTGGTGCCGCCTTCGAGAACCTCAAGCTGGTAGGGAAGGCTGGCAGCTTCCGCCACCCGGACCATCAATTGTACAACCCGCGGGTCAGAGATCATTCCGCCATCGCGCACTTTGATTGCCGGACCTTTGCCAAGGGATACTTCCATTTTCGAACCCTTTGGAGTATCACCCGTTCCGGTAACATCGATAGATATCCCCAGGTCAGGGTCAATGGCATATGCAGCGGTGGTAGCCCCGCGCAGCCCAACTTCCTCCTGGGTGCTGAAGACAAAATATATTTCATTGGGAGATTTATCAAGTGCACGGAGAGTTTCCACCAGCACAACCGCCCCAATCCGATCATCCATTGCCTTGCTGGTCATCCGGTCACCCAGGTCGGTAAACGGACGATCAAAAACGGCAAAATCACCCACCCTGACCGGACAGTCATCACGGCTGGATGCACCCACGTCCACAAATAACTGCTCAAACGTGTGAACACGATCCTGGCTTTCAAGGCGCTCACCGCCAATTACACCCCGGGTGCCGTTGACAAAAACAACCCGTCCACCGTAAAGAGTGTGGGGGCGAACGCCACCCACGGTTGTGAAACGAACAAAGCCGTTTTCTTCCACATGGGTAGCCAGGATGCCTATTTCATCCATATGGGCTGCCAGCATGATGCGAATGCCGCCCGGGCTTTTCTGACCTTTGCGTGCAATGAGATTTCCCATCGCATCCACGCGAATTTCATCCACCTGGTTGAGAATTTCAGCGCGGATAAGCTCGCGGATTGAGCCTTCAAAACCGGAAGGTCCAACAGCTTCAACAAATTTTCGTATTAGTTCTTTCATGGATTCTCCATTCCCGGATATAGATTGAGGAATTGATATTGGTTCACTTTCAGCGGGGTTCCGCAAGAAGTGCGGGAGTCAACATTTGCATGGAAGCATGCACAAGTTGAAGCGTATGCAGCCAATCATTAAGACGGCACATCATCACAGCGGTGTGGGCATAACGACCCGGAACCGAAACAGATATACTGGGAACGCCAGCCCGGCGGGTATGAATGGCGCCGGCATCCGTGCCGCCGCCGCCTGGTTGACGGAATTGATATGGAATGCCAAACTGATCACCTGTTTTTGCAAGGTGATTGACCAGTCTGGGGTCTGCCAGGGTTGAGGAATCGGCGATATAGATGGCGGGACCGGCATCCAGGCGGGTATTGTAGCGGGTATTTTCGCTATCATCCCACATGGGCATATCCATCGCCGGGGTTGAGTCCACCACGATTGCCAGGTCCGGATTGAAGGCGTAGCCTGCAACGCGGGCACCGCGTAATCCAACTTCCTCCTGCACGGTGAATGCCAGCAACATTTCAATGTTCACTGGGGCGTGTTTCAGAAGTTCGATCAGAATTGCCACACCCAGCCGGTCATCCATTGCCTTGCCAACCAGTGAAGGACCCACCTGGTGAAACTGGGTTGCAAACGTGGCGCGGTCACCCGGCTTTACCTTTTTTCCATTCTCGGGACCAACATCGATGCGCAAGGTGTCCAGGGGGATCGGACGGACTGTCTCATCGGATTCCTGTAGATGGATGGGCTTGGCACCAATGACACCCGGGATATGTTTTTTCCCAACCAGGACTGACTTGCCAGGCAGCTGGCGAATATCAATTCCGCCGACCAGTTGGAATTGGAACAACCCGTTGTCATCATCCTGCACGATCATGAAACCAATTTCATCCATGTGGGCGGCAAGCATCACACGCAGGGGATTATCCACCCGGGCTTTTTTAACCGCCAGTACGTTACCGAGGGCATCCACTTTACATTCATCCGCCAGAGGTTGGACCTGTTCCAGGACGATTTTCCGTACTTCACCCTCGTCACCGGATACGGCTGTTGCGTTGGAGAGGCGCTCCACTAGGGCAATTTGCTCCACACCAATTTCAGGGAGGGGCATGGGGGTAAATTCAGTCATTGGTATCCTCCCAAGTGATTGTATTTACATCTTCAATAGTCAAGCCGGCTATGACCTGAGCCAGCAGATGACCCGCGCGTTCGATATCCTTCATGGATACAATTTCCACCGGAGTATGCATGTATCGAAGTGGAATCCCTACCACCATCGATGGAATTCCTTCTGCCACAATTTGCATGGCATATGCATCCGTACCGGAGTGGCGTGGCATGACTTCAACCTGGTGGGGGATATCCAGCTTTTCGGCGGTTGTTTTAAAACGTTTGTGTACTGCCGGGTGAATATTCGGTCCATAACCAAGTGTGGGACCTTTTCCCAGATTGAAGGTGCGCCAATCGCTGGCTCCAGGACCTCTGGCAAAGGTGACATCAATTGCCACGGCAATGTTTGGACGGATGATGAAGGGGGATGTGAGACCACCACCGAGTGTTTCCTCCTCCTGGGCAGTGGCAACTGCCCACACATCCCATTCATGACGGATGTGTTGCAGCTCCATCAGGCAGGCGGTGATGACAGCCACCGATGCGCGATTATCCTGGCTGTGACCGCACAAGGCATCATCAGTCAGGTTGACTGGCGGGTTGGCAAAGGAAATTAAGTTGCCAACTTGAACCAGTTTTGAGACCTCATCCGGCAGCAGACCGGTATCCACCAGCAAATCACTCATCGGCAGGGGTTTGCCATTGTTTTGCGGTTTGATCAGCCGGTCGGATGGTTGGACAATGATGGCGGGCAAATCCTGCACACCATGAACCGTGACCGGTTGACCAGGCAGGATGCGCGGATCTAGTCCTCCAATTTCGGTGAAGCGCAGGAAACCATCCTTGATTCCGGTCACCATCAATCCAATGGCATCCATATGGGCAGCCAGAAGAATACGGGGACGGGGTTCCGCACCCTGACCATGCCGTAGGGCATGCAGACTTCCCAGTGGACTTGTACTGATATCATCTGTAAGCGGGCGCCATGCATCAGCAATGACCTGCCGTACAGGTGATTCATTGCCCGATAAACCGGGCAGGGAAAGCAATTGTTTTAAAAATGGGACAAGCTCAAGTGTCATATGATTTTATCCATGTTTAAGGATGTGGTTGTACACCCTGGGTTTCTGTAGGCTCCAATGTGAAGGTTGGAGTGGGTGGTACGGGGGTGTTTGTGGGAGAAGGCAATGATGTTTCTGTGATGGTTGGACTGGCTGTATGGCTCCTTGTTGGGGTGTGAAATGGTGTAAGAGTTAGTGAAGCTGTGACTGTACAGGTAACGGTTGCGGTTTGGGTACCGGTTGGATATTGCCATGGCGTAATGGTGGCGGGCAGAGTTTCCATCAGGGGGGGTGTGGCTGAAATGGGCAGGGTTGCGGTTATGTTTTCCGATGCTTTCCGGATTTCCTTGCCCACCTGTAAAACAATCAATCCCAGGCAGTAACATGGGATGGTTGCCAGGATGATGATGAGAAGGGTTGTACGGATACGGCTTCTTTGAGTGGCACGAAGGTTCATCGGAGATACCTTAAGTGACTATGATCATATCACGCGCAGGATTTACTGACAAGCAGGAAAGGAAGCGTGGTTGTTTATGCAGACCATTCATAAATGACAGGATCAGGTTGATTTTTGAGGAAGTGTAAAACTGAAGACAGTTCCTTCGCCTGGTTTACCGGTACTGGAGACATCCACATTCCCGCCCAATCTGTTCACAATCCGCTGCACGATGGACAAGCCAAATCCATGCCCCCGCCGCGATGCGTTTTGAATGGAGCCGAATGCTGTAAACAACCGGGATTGATCCTCCGGTTTGATGCCGTCACCATTATCCCGGATGGAAAAACGAACCCGATTGTCAGAAATCAATTCAGCTGAAATGTCGATGGTGGCAGGAGAACCGCCATAGTGAATGGCGTTCGATATGAGGTTTTCCCAGACTTCTTCAAGCCAGGGAGCATACCCACAGGCTTCCGGGAATGACTCGGGAAGGTGAATGACTGGCTGCTGTTCCTTAATCATTGCATCCAATCTCTTTAATGCCAGATTGATGATGGATTTCATATCAACTACCTGTGGAGAGAAATCCTGACTCCGGACGGATGCAAGCAGGAGGAGCTCATCAATGATATTACCCATACTCTGACAGGTATTCAATATGATTTGAACATGATCAAATTGATCTTTACGATCCGGCGGCAGAGTCCGCTGAAGGATTTGAGCAGAGAGTGACATGGTATGGAGTGGATTTTTTAAGTCATGCGCCACAGTATGAGCAAATGCTTCCAGTTCATTAATCAATTGATCACGTTCCTGGATGTTCTCTCGCAGTTCAATGTTCACTTCCGACAGAGTCTGTTCGGCGCGGGTACGTTCAGCGATTTCACGCTGGAGTGCAATATTGCGATATTCCTGAATTTCAGCCTCCCTCCGTGCCAGCTCCACCTGGTAGCTGATTTCATAATTGCGAATGCGGCGGTGGGTTTGCTCGCTGTATACATTTTCCTTGAGCGCATGGAAACGTTCAAAATGATGAAGCGACTCTTCCCAAAGTCCCTGTTTTTTGTAAATATCAGCCAGGGCATGGTGGCAGGCATACTGGTTTTGGAGTACTTTTAATTCTTCAGCAATGCCCAACGCCTGTTGAAAGGCAGCCTCGGCAGCATTTTCCCGGTCCTGTTGAAGGTGAATGGATCCCACCTTGATGAGAGCTTCCATGACCAGCCGTGGATGGGCGAGAGTGTATGCGATTTGCAGGGCGTCATTGTAATGCCTGTATGCCTGCTGATAATTACCCTGGGCAGTATATGCATCCCCCAGGCTGAGCAGTGCATCCGCTTCTCCGGCAGAATGTTTGATTTTCCGATAAATTTCCAGGCTCTTTTTACCATAATCCAGGGCTTTATTAAAATCCTGCTGCTGGCAGGCAAGAGAACATAAATTTTGAAGCGAGTCAGCCATGACCCGGAAATTGCCCACTTCCTGGGCGGCTTGATTGGCTTTGATCAGGTGGATGAATGCTGATGAAAAATCGCGCATCTTGAGATACACCAGACCAATATTGTTCAAGGTGTCCGGACGGAAAATTTGCACCGCGCTGGAGTCAATGAGGGTCAATTGGGTGAGTAATATTTCCAATGCCCGGGAATAATCCGCTGTATAGATGAAAACCCGGGCAATTAAATTCAAAGTTTCAATTTGATGATCCTGGTCGTTCAGGCTATCAAAAATAAGCCGGGCTTCCAGCAGATGGAACAGCGCCACTTCGTAATTGGTTTCCGCATTGAACCGCCCCAAATTCAACATGGCAATTGCGGCACCCAACCGGTAGGATTCCCCGATTTGATCCCCGCTGTTAGCCTGTTCCAAAGCTTTCTTTGCCAGCTCCAAGGCTCTTTGAGGGTCGGAGGTGAAAACAACCTCCGCCAGGGAATTCATCAGGTCAATTTTTTGATGAGGGTCGGCTGTGTTTGCCAGCCTTGTTTCCAGATCTTGGATTAAATCATTCATAATTTTTACGGGCATCAGGATTAACTTATTTTTTATAATTATACGTCATCTTCTGGATGGTTTTCCATTTGAAGGGCAATTTCAGCCTGGTTTCACTTGACACACCATTTCCCCCCATTACAATTAGGACATGGCATACCACATTTACTACGGGGATAATCTCCCCATTTTAAAATCATTGCCCACCGGCTCGGTGGAGTTAATTTACATTGATCTA
>ERZ1026800.945-NODE-945-length-21034-cov-2.670397_pt1 | contig 21034 bp, 17 predicted proteins | sample MGYA00520873_ERZ1026800 | MGnify/ENA primary metagenome ERZ1026800 (study PRJEB33270, sample SAMEA104284475) | anaerobic digester metagenome | biome: Anaerobic digester microbiome; feature: mesophilic sludge digester; material: Anaerobic digester biomass | place...
AGTACATCCTGCTCGTGATTGCGACCATAGGGACTACCGTGACTCCCTGGATGCAGTTCTTTCTGCAGTCCACCGTGGTGGACAAGGGCATCAAGATCAGACAATACCGCTATCAGAAAGCCGATGTCTTCTTCGGCGCGTTCCTGACCGATTTCGTCGCGTTCTTCATCATTGTCGCCACAGCCGCCACGCTCTATACCCACGGTATACGCATTGAATCCGCCGAACACGCCGCCAAAGCGCTCGAGCCCTTCGCCGGAGCAAACGCCAAACTGCTGTTCGCCATCGGCCTTTTCAACGCGTCACTGCTTGCATCCGCTGTGCTGCCCCTCACCACTGCTTACACGTACTGCGAGTCGTTCGGGTGGGAAATCGGCCTGTCCAGAAGCTGGCGCGAGGCGCCGATGTTCTACGGCATTTTCACGTTCACGCTTGTGATTGGCGCGGCGGTGGTGCTGCTGCCCGGCCTGCATCTGATTACAGCCATGATTCTGTCTCAGGACGTGAACGGGATTCTGCTGCCTGTGGTTCTCATCTTCATGCTCAAGCTCGTCAACAACCGCGAGATTATGGGCCACCACACGAACTCACCGGTCTATAACATCGTGTGCTGGGCGACGGTGGTTCTCATAATACTGCTTACGGTCGCGCTTCTTGCCGCGTCCTTCCTGCATCTGCCAACCAGTTGATATGACCAGTAGACTCTCTCGCTCCGTTGTGACACTGATTCTGTCTGCGGTTTGCTCTTACGGAGCATCTGCCGCGCCGCGGGCGCCGGGGACGCTGCCGCTGGCCGGCGTGCGCGAGTCAAGCCGCGTTATCAGCATCAGCCCCAGGCCCAGACTGCCGCTGAACGGGCAGTGGCAGTTTCAGAAAGAGGGAGAGGTTGCCTGGAGGACCGCGCGGATTCCGGCGAGCTGGCAGGTGAGCTTCCCGGACCTTCGCGACTACACGGGTTCGGCGGTCTACAAGAAGACGGTGAGGATTCCCGCGGATTGGAGGCAGCACACGTGGATTGTGTTTGGCGCGGTGGACTACGCGGCGCGGGTCGTGGTGAACGACCGCTACGTCGGGCTGCACGAAGGCGGATACACTCCGTTTGCCTTTGATTTGCACGACTACGTCACGCCCGGCGAAACGGCGGTGATAGCGCTGAACGTGACTGATTCGGGACCAAACGGTTCCGCCGAAGGCTACCCGTTCGACGAGATACCGCACGGTAAACAGTCGTGGTACGGCAACGTCAGCGGGCCGTGGCAGCCGGTGTATCTGGAGCAGCGCGCCGCAACGCATGTCAAGTCGCTCAGAGTAACCCCCGATCTGAGCCGCAACACGGCCGTTGTGGATGTGTCTCTCTCGCAGGTGCCGCCGGGCGCCTCCGGGACGCTGTATGCGTCGGTGTACGCCCCCGGGGGCGCTCCAGTAGCCGAGGTGAAGGTCGCGCTGTCGTCGGCACTCCAGTACACGTTCACCGTGCCGATCCGGACCCCGGAGTTGTGGACCCCGGACAACCCGAAGCTCTACACAATCAACACTTCGCTCGTGACTGAAGGCGGATCGGTGGTGGACGATCACGCCGAGCGGTTCGGCATGCGTTCCATCGAGACCCGCGACGGAAAGATACTGCTCAACGGCAAGCCCGTATTCCTGGCCGGGGTGCTGGACCAGGACTTCTACCCGCACACTCACTACACGGTTCCGTCGGAGGAGTACCTGCGGGATCAGTTCGACAAGGCGAAGCGGCTGGGCATCAACCTGCTCCGCTGTCACATCAAGATACCCGACCCTGTATATCTGCACCTTGCCGACGAAATGGGACTGCTTGTCTGGTACGATCTGCCGAACCCGGCAAAGCTAACGCCAAAGTCGCGCGCGAGGATGGCCGACACCCTGCGCGATACCGTCACCCGCGATTACAACCACCCCAGCCTGGTTATCATCAGCCTCTTCAACGAGAGCTGGGGTATAGACCTGAAGAACGTTGACCAGAGGAAGTGGCTCGTATCGTTCTACGACTATGCCCGGAACATCGCGCCCGGGCGGCTGATCGTGGACAACAGCGCGTGCCACGGCAATTTCCACATCAAGACCGACATTGACGACTTCCACTGCTACAAGAACATCCCCGATCACGCGCAGGAATGGGCCGAGTGGGTGAAGGATTTTGCCAGCCGTCCGGCGTGGAGTTTCTCGGGCTACGGCGACGCTCTGAGAACGGGCGAAGAACCCCTGATGGTGTCTGAGTTCGGCAACTGGGGCCTTCCGAGCGTGCCGCTTCTGCGCGAATGCTACGAAGGCGAACTGCCGTGGTGGTTCGGGTCGCGCAGCGGCCATCTGCAGCCCGACGGCGTTGAGAAGCGCTTCAGTGATCTCGGGCTTGACCTCGTATTCGGAGACTTCGGCCGCTTCGCCCGGGCGACGCAGCAGTCGCAGCTGCTGGCGTTCAAATGGCAGATCGAGGAAATGCGCAAATATCCCCAGATCGCCGGCTACTGCTGGACGGAACTGACGGACCTCCAGTGGGAGGCGAACGGGCTGCTCGACTTCTGCAGAAACGTCAAGGCGAGCGGCCGGGCCGCGGCGCTGGTTCAGAAGGACAGATGCGTATTCACACGCCTCGAGAGACATTCGGGGCGCAGCGGCGAGTATCTCAGCGGGCGATTGTGGGTGTCCAACTTCGGGGACCAGGTCGAAGGCGGCAGCACAATCGAGTGGCAGCTGGACGGCTTCCCCGAAGTGAGAGGGTCCGTAAGCCTCGACGGCAGCGTTGCCTCACCGGACGCTTTTGACTCCGGCGCCATCGCGTTCACAGTGCCGGAAGTGAATACCAGCCGGTCGAGCCGGCTTCTGATACGCTGGTTCAGCGAAGGCAAAGAGCTTGCGAGCAACTACGAGGATGTGTATCTTTTCCCGGCGGCGGACGGGGGACAGAGCGCCCAGAGTTTCTATCTCGACGACTCGCTAGTGTCACGCGATGCCCTGGGAGCGTGGCTGAAGGAGCGCGGCGCCAGCGTTTCAGAAATTCTCAGCACCGCTGACATCGCAGTCACGGGAAAGTGGACGCCCCGGATCGCTAGCTGGTCGGCTGAAGGCGGGCGGGTATTGCTCCTCGCCGAGGACGACTCCTGCGCCGGCCCTGTCGGCCCGAAGCTCTCGATCAAGAGCAGGAAAGACAAGGGGCGTTGGGGCGACTGGGCAACGTCCTTCACATGGCTCGCGGAACGCTCCATGTTCCTGGGAATACCCTCACGCTCCCGCATGCTCGACTGGGCATTTGAGCAGATGATCCCCTCCTGCGTCATCGAAGGGGTGGGGGACTCGATTGACTGGGATGATGTTCAGAGCGGGCTGTTCGTGGGATGGGCGGGCAGCCCCACGGCAGTGGTGATGCGCGCGGGCTCGGAGAACTCGCGCGTCATCCTGTGCACGTTCCCCGCCGGACGCGAAGCGGGAAGAGTACCCGCGGCCAGCGTCCTGCTGTGGAACATGATTCACGACCTGTCGGCCCCGGTTTTTCACGTTGAGGGAGAAACCGGCCTGTTCTGAGGCTGCGGCCTACCGGGGAACCACGAACGCGAACCCGACGCTGAAGTCGCGGTAGCGATTCTGGTAGTTGATGCGCGGCTCGATGCAGTGAAACACGTGAGCCACGCTCAGCGTCCAGTCATACACCCCGCCGCGCTCCAGGTCGAAGTCCAGCGTAAGCGACCCACGCGTCTTGCCCATATCGGCTTCCAGCCGCGTCGCGAGCTTCGTCCTTACGTCGAGATCATCGAACTCGAAGGGTGAATGCCCGCTCGATATGTGCCGCACATATGTGAGGGACGCGAAGTAGTTCTTCGATATCTCCCGTCCGAAGGCCAGGCTGCCGGCGAGAATCTGCTGAGTGTCTCCGCCCGAGTAGGCGGAGAAGCGCGCGAACAGGGCCGGCTCGAACAGCCACTGCGTTCCGATGTTCGTGTTCAGCCGCGCGACCGCCCGGGCATCGAAACGCGAATGCCATACCTTGTCCGGACGCTCGCGGAAGCGCCCCATACTGGCCTGTGTATCTATGACGAAGGGATTCCCAGGAGTGCCGAGCCGGCCAATCTGCAGGCCCGACAATCGCACGCCAAACTCGGGGAGCCTGTCAACATGCAGATATTCGATATCGGGGTCGAACACGCGTTGCTTGTGCGCCAGACGAAGGAACAGATGCGAGGAGCGCTCAGGACCTCCCGCGGCGCTCACTTCCGTCTCATCGGCGTCAGGGAGCAGCGACCGCCGATCGGGACGAGTGGTTAGCAGCGTAAGCGACGTCAGGTCGTTCGTGACCTCTGCCCGAGGTTCGCGGACTGCGTCCACCTCTGGGCCGCCATCGAGCGACCTCTCGAGGTCAAGGCCCCACAGCACCCCGTTCTTCTGAGTGAGGCGGCCGGAGACGGCACTGGCCGAGGCCCACGGAAGCCGCACGGGGTAGCGGTACTTAAGGTAAACACCATCGCGCTTGTCGAATCCGGGTGTCGGCAGCAGCGAAGTTGCGCGGCGGTCAAGCCGGAAGCGGTACTTGGGGAGACCGAAGATGGTCGTATTGCCGATCTTCACGCGCAGATCCCTCGCCACGGCATATTTGCTCTGGATCGTGACACCACCAACCCGCAGGCCCCGCGCGTCGGGCGCGTCCGTCTCAGCGCCGAACACCTCAAGGCTCCGCGCGGTTATGGACCAGTGGGGCCGATCAAGGGTGCACGTGCTTCCAAAGGCGTCGCCGAACCGGATTATCCGTTCGGGACTCAGGGTGAGCACGCTTCCCCGGAACCTGAACGCTTCATATCGCCCGGACGCCTGAGTGAGCTCGCCAGAGCCGTCGCGCGCATCATACACAGCAGACTCCGCGGAGAGTTCCGACCCGGGTCTCTCGAAGCGCACATTGCCCGTTGCGGTCCATCTCTGCGTATCTATATCTCCACGGACCTCATCCGCCCTCAGGGTCCATTCACGCGAAGCGACGGTGACGCCTCCGCTGGCGACGACCTGATTCTTTGATATCTGCTCGATGCTGGGCGCGGTGATGACATACTCCGCAAGAGCGGGCGCCTCGGGCGTACAAACGTGCGCCTCGTCTGGAATCACTGCAGGCTGGCCGCACAGGAAGGTCGCCAGCGCCAATACAGCAAGCCTCATATCTGAATAGTCCTCCAGCGGCCGGCCGCCCAGATAATGCTCGAAACGACTCCTGACATTACCATGCTGATGCACATGGTCCACCACGCAGCGGTGACCCCGTATCCCATATGCACAGCAATAAGATACGTCAGAGGCAGCCGGAACAGCCACATAGTCACCAGGGTCACAATCGTCGGGGAGTGGGTGTCCCCGGCCCCCTGAAGCGCGCCGCTCAGCGTCATGTTCAGTCCAATGAACGGTTCGGAGAGAGCATTGATCCTCAGATACCCCACGGTCAGGCGATGTATCAGAGGATCGCGGGTGAAGAGGCTGACGATCGGCCCCGCCAGAACGAAGAAGATCACGGCCATCACCGTCATTACGATCACGGCCTGCCGGGCGCAGGTCCATCCGGCCTCGGATGCTCTTGCGGGCGATCCGGCGCCGAGGTTCTGGCCGACGACGGCGGCCGCGGCGGCGCTGAAGGCAAAGCCCGGCATAAATGCAATCGCCTCGATACCCAGTCCAATCGTCAGCGCGGCCATGGCGGGTTCACTGTGCGCAAGCCTTCCCAAAAGAGAGAAGTACACCATGCCCGCGCCCGACCTCAGAAGCGCCTGCAGCCCGGCCGGAAGTCCGAGCGCAACAACCCGCCGAAGCCACGAGAGCTTCATGGGCGCCAGAGCGAGCGCATCCTTAAGACAGGAGCCATACAGCAGGTAGAGGCCCAGCGCACACGCCATGCAGCGGGCCGATACAACGGCTATCGCTGCTCCCCTCAACCCGAGCGCCGGCAGGCCCAGATGCCCGAAGATCAGCACCCAGTCCAGCACCGCCGTGAGCAGGGCGCTCGCAAGCGTCAGTTTCACGGGCGTGATCATGTCGCCAGTACCGCGAACGGCAGCGATGATGATAGTCATTCCAAAGAGCGGCACAAGCCCGAGCATCGTGATCAGCAGATACGTTGTCGCCGGGTCAACGACCGCCTCCGATCGCCCCGCCATGAGCGTCAGCAGCGGCCGTGCCGCCGGGTACACCATCGCCATCACGGCAAGGGACGCGAACACGCAGAAATAGAGCGATTGCCTGGTAGCCTCCACCGCGTCATGCTCGTTCCCCGCGCCCCTGAAACGGGCCACCATGGCGGTTGTCGCGGCGGAAATCGCCACAACCGTTCCCAGCACAAGATTAGAGAGGTTCTGCGCAAGACCCAGCGCCGCAACCTGCGTTCCCCCAAGATGCGCCACGAAGAATCTGTCCACCAGATTGGTGAGCGTCTGAAGGAAGAGGGCTACAGCGGCGGGCCAGGTCAGGGCCCACACCGTGCTGGAGAGGCGCCCGGTCAGGATGTCTTCGGAGATGGCGGCCTCGCGGCTTGCTCGCGGCAGGGCAGTCACGAGAGGCGTACGAAAACCATTCCGAAGAAGCAAGAAACTCGAACCATATCGCCTGCTATTATACGCGAACCCGGCCCCGTCGTGTGCACCAAAATGATGCGCGCCAGACCGTCCCGGGCCGCCCACACAGGATCAAAACGGCAGGGTGGGGGAACCCTTCGGGCGCATTCGCTGTCAACAAAAGCGAATATGCGTTTGCCCGCGCTTCGTTGACAGGGAATTCTACGGTATGATAAACTCCTCAACGAGAGCCAGGCCGGGCGGGGCATAGCCGAAACTCAAGGATTTGCAGATGCCGAAAAAGATATTAGCCGTAGATGACGAGAAGCACATAGTCAGACTGGTCCAGGTGAACCTGGAGCGGCAGGGGTATGAGGTCGTCACGGCCAACGACGGCCGCGAAGCGCTCGAGAAGGTGGAATCCGAGAAGCCGGACCTTGTCGTGCTCGACGTCATGATGCCCTACATGGACGGTTTCGAGGTCCTTCAGAACCTGCGGCGCAATGCGAATACACGCGACATCCCGGTCATTATGCTCACGGCAAAGGCCCAGGATGCTGACGTCTTCAAAGGATGGCAGTCGGGCGTTGACTGCTACCTGACCAAGCCCTTCAACCCGATGGAGCTGATATCTTTCGTGAAGCGCATCTTTAAGTCATTGGAAGACATGGGAGACGGCGGCGGACGCTTCGAGATATCCTGACACCAGCCGCCTGCAGCAGCAATGAACGATTCGGATACAGACTGCGGACTTAACGCTATTGTTCTTGTGGTTGGCGCCATTGCGGCACTCGCCGTGGCGGGCATTGTCGGACGCGCTGTTTACTCAGCGACGCACTCAGCAGACCACGTCCGTGACGTGACGGACATCATCTCCGAATGCCAGGGCACGATTGCGGAGATAGACAAAGCCCTGCGTATCGCCCAGCCCGTTCGCGCCTAGACACTAAGGCCCCGGCCAAGACCCTCACGCGACCCGCGCACACCCTTTCAAGACAGTGCCAAACGCTCGGTTCTGGGTGCCCGCCTGTGCGTCTGATAAGATATATTATGTTGAGTCGTACAGCGCGATAAGCTAACGGCTTCCGCGCCTGATGCGGAAGCCGCTCAAAACCCGCTCCCCCACTGTTCAGCCCCCCTCGAGGTCTTCGCAAGGTCGCGACGCCTCTTCGAGCACTGCTTCTGTCATATAGAGCGGCGCTTCGGCTCTCAGCGCCAGCGCTATTGCATCGCTCGGCCGGGAGTCAACTGGCAGCGACTTTCCGTTCACCCGAAGCCATATCTTCGCGTAAAAAGTCTCGCCCCACAGGTCGTCAATCACCACACGCTCGATTGCGCCGCCCAGGCGCTCGGCGAGGTTCTTCAACAGTTCGTGAGTGAGAGGTCTGTCCCCGGTAAGGCCCTGCAATGCCATGGAGATTGCCGAGGCCTCGAACTGCCCGACCCAGATGAGGACGCAACGCCCGCGGTTGTCGCGAACGAGCACGAAATCGCCTCTGACGCCGGTGGCGGCGTCGGCGTGGACATAGACTCCGGCGACCCGGACCTCACGCTCTTCGAGGTTCCGCTCATCCGGGTAGCGGCCGCTCAGCTCATCAAATGGCGTCTCGCTGAACGGGTCGCTCTCATCGTCACGCTCCGGCTTGTCCTGTGATTCCTCTGGTTCGCTCACGAAGTACACATCCCCCAACGCCGTGGCGGCCAGCCACAGCGCACAGTACAAAGCAGAAGGAGGTGAGCCAGGCGAATCTAGTCCACGTCCGCTGCTTTCAGCGTCTTGTCAACGATCTGCAAGAACTCCTTGTTCGACTTGGTGTGCTGGAGCCGGTCTATCAGCAACTCAGTTGATTCCACCGTGCCAAGCGCAGCCAGCAGCCGGTGCAACTGCCAGATGCGCTTCAGGGTGTCCTCATCATAGAGCAGTTCGTCATGCCGGGTACCGGACCGCTTGACATCAATTGCCGGGTAGATCCTACGTTCGGCCAGCGATCTGTCCAGCGCCAATTCCATATTACCCGTACCTTTGAATTCTTCGAAGATCATGTCGTCCATGCGGCTGCCTGTTTCAACCAGGCAGGTGGACAGCACCGTAAGGCTTCCGCCCTCCTCGATGTTTCTGGCTGCCCCGAAGAAGCGCTTCGGGCGATAGAGAGCCACAGGGTCGAGGCCTCCAGAAAGCGTCCGTCCGCTCGGGTTGACGGTAAGGTTGGACGCCCTGCTGAGACGCGTGAGGCTGTCGAGAAGCACGACAACATCCTTGCCCGACTCCACCAGCCGCTTCGCCTGCTCCAGCACCATATCCGCCACCCGCATGTGGTTCTCCGGCGGCTCGTCGAACGTAGAACTGACCACGTCTCCGTCCACGGACCGGCGAATGTCGGTGACTTCCTCGGGACGCTCATCTATCAGCAGCACGATGAGGCGCACTTCGGAGTGGTTGATGGTGATGGCGTTGGCGATGGTCTTCAGGAGGATCGTCTTGCCGGCTTTAGGCGGAGCAACGATCAGTCCGCGCTGCCCTTTGCCAATCGGCGCGATAAGGTCTATCAGACGCGCGCTGATGCCCTTGGCGTCGGTCTCGAGGACCAGGCGCTCGTTCGGGTAGATCGGAGTAAGGTCGTCGAAGTTGCGGCGCGCCCGCGCCGTCTCCGGATCCAGACCGTTGACAAGTTCCACCCTCAGGAGTCCGTAATACTTCTCAGTGTCTTTCGGAGGCCGAACCTGGCCAGTAACCGTGTCGCCGGTCTTGAGCCCGAAGCGCTTGATTTGTGACTGGGAGACGTAGATGTCGTCCGCGGCGGGGGCAAAGTTGCGTCCCCGCAGGAACCCCCACCCGTCCGGCAGTATCTCCAGGACGCCCTGCCGCACCTTGAAACCGGCGGCCTCGGTCTGGCACTCAATGATCCTGAGGACAAGGTCCTGCTTGCGATGCGTCTGCGGATCAATGTTGAGATCGCGCGCGATCTGCTGGAGTTCTTCGACGTCTTTTGAATCGAGAGTTGAAAGTTCTAGGGTTTCCAACTGTGGGTTCACCTCTTTTGTGACCTGTGCCTCAGAAAACATTACAAGATATGAGGCAAGAAGCCCGAGCGACAGTCCCTTCTGAGCGCTCAGGACACCTTCAGAGAAGAATGAGACTCGGCATGACGATCCACCCCCCGGCTTGCGCCCCCGGCCGCCCCGCCTGCGCGTCGTACGCTGGGGGTTATCGGGGGACAGGAGCACACAAACGGCTGAGACTCACTGCACCCGCAGACACCAGGGTCTGGCGGTGGGATATCAGGAGTTCAGAGTTCGAGCGCACACAGGGGTCTACGACCTGCAAATCTCATGTGAAAAACGCTGAATTACGCGAGTACGGGGAGGACGCAGACCCACCGAGATTATATACCCCCCTCCTGCGGTTTGTCTAGAGTCTGTAATGTTTTTTTGCGCGTGCTGGCCAGCGGGTCGCGGGCGGGACGATCACCCGCCCCCGTAGACCTCCGGCTTCAGCACCCCTATGAACGGGAGGCTCCGGTAGGCGCCGTTGTAGTCGAGCCCGTACCCGACGACGTAGCGATCTTCGACGGTAAAGCCGTTGTAGTCCAGGTTTACGCCCATCTCGCGGCGGCTGGGCTTATCGAGAAGAGCGCACACCCTGACGCTTGCCGCCTTGCGTGACCTCAGGTTCTCGACAAGATACGACAGCCTGAGCGTCCAGCCTGTGTCCACTATATCCTCGACCACCAGCACGTGCTTGCTGACGACGCTTTCGTCAAGGTCCTTGATGATTCGCACCACGCCCGAAGACTTGCTGTCTGCCCCATAGCTTGAAATGGCTACAAAGTCGTAGGAGACGGGGATGCTGATCGCCCGCACCAGGTCGGCCAGAAAAACGGCGGCGCCCTTTAGAACGCCCACCATGACGAGTTCCTTGCCCTCGTAGTCGCGGGATATCTGCGCGCCCAGTTCACGGACACGTTCCCGAATCTGATCCTCCGTTACGAGGATCTGCGCGATGTCGTCGCGTTGATTCATAGTCGCTAAATCATTCCCATTCAATTGTTGCCGGCGGCTTGGAACTGATATCCAGAACCACCCGGTTTACACCCGGCACTTCATTTGTGATCCGGCTCGAAATCCGCTCCAGCACTTCGTACGGAAGGCGCGCCCAGTCCGCGGTCATTACATCCTCGCTCGTGACTGCACGGACGCAGATCGGATAGGCATAGGTCCGCTGGTCACCCATCACGCCCGTGCTGCGTATCGGCAGGAGCACTGCGAAGGCGTGGAAGAGCTGCCGGTAAAGGCCGGCGCGCTTGACCTCATCCACAACGACCCAGTCCGCGCGTCTCAGCATTTCGAGCCGCTCGCGTGTCACCTCTCCAATAATCCGGATTGCAAGCCCCGGGCCGGGGAACGGCTGACGCCAGACAAGCTCGCTCGGCAGGCCGAGTTCCGTTGCCACGCTGCGCACTTCGTCCTTAAACAAGTCGCGCATCGGCTCGATCAGTTCAAAGTTCATGTTCTCGGGCAGCCCGCCCACGTTGTGGTGCGTCTTGATCAGTGCGGCGTTTTTCGTGCCGCTTTCGATCACGTCCGGATAGAGCGTCCCCTGGGCGAGGAAGTTGAACTTCCCGAGCCTGTTCGCCTCTTCCTCGAACACGCTCACGAACTCCGCCCCGATCAGTTTGCGCTTCCGCTCGGGGTCAACCACGCCCTCGAGCTTTTCGAGGAACCTGTCGGAGGCATCCACATAGACCAGGTTCATCTTGAAGTTCTGCTCGAATGTGGCCCGGACACGCTCGGGCTCTTCGGCGCGCAGAAGTCCATGGTTCACGAAAATGCAGGTGATCTGGTCGCCTATGGCCCGATGCACCAGCGCGGCCGTCGTGGAGCTGTCCACCCCGCCGCTCAGCGCGCACAGGACACGACCGTCCCCCACCCTGCCGCGTATCCAGTCCGTGGCCTCAGACACGAACGATTCCATGGTCCAGGAGCCCTCGCAACCGCACTGCCCGTACAGAAAGTTGCGCAGGATCTCAATGCCCCACGGCGTGTGCACCACCTCGGGATGGAACTGCACGCCGAACTGCCGCTTCTCCAGATTGGCCATGGCGGCCACAGGAGTGCTCGCCGTGCTTGCGATTACATCAAAGCCGGGAGGCGGCTCCTGCACCAGATCACCGTGGCTCATCCAGCAGATGAGTTCCGGGTTCAGGCCTTCAAAAAGGGAACTCTGGTCGCTCACGCGCAGTTCGGTCTTGCCATACTCGCGGTTGTCGCCCGGCAGCACCTTTCCGCCGAGCTGATACGCCATGAGCTGCATCCCGTAGCAGATGCCAAGCACGGGCACGCCCAGTTCGAACAGCCTGGGGTCGGCGCTCGGAGCGCCTTCGTCGTAGACGCTCGATGGTCCGCCGCTCAGGATGATGCCCCGGGGGTTCCGGGCGGCAATCTCTTCGACGGGAGTCTCCCACGACACGAGTTCGCTGTACACATGGCACTCGCGAACGCGGCGGGTGATAAGCTGGCTGTACTGCGCTCCGAAGTCAATCAGAACAATGCGTTCGTCCGGGGCTGCCACGTGAGCGTTAGTCAACTGCCCTGCCCCACCTTCTGCGCCCGCTGCTGGGCCTTGCCTTCTGTCGGAATCGCCGGCGCCACAACCAGATCCGCAGTCTGCATCTCTCGGATGGTGCGCTTCCCGCAGTAGCCCATGGCAACCTTGAGAGCGCCGATAAAGTTCATCGTTCCGTCGTCCGACTTCGCGGGCCCGTACAGAATCTGTTCGAGAGGCCCCAGTTCACCGACCCGAATGCGGGTTCCGCGGGGCAGCCCCTGGTGGGCTGTCGCCATGCCCCAGTGCCACCCTCGGCCCGGCGCCTCGGCGCAGGCCGCAATCGGCGACCCGATCATGACGGCGTCGGATCCTGCCGCAATCGCCTTCACGACATCGCCGCCCGTGCGCATGCCTCCGTCGGCTATCACCGCGACCCGTCTGCCCGTAAGGCTGTAAAAGTCGTCCCGCGCGGCCGCCGCATCGGCAACCGCGGTAACCTGCGGCACCCCCACCCCGCACACACGCCTTGTGGTGCATGCGGCGCCGGGCCCGATGCCAACAAGAATCGCCGCCGCGCCAGCCTCCATAAGTGCGTACGCCCCTTCGTACGTCACAACATTGCCCACAACGACCGGCACCCCGCTGTTACGGCAGATATCGGCAATTCCGACCGCCGAACCCTTCTGCGACAGATGGTGCGCGGAAGTCACAGTGGACTGAATGACAAGGATGTCCAGCCCTGCCTCCAGTACCGCCTTCCCGGCCGTTGCGAATGCCGCGGGAGTGACAGACGCTGCCGAAACGGTGCCGTCCGCTTTGATCTCACGAACGCGCTCCGCCGCCAGATCCGGCTTTACCGGCTCACGGTACAGACTCTGAAGAAGCGGAACAACCTCGTCCTGAGACGCGCCGATGACGCGGTCAAGTTGTGCCTGATAGTCAGCGTGACGGGTGAAGAGGCCTTCCAGGTTGAGGACTGCCAGCCCGCCGAGCCTGCCCATAAGCTGGCAGACAGACGGACTGACGGCGCCATCCATCGCGGAGGCAAGGATCGGAATACGGAAGTCGAACGGTCCTAGCGAGAATGAGGTGTCTGTGTCATCCGGGTCAGTGGTGGTGGACCCGCAAGCTACCGACACCTCGTCAAAGCCGTAGCTGCGCCGGGCCCATTTATGCCCCCCGAGAAGGATGTCCAAATATAGGGTGAACCTCCTGGCGTTTTCGACATCCTACCGGAATGCGGGAATTCCTGTCAACGCCTGAGGGGCAGCGTTTCAAGCTTTTCATAAGCCTCGCGTTGACACCCCTGGCAGGGCGCGGGTAAAATCCCTCGGCCCGCACATCAGTGCAGCACCGGCCAGCCGCGCCCCCATAGTGCAGTGGCCTAGCACACCGCTCTTTCACGGCGGCAGCACGGGTTCGAATCCCGTTGGGGGTAAGCATTACACCTGACCATTCGCAGAAAGCCCCGGAACCAGCCCTTCCGGGGCTTCTTCCTGCGACCGCACTCCTCCCAGGCCAACGCGATGCAGAATTCTCTTGCACCTTGACTTCATCTGTGTTTGACGGACAGAAATCGCTGGTATAATAGCTTTGCGGTAAGTCACCGCGGCGCCGTTCATGCGGCGCGCTCGTCTGGAAGCAAGTATCAGCCCCGGAAGCGCCGGGGCGCTCACATAACCTGACCGGGGGGATATCGGAAAGACGGGGCCAGAGAGAAGGGATGTCCCCCCGGCAGGTCTTTTAGCTTCCGCCTCCCCCACAGTCTCTACTCAGTCGAAATTGACGCGCGTGTCTTTGAACCACTTCGCGTGGCCGTCGTAGAAGATGCCGCTGATTCCACCCTTGTGCGGGAAGAAGTACTTGCTCGCGTCTTGACTGTAGCTGTAGCTGTCGTGGATCAGCCACGCGTTGTAGCCGTCGCGAAGGCAGTCGCTGTAGAACTCGTCCGGCGTCTTTCCAAGCGCGCACAGGGGATCGTTGGGAGGGTGCGGCTGTCCGGGATGCCTTGCGAACGCGTATGCCGAGTAGTTGGTGCAGATCTCCCCTCCAAGTTCGGGATGCACAATCCACCCGACCTGAGCCCATATCTGCCCGACCGGGACTCGCGATGGATGGTCGTACACGGTCGCCTTGAACTTCCGCCGGCCTCCTGACGGGCACATCCAGACCTTCCGCTCTTTGAGGTAGCCCCGAAACGTCCACATGCAGCCTGTCGCCATCGAACCGGTGGAGTCCCAATTCGACCCCTGAGAGAAGCCCGGCGGCGGCACGTGCTGCGCTTCGCGCGGATAGTGGCCCTTCCAGTCGTCCACGTACATCATCACCGCGATACCGATCTGTTTCAGATTGTTCAGACAGGCCGACCTGCGGGCCGCTTCCTTAGCGCGGGCGAACACTGGAAACAGGATCGCCGCCAGAATAGCGATGATGGCGATGACAACAAGAAGTTCGATAAGGGTGAAGCCCCTGCGAATGCCCGGTTTTCTCATACTTCCTCTCCACCGCCCCCCATACTGCAGCACCCGCGCAGCGCGTGCCATCTGCCCGTTACTGAAGCACCGATGTAGTTCCTCCATCCACAACAACGAGCGAACCGGTTGTCCACTCGGCTTCGCGTGACGCCAGCCAGACAGCAGCGGCCGCCACGTCATCGGGCCGCCCCAGCCTGCCCGCCGGGGTCCCTTCTTCCAGCCGTGTCCTGAGAGCCGGATCGGCCAGAGCCATTCGATTGATGTCGGTCTCAATAGTCCCCGGCAGGACGGCATTGCAGGTGATCCCGTGCGGAGACAGGCTGATGGCCATGCTCTTGATCAAGAGGTTCTCACCTGCCTTGGACGCGCAGTAGTGCGCCTGCCTGCTTCCGCCCACCATGCTCGATATGGAGCCGGTCGTGATGATGCGCCCGCCTCCCCCGCGTTCCACCATATGCCGCGCCACCATCTGCCCCGTCAGGAAGACTCCCTTCAGGTTGACCGCAATTACGCGGTCCCACATCTCCTCGCTGATGTCGAAGAACTCCGCAAACGGGCAGATGCCCGCATTGCACTCGAGAATGTCTATGCGCCCGAACTCCTGAAGGGTGTTCCGCACGGCCGACTCCGCTTCCGTCGCGCTCGCCACGTCAGCATCCATCTGTATGGCGCGCCGCCCCATCTGACGGATTTCATACACAACACGGCGCGCGTTCGCGTCGTCGTCAAGATGCGTGATGGCCACATCCGAGCCTCCGGCTGCGAGGGCACGCGCGATCGCCGCGCCGATGCCACGCGATGCGCCCGTGACAAGCGACACAGGCGGGTGGCCCGGACGGGAGGAGAACAACTCGAGCATCAGGCGCCGATCCTTCCTTCGGGATGGTCCCGGATGACGCGGAGATCGTACATGGGCACAAGGATGTCCGCCGTCCGGCGTATGCGCTCGTAGGCGGCAAGGGCTTCGTACATGCTCTCGTTGATGCCCAGAATGCGGTTCCCGGTTATGTTCTCATAGCGGAAGAAGCAGTCCGAGAATACGACCACGCCCTCGCTGGTCTCGACCCGCACGGCGACGCTGCTCCGGTGATGCACGCCGGTCCACCAGACGTCCAGATCGGGCGCAACCTGGTGCTCGTTCTCCATCATCGTCACCCGATCCCAGGCATCCGTGAACACGTGTGTAATCAGCTGGGGGATGATGCACATGTGGAGCTTATCGTGCGGGTGCGGCTTCCAGCGCGGCGCGAAGAGTTCCCCCCACCCGTAGCGGTTGACGCAGATCTGCGCGCGCGGGAACTTGTCCAGGCCTCCGGTGGCATAACTCTGCAGCGGCGTCAGGATCAGCGTATCCACATCTACGGGCTTGACGCCGAGCGCCTCCAGCCTGCGCTCGATGTGGTCTTCGGGCTTAACGATCAGGCGTTGGCGCCCGCCGGTCCCCTCCATCCAGATGCGGTTAAGACCTTCGAGCGCATCGAGCGGCGGCCCGCTGTTGACAAGCACCGTCCGGCCGCCGCCCCGAATCAGCATTGCGTACACCGCGAGCGGCTCCCACTCGTCATCGCCGAGGTTACTCATCCAGTAGAGCTGCACGCCCGGGCATGCGCTGAACTCTCCGACTTTCAGAACATCTACTCTGTACTGCATTCTGCCTGCCTGCCTGCCTTCCGCTGCGCCTGGTGCGTTCAGTCCATGCGCATCCCGCCGTTGATATCAATCGTCGCGCCCGTGATGAAAGCCGCGTGCTCCGACGCGAGAAACACTGCTGCGCCAGCGATGTCCTCCGGGACGCCCAGCCGCCCCAGCGGGATCGTCGCCCTGAGTTCTTCGAGCAGCGCCGTATCGTTCCAGCCCTCAGTCAGCGCGGTTCGCGTGGTCGTGGGGGCTATCGTATTTGCCGTTCCGTAAGGAGCAAGGAACTTCGCGAAGCTCTTCGTCATCGAGAAGATGGCGGCCTTCGTCAGGCAGTAAATGGAGTTGTCCGCGTACCCGCCCGTTTTGCCGCCAACGGAGCCGATGTTGATGATGCGGCCCGTTTCACGCGCGCGCATGTGGGTTGCCGCCGCCTGCGAAAGAAAGAACGTGCCCCGCAGATTCACGGCAACAAGCCGGTCGAAGAACGCCTCGTCCACCTCGTCAATGGGCCGCAGGGGGCAGATACCGGCGTTGTTGACAAGGATGTCGAGTTGGCCGTACGACCGGATCACTTCCGCGAACGCCTGTCTGCACTGCTGAACGTCCGATACATCGAGGCACACGGCCGAGGCCCCTTCTCCGAGGGCCTCGGCGGCTGCCTGCGCGCCCTCGAAGTCCACATCGGCGATAGCGACTCGCGCTCCCGCGCTTTGGAGCGCCTCAGAGATGGCCCGTCCGATTCCGCTCGCCGCCCCGGTTACCATGGCGGTCTTCCCATCCAAACTGATGATCATAGGCATCATTGTACCATACCAGAAGCGGCGGCACACGGCGGTTCCCGACACTCCGGGGAGCCGCGGCCCTGCAAGGCAGCACGTAGCCTACATCCGGTGTTCGTGAAGGAGGCCTGGCGCAGTCTGGCAAAGTGTAATCGCAGATAACAGCAGAGGAGCAGCAATGCACAAACGGCTTCAGGAACTGCGTGGGATGCTGACAGAGGTCTCCGACCTGAGATCGGCGGCGGCCGTCCTTCACTGGGACCAGACGACATACATGCCTGCGGGTGGAGCAGATTCACGGGCGCGACAAATCAGCCTTCTGGAGCGGCTGGCTCACGAACGCTTCATTCAGATGGCAATCGGCGAAATGCTCGAGGACCTGCGCGAGTACGAGCAGAGCCTCCCTTACGACTCGGACGACGCAAGTCTGATTCGCGTCACACGCAAGCAGTACGAGAGGGAGTCGCGCATCCCGGTCGCGTTTCAGGAGGCACTGGCCGTTCATTGCGCCCACACGTATCAGGAATGGACGCAGGCGCGGCCCGCGAACGACTTCGCTCGCGTTCGTCCATTGTTGGAGAAGACCCTCGATATGAGCCGCGAACTGGCGGGCTTCTACCCGGGCTACGATCACATCGCTGACCCTCTCATTGAGTTCGAGGACGAGGGAATGACCGTGGCTTCTCTTCGCAAGCTGTTCGCGGAACTGCGCGGCGAACTGGTGCCGCTCGTGCGCGCCGTGGCTGAAGCCGGACCGGTTGACGACACCTGTCTCACAGGGCCTTTCGCGACGGCAGACCAGCTCGAGTTCGGACGCCAGGTCATCGAGCGCCTTGGCTACGACTTCAGCCGGGGACGGCAAGACCTGACGCACCATCCGTACATGATCAAGTTCTCGCTGGGAGACGTCCGGATAACAACCAGGGTGCGCGAAAACGACCTTGGCGAGGCGCTCTTCGGCACGATCCATGAGTCCGGGCACGCTATGTACGAGCAGGGCATAGACGCCTCGTTCGACGGAACGCCTCTGGCGCACGGCACATCATCGGGCATTCACGAAAGTCAGTCCCGGCTGTGGGAGAACGTAGTGGGCCGAAGCAGGCATTTCTGGACGTTCTTCTACCCCGCCCTGCAAAGCGCGTTTCCCGGCCAGTTGTCTGGCGTGACACTGGACGACTTCTACCGCGCGGTCAACAGCGTGGAGCCGTCGCTGATACGAACAGAGGCGGACGAACTGACATACAACCTGCATGTGATGATCCGTTTCGATCTTGAGACCGCGATGCTGGAGGGCAAGCTCGCCGTCCGCGACCTGCCCGAGGCGTGGAACGAGCGATACAGGAGCGATCTCGGAGTCCTGCCGCCTGACAATCGTGACGGCGTGCTGCAGGATGTTCACTGGTTCGGCGGAATCATCGGAGGCGCCTTCCAGGGATACACGCTCGGCAACGTGTTCGCCGCGCTGTTCATGGATGCCGCCACCCGCGCGCATCCGGAGATTCCATCAGACATCGAACGCGGCGAGTTCGCAGCGCTTCTCGGCTGGCTGAGGGATAACATCTACCGGCACGGCAGCAAGTTCACGGCAGACGAGCTTGCCATGCGAATCACCGGCAACCCTCCGAGCGCCGCACCCTATGTCAGCTACCTCAAGAAGAAATACGGCGCGATCTACGGCCTTGGCGCCTCCGGATGACTCTCTTCGAGCTACCGGCGGGAAGGGAACCGGCCTTCCACGGCGAACACTGCCAGTAGCCGGAAACGTCGCCAAAAGAGGACAAGCGAGATGACAGAAATCGGAGTCGGTATCGTCGGGGCCGGATGGGTAGCCGGCGAGCACATCAGGTCGTTCAACATGCACCCGCACAGCAGGGTCGCGGGCATCTGCAGCCGCACCAGAGAAGGAGCCGAGGCGAAGGCGCGGGCGTGCGGACTCACAGACGTCAATATCTACGAGTCGTATGCCGAGATGCTCGCGGACCCGGGCATCGGCGCTGTCTCGCTCTGCAGTCCCCCGAACCTGCACCCGGAGCAGACGATTCTGGCGGCGGAAGCCGGAAAGCACATTCTGATTGAGAAAGCCGCCGCGAACGATCCGCTGTCGCTCGGGCGCATGCTTGCCGCCGTCGAGAGCGCGAACGTCCGCACTCTGGTCAGCTTCGTCCTCCACTGGAACCCGCAGTTCATCTGGATCAGAAGGATGATGGAGCAATCCTCGATAGGAAAAGTCTTCTACGCGGAGGCGGACTACTGGCACAACATCGGGCCGCACTACGCGCAGTACCGCTGGAACATAAAGAAGGAAATCGCCGGCAGCTCGTTCCTCTCGGCGGGCATTCATGCCGTGGACGCGCTTCGGTGGTTCTTGCAAGATGAGATCGAAGAGGTCTCGGCCTACCAGGTGCAGACGAACCCGGATTACGAATACCCCACGACCTGCGTCGGTGTCGTGAAGTTCAGGGGCGGGGCCGTGGGCAAGCTCTCATCCTGCCTCGACAACAAATGCCCGTACACCTTCAACATAGACCTGCTGGGGGACAAAGGCGCAATCCGCGACAACCGTATCTTCGCCGCGGAGTTGTTCCCGGGAGCGACGGACTGGGTTGAGGTGCCGACTATCCGTCCGGACTCCGGCGACGTTACTCACCATCCGTTTGACGGAGAGATCGCCGACTTCGTCGGAAGCATCCTGGCGGGCAAGGATGCCGAGCTGAGCCTCGCGGATGCGGCGCACACGCACGCGGTCGCGTTCGCCCTGGACCGGAGCGCCTCCGAGGGGAGGCCGGTTCAGCTCAAGGAGATCTGGCAGCACATCAAGAGCGCCGGATAGCCCGCTCAGAAACTGCGCGTGAGCAGGTAGGGTCCGATGTCCTCGAGAACCGCCTTGGCGGGGGTGGAAGGCAGATGGCTGAGATGCCTGAGCGCCATGTCCAGTTGCTCCTCGGCCAGCTTCAGGCACCGCTCCGGCACCCCGGCGGACAGCGCCCGCGCCGTGACGTATTTGACGTCGTCCGGCTGAATGCCTCTGTTGAAAACCTTCTCCAGAATGCTGTCAGCGACCTCAGACGGTATCTCGCGGAGCGCCAGAATGTAGGGAAGCGTAACCTTGCCGTCCAGCAGATCGGCTCCCACCGGCTTGCCGACAGAAGCACGGTCGCCGGTCAGGTCCAGCAGATCGTCCGTGATCTGGAAGACCAGACCGAGACGCTCGCCGAATGACGCCAGCGCTTCGATCTCGGGTTCGCTCGCGCCGATTGAGATGCTACCGACCTCCAGACACGCCGCCAGCAGTTTCGAGGTCTTGCGCTTGATCATCTGCCAGTACAGCGACTCCAGTTCGCCAAGCGTGCCCCGCATCACGAGTTCCAGAATCTCGCCCTCGCTCAGCGCTCCGCCGACGTCAGCCATTCGCTTGAAGATTCGGCTGTCACCGTCGTTAGCAAGAATCCTGAACGCCCGCGCCAGCAAGTAGTCGCCTACGAGCACCGATACCTTATTGCCATAAACGGCGTTGGCGCTCGGAGTGCCTCTGCGGGACTCGGCCCCGTCAACAACGTCATCGTGGATGAGTGTGGCGAGATGAAGAAGCTCCACGGCGGCGCCCAGACGAACAGGACGGGACACATCCGCATCAGAATCGCACGCGAGGGCGCCCAGAATCACGAGTGCCGGACGCAGTCTCTTGCCGCCGGCCTCCAGCGAGCGGGTGCACATGGACTCGATGGCGCGTATGGGTGACGAGACTTCTTCGTGGAGGATCGCCTCTACCTGGGCCAGAGATCCTTCCAGGAACTCAAGCCATGGTGGTCCCAGCCGAACGGAACGCCCGACTGCGCTCATTCCTTCTCCCCGATGTATATGCATACTGCGCCTGCAGCCAAGTCTTCAGTTCTTACCTTCGAGAAGCCCGCGCGCTCCATGTGTGTGACGACACCCCTGCGCGAACAGAACGCGGCAAGCGATGCCGGCAGCCAGCGATAGGCCAGCTCTTCTCCGCCGAACCATGCCGCCAGGCGCGGCAAACACCGCCCGAACTAGGGCCGAAAGAGCGGCCGG
>ERZ1026800.950-NODE-950-length-20969-cov-4.130314_pt1 | contig 20969 bp, 14 predicted proteins | sample MGYA00520873_ERZ1026800 | MGnify/ENA primary metagenome ERZ1026800 (study PRJEB33270, sample SAMEA104284475) | anaerobic digester metagenome | biome: Anaerobic digester microbiome; feature: mesophilic sludge digester; material: Anaerobic digester biomass | place...
CGTCAGCTCTTCCTCACGCACATCTCCCGGCGATACCGTGAAAAGGATGTGCTGGCGGAGGCGCAGGCAGTCTTCCCCAACGTGGTTGTGGCACGTGATTTTGACACCCATACAGTTAAATCACTGTTTTGATTCTCTCTGTTCCCGTTTTCCCTGCTGATACTGGGTAAAACCCTGGACGAGCTGCAGTAAACCGATGATCCCGGCGCCATAGCCGAGCATGATCATCTGGCTTTCGGGATTGGTCAGCTGCAGGTAGACGACAATGAGAATGGCGCCTGCCAGCCACATGGCGGCGTAAATCATCTGCCTGCGTCCGTTTTCAACGGGGTTATCGGGCAGAACGCGGATGCGCGCCTTGCCGCTGATCCAGCCTTCCTGTCCCTCCGGAGTTACCACCTTCACCCAGCCATCGCTGCCTTCCACTTTCTTCACATCCTGCACCACCAGGCGGGCGCCGCGTGCCAGTGTGCCCAGTTGATCGGCTTCAACGGAGGGTTCACTATAAAAAACCGCCTGCTTCTGGTCCAGCTGGACTTTGCGGATGGCAAAGACACGGGTATTGCCCATCACAAATCCCATTTGCCCGTCCGGTCGCTGGATGTGCACCCAGCTTTTGCCTTTGCGCCGGGTGATTTTCATGATTTCAACGTGATCACCGGCATGCAGCGAATAGACACTGATCCCATCGGGATCCATCTCCGGGTATACCGGAACACTTTCATCAACAATTCGGACCTTCATGGCAACTCCTGGGGCGGCTAATAATCAAGCGTGCTGCCGCCAATAAATTCACGAATGACAGATGTGGATGGAATGGAACTCTCATCCTGGATGGGTAGAACTGCCTGCAGCAGGGTATGGACGCGCTCCGCACGGGTGAAGGCATCCTCCCGCAGCGGGTTGCCGCGGTATTCCTGCACCCAGGCGGCAAACTGACTGCCCAGACGGTGGCTGTATATGGGCAGCTCGTAGGGCATGCCCGTGTTGAGGATGTAATCGGTGGTACTGATGAGCGGGATGATGTTATGCATTTCGCTGGAGCGGACGTAGTGCCAGTGCTCCAGTGTGCGGTGGGGGTCATAGGAGCGGTGGACGGCGTCCCGCAGCATGCGCCTGATCAGTCGAATATCGGTCCACCGGACATATCTGCCGCCAGGACCCTTGATCTGCATCAATGGTTCCAGATAAAGCTTGAACTTCTGCTCATCGGGCACATCCAGCGTCATGGCGGGAAACAGACCATGCAGACTGTCAATCAAAATCACCTCGTTGGCATGCAGCTGCATGGGGGTATGATCAGCCTGCCGCCTGCCGGTCTTGAAATCATAGAAGGGGATGCGGACTTCCTGACCACTGATCAGGCGGGCTAAATGCCCGCTCACCAGCTGCAGGTCAAGCGCCTGGGGGGTTTCAAAATCATAATCCCCAAATTCATCCCGGGGATGCATCTCCAGGTCGTAAAAGTAGTTGTCCACGTTGAGCGTCACCAGCCTGATTCCCACCTGGCTGAGCCGCCTGCCAATCTTGATGGTGGTGGTGGTTTTACCGGATGATGAGGGACCGGTGATGATGACCAGTTTCAGCTCATTACGGCGGGAAATGATCATCTCCACTGCATTTTCCACATCCTCCTCGTATGCCTCTTCGGATTCCTGCACAATTTGGGGAAATTCACCGCGCTGCAGGCGGTCGTTCAGCAGGTCAACCGTGTTCAATCCATGCTCGACCGACCAGTCGAGGACATGCCAGATTTTTGCCCAGGGGATGTTGGGTGAAGGGCTGGCAGCCTTGGCAGCGCGTTCCTGGCGCAGGCGGGTGCGTTCGGCGCGGTAGAGAATGTAAGCTTTTGCCACGCGGGCATGCCCATTTTCAATCAGGATTTTTTCCACCACATCCTGGATTTCCTCAACAGTGGGGTTGTGTCCGGCGGGCAGGGTTTCCTCGAGGTATTGAATTACCTGCCGGGTCAGACCTTCAGAAATGGAACGGTCGCGTCCGCCCACGGCAACCGCCGCCCGGTAGATGGCATTAGTGATACGGTCCGGTGTAAAAGGAACGAGGGCTCCGCTGCGTTTGACGACAAATTGAATTTTTCCCATTCTGCTCCCGGGGTATTCGAGGGAATAATTCGATTATAGCACAGCGGGTGCCGGCATTTTCAGTCAGGCGGGCGGGTTATTTCGTAGAGGGAAACCTGATTCTTTTGATAGATCAGTAAAACACCGGGGCAATTCACCAGTGCAGCCGGCTGCAAACTGCCATAATCCTTTTTCACATATATGTGGGTTAATCGGGCTTCGGCGACAAGCGACCAAAATTCCTCATTGCAGGTGGTCATCTGGCTGGCGCGGCGGCTCCAATCCTGGAATTGATTCACATAAGCCGGTTCACCGCTGGTGTAGAGCGCCGGCGGGGTGAGGGTCTGGCGGTGGGCATATGGCAGCAGCCAGTAACCGCCGTCCACCCCGCGGTAGGCACCCTGCCAGGGGGTGGAATTGATCCAGAAGCGGGCATTGGGCGGGGTATTTTGAGCAATCCAGTCCAAAACTTCCAGCTCGGAGGGCTGAATGATGATGGTTAAGGGATTTTTCATGGTGCGGGTCTCGCGGATCCCCCAAAAAAGCAAACCGCCCGCTGCCAGCAGGAGAATCAAATTACCAATCCAGGGGCGGTATAAATGACCCGGAGGGTCACTGCACCCTGCCAGCAGCCGGGAAACCAGGATGGACGCCGGCAGGAAGAGGACAATCGCAAACAAATCCGGACGGAAGGGGTCAATCCGAAGCAGGGGCAGGGTAAGCAGCCCCAACAACAGTGCCCAGATTGCAAAACCGCGGGTACGGGGTTTCAGAAAGGCAAGCGCCAGACCCGGCAGGGCGGCAATCATCAGGATGTGGCTCCGCAGGGGACCGGTCAGGTACATCAGGTATTCGAGGTAACTTTTGGAGAAACCCTCAACCCCCAGGGATGTGACACCCGCCGCACTGCCGTTATGGGTCCACAATTTCAGAAGCCAGGGCAGCGCCAATAGAACCCCTCCCAGACCGGCGGTGAATAACATCACCAGTCCCTTCCTTTGACGGATGGAGATGGCGAACTGGATGATGTAAAAAAATGCCAGCATCAACATGGTCAAATAATGCGTCAGGCAGATGCCGGCTGTGAGGAACAACAGGCGCAGCCAGGCGCCGGCAGAATCCGGATCTGAGTGCAAGTCCAGGACAGCCGCCATGCCAGCCGGCAGCAGCACCAGCCCGGCGGAGAGGGTATACCGCCCCCAGGTGAGGTAATAGGCGGGCATCTGCATCACAAACCCGACCAGCAGGGCGGCGAGGGCGGCTGGTTTCCAATCCGCGTGGAGGGCAATGGCGAGCCGAAAGACAGCCAGGGCAATCAGAGCGTTGACCGCCTGCCCAAAGTAAAGCACCGCTGTGGCGGGAGCTGCCCCGGTGAGGGCGCAATAGATGGCGGTGATCAGGTGAAAGCCGTAATGATAGAAGAAGGGCACGGGCAGTTCAGGTCCGAGTGTGTCCGGCAGACCGCCGGCTGCAAGGATCTTCCCGACCACAAAGGTATGGTGGACAGAATCCACCCAGGCGGGCATGGCGTAACTGCGTGCCTGGTACAGCCGCCAGAAGATCATGCCTGCCAGGATCACCAGGGCGGAAAGGAGGAACACCCCATGAGGAATTACAGATCGAACCCTCTGCCAGGAAAACCGGGGTCGGGGGGCATGCTGCAGGTCTTTGATTATGGAAAAAACCCAGCCTGAAACAGCAGCCAGCGCGCAGACGGCATAGGCAGTCAGCAAACCATCCCGGGTCCAGGTGATATTGAGCAGGTGGCTGAACAGAGCTGCCAGCGCCGAAAGTGAAATGGAGAGGGCAACTGCATCCGCCAGCCAGCGGATGGAGGCGGCTGGGGTTGGTTTACCGCGGACGGGCAGCCATGCCAGCAGCGCCGCGCCCGGCAGAACAAGGATCAGCAAGCCAGCGATGAGAGGTGTGAGGTTTGTTTCCACGTTCTTGATTATAATGGAGGTGGGCTTTGCGGGCATCACCAACAATGATTTATAATTGCGTCAGCCACAAATTCAAGCGGAGAAAAATTGCTTCCAATGAAAATCAGCATTGTTGGTCCTGTTTATCCATATCGGGGTGGAATTGCACACCATACCACTGAACTTGTCAAGTCGGCGCGAAAAATGGGACACAGTGTGCAGGTTGTATCGTTTAAACGGCAGTACCCGGAGTGGTTATATCCCGGAAAATCAGACCGGGATCCCAGCCGGAATGACATTCTGTCTGGATCTCAATTCATCCTTGATCCCCTGAATTTGTTTTCATGGTTTAAAACAATCCGGGAAATAAAATTAATAAACCCGGATGTCGTTGTTTTTCAATGGTGGAATCCCTTCTGGTCACCATCGTTCTCGTTTATTGCGCATCAATTAAGACGGGAAAAGATCAAGGTTTGTTTTCTTGTTCATAACGTCATGCCGCATGAATCAAATCCTTTTGATAAAGTACTTATTAGGATGGCACTATTGAATGCGGATGGATTCATCGTTCAATCTGAACGTGAGCACAAACGATTGGAAGCCCTCATTCCCGGTTCAATCATTGTGGATTGTCCCCACCCTGTATATGAACTGCCGGAAGGTCGGATTCCAACCAAGGCTGATGCCCGGCGACAATTAGGCATTCCATTGGATGTGCCGTTATTACTGTTCTTTGGTATTGTTCGTCCATATAAGGGATTGACCTGCTTGATTGATGCCATGGGACTTTTAAGCGGCATCAATCCTCAACCTGAATTAATGATTGCTGGTGAATTTTGGGGAAGCGCCAGCGAATATATTGACAGGATTGCTAATTTAAACCTTGATCATCAGATCCACATCGAAAATCGATATATACCTGATGAGGAATTGTCCGTCTATTTTTCTGCTGCAGACCTATTTGTTGCGCCGTATGTGGATGGCACCCAGAGTGGTGCCGTAAAACTTGCAATCGGCGCCAGGTTGCCTCTTCTCATTACCAGCCCTTTAGCTTCAAAAGAACTGTTGGAATGTCCATCTGCAGTGATGATCGTTCCCCCAGGTGATCCTGCAAGTCTGGCAGAGGGCATTCAAAAATGGCTTCAAGGCGAATGGATTCCGGATCCGGCACATCTTCCAAAGCATGAATGGGATTCAATGGTTCAAGTGATTGTGTCCATGGGTGAGAAAATATTGTAATGATAGCCCGCTCTCATTCTATGCCAACTCTTTCTGAACTTGTGACCAAGTTGACCCTTTTTGGGGGTAGTAATGGATTGGCACAGTTTATGATGGCGGTTAATACCATCATTGTTGCCCGGGCACTTGGTCCCGAAGGTTATGGTTTCTTCATCAGTAGTTACTCGCTCGTTACTCTTTCATCCTTCCTCGTGAATTGGGGCATGGATGTATGGCTTCTTCGGGAAGCCAGCAATATAAATTCCGTACCAGGAATTCTACTTAATGTATTGCAATTAAAAGCAATATTCGGAACTGGCTGGGGCATCCTGATGGTTTTGTTGCCACCATTATTGTTTCGGGATCATTTTACATTCAGCTTGTTGTTGGTTTGCGTGGTTGATGTCTGGTCAGACAGCATCATGAATACATTCCTGGCATTTTCCAATGCTAAAAAAAGGCTTCGCCAATCTTCAAAAATCATACTGGTTTCACGCGTACTGCGTCTGGGTGGTGCCTGCGGGCTCGTCCTTTTTGGAATTAATAATCCCCTTTTCTATGCAATTGCGAGAGCATCGGCAACCTTCCTGTCATTATATTTCGCTATCCGGATGGTAAAACCCTCCTTCGCTATCATGGTCAGCAGGGATTCGCTGATTTACACCTGGAAACAATCCATTCCTTATGCACTTTCTGAATTGCTGGCATTGATTTATTTACAAGCTGATGTCACTTTATTAGCTTTGTTGGCGGGGAAATCTGCAGCAGGGGTATATTCTCCCGCCTCCAGTTTGATAAACGCTCTCTTTGTGATTCCCAATGCTGTGTATCTGACCTTTTTACCTCATATGGTGGATTCCCTCTCCACTACCAGCAACCTGGATGAAAATAAAAAATTACTGGGATGGTTGTTTACATTTCAGGTATTGGTGGGTGTCGTATTGGCATTGATCGTGGGGCTCCTGGGTAAACCTGTTCTGGAATTTCTTTTGCTAAAAGATTATTCAATGACTGGGCAGATATTGACCATCCTCAGTCCAATTTTATTATTTAAAGCCATTAATTTTGGCTTTGTCACCTGGATTGTTGCAATTGGCTGGCAAAAACGCCGGGTTTTTCCACAGGCAGTAGTAGCTTTTGGAGGGTTTCTGGCAAATTTATGGTTTATCCCATCCTTTGGATCATTAGGTGCTGCTTGGGTATATGTGGTAGGTGAAGGTATCCTTATGGTTGGGTATGGGTTGGTTGCTTGGCGTGGATGGCAAAGAAACAAGGAAGGAAAGTTATGAACCCCCCAACAATTCTATTAATCAATGTGCACTCCACACTGAATGCCGGTGATTTGGCATTGTTGGAGTGCGCTTTGTCTCAATTTGGACGCTCTTCACCAAACGCCCGTTTTATCATTTCAGCCAATTGGATTGGCGAAGATTATTACAAGGATAATCACCTGGAAGTGATCCCATCTCCATATTGGATTGCTGGGGCTGGAGAAGGTAAACCTGTGTGGCTTCAGATATTTCGACTTCTGACTGGTTTACTTACTGCTTGGTGGGCTGCCTGTCATCTTCCCATACCTAATAAATCCCGATGGAAACCTTTCATTGATGTTTATCGTCGGGCTGATCTTGTGATTGGAGTTGCCGGTAATCAGTTTTATTCCACAGGTCGTTATGGCTGGCCTTTTCCATTGCATGCCCTATCCGTGTACCTGGCGCATTTGTTTCACAAACCTTTTTATACCATGCCACAATCCTTGGGTCCCTTGCGAAGATGGTGGGAACGGTTTTTAATGAAGAGGTTGTACGGCAAGGGACGAAAAATATATTTACGGGACCAAGTCTCCATTGAACTTGCGAAATCCATTGGGATCCCTGCAAACCGGATTATCTATGCACCCGACCCGGCTTTTTCCTACAATGCAGGAGATGATAATTCTGCCCGGGAACTGCTAAAGAAATATGGCTGGAAACTGGGTCAGCCTGCAGTGGGTGCGACCGTGCTTGCATCCATGGGACGCACACTTAAACAAGATCATATAGGACAATACTACCGCACGATTGCCAGAGTATTGGAAAAGATGATCAGAGATTTGGGTGTAGATGTTTTCCTGTTCATCCAGGTATCAGGACCCACCCATATGGAAAATGACAGCAAAGGGGCACAAAGAGTCCTGGAATTGCTGCCGGAAAATCTACGCCATCGGGCTGCGTTAGTCGATGAACAGTTGTCACCAGCAATGCTCAAGGCATGCTATGGACAGATGAACCTTTTTCTTGCAACCCGGTTACATTCAGGTATTTTTTCCCTTGGGATGCGGGTTCCGACTGTATTTGTGGGATATTTAACCAAGACCCACGGCGTCATGACTTCGTTGGGATTAGAAAATTGGTGTGTACCCATTGATGGAATTTCAGAAGACTCTCTCTGGAAGGTTATAAATCAGGCGTGGAATGACCGGGATTCTCGCAAAAATATATTACAGGAAATTATTCCCAAGGTTGCCCGGGAAGCAGATAAGGTGGGAAGTGCCATCCTGGAGGAATGGAGTAAGGGGTAGGAATGACCATACGTATTTTACAGGTAATTGATACGTTGACTGCCGGAGGGGCTGAACGAATGGCAGTAAGTATTGCCAATTCCTTACCAGTTAATCAATTTAATATATCAATTGCCACCACTTGGAAAATCGGGGATTTGGAAAACCAGGTTGCCCAGCACATAAGAAGATTTGATTTCCCGGCACGTTTTCATTATGATCCATTTGTGGCGGTTAAATTATCTCACCTAATTCGAAAAGAAGCCTTCGACTTGATTCATGTTCATTCCAATGCACTTTTTGTGACAGTTTGTGCACACCGGTTGTCTTTGACAAATTCACTTCTGGTTTGGCATGATCATTATGGGAGGTTGGAGACTCGAAAACGCCCGGTTCTTCCATATCGTATGGCTCTATCAGAATTGGATGGTGTGCTGTCGGTAAGCCGTAAACTTGAAAATTGGGCAGTGAGGGAAATGAAAGTTCCACAAAACAAGGTCTGGTATTTACCTAATTTTGTGGAATTTCAAACAAATTTACAAAACCACGATCTCAACCTGCCGGGAAAACCTGGTTATAGGATTGTTTGCGTGGCAAATATCCGAAAACAAAAGGATCATCTGACGCTGATCAAAGCATTCCGCCAGGTGAAGACTGTCATTCCAGAAGCTTCCTTATTACTGGTGGGGAAAGTAAATGAACCTGCTTTGCTTGTTGAGCTGGAAAAGTATATATTTGAACAAGGATTGGAAGATGCCATTCATTTCCTTGGGCAGAGGATGGATGTTCCGAATATTCTGCAGGTTTGTGATGTGGGTATACTCAGCTCCGAATCGGAAGCTTTTCCGTTGGTGCTTATCGAATATGGATTGGCAAGGTTGGGAGTGGTCGCCACCCGGGTTGGGGATTGTGAAGAGATTCTGTTGGGTGGAGATGCGGGAATGTTAGTGCCTCCAGGAAGTGTTTCAGCCATGGTGGAAGCCATGTTAATGTTACTGAAGGATTCTGAATTACGGCGAAGGCTCGGCGATAAATTGCATGGTCATGTTTCCAGGAATTATAGTAAACAGGTTTTCATTAAAAACCTGTTGGAAATCTATCAGATCCTCCTGCCCCACAAGGAAATTGAGCAGCCATGAGAATTATTCAGATTGTCAATGGCTTGGATATTGGAGGAAAAAGTGGCGGCGCAGCTCGTTTCTCGTTGGAATTAAGCAATTACTTGCATCAAAGAGGTGAGGAAGTCAGTATTGCTGTTGTGCATCGGTTTCATACAGATGCAGAAAAATACTGGGAGGATTATATTCACCGATTGGGGATGGAAATTATCCATCTTAATCCCAATGATTGGTTGGATTTATTACAAACAATCCGTACATTGAAAAAAGAATGTATCAACAGGCGAATTGAAATCCTGCATTGCCACAGCCCGGTTGGAAGCTTGGCAAGCATCATCACAAAATGGGGGATCCCCAACCTGCGGATTGTGCGCACTGAACATACCCCGGTTCCCTGGGGAACAAACCTGCTTGGAAAGATAAGTCGTTTGTTATTTACTAATTTGCTCTTTCCGATCTGCATTGACATGGAAGTTGGGGTATCAAAGCCCATTACAAATATGTTAAATAAACGGATTGGGGCACAATGGTGTCATCGGTCAGTAAAATTTATTCCTCCCGTTTTACCAGAAAAATACTGGAAACGAATCAATCATCCCCCTAAAAAAGAACCAACAGGCGGACAATATATAATCGGCAGCGTGGGTTCTCTACGGAAAATCAAAGGATATGAATATCTCTTGAAAGCCATTGCACTAGTGCGAGAAAAATATCCAGCGGTAGAATTGATATTGGTTGGGGATGGGGAAGAGAAACAAACATTGGAGGAACTGTCTACTAAACTTCATATACAAAATGCAGTCCAATTTTTAGGAGCTCGTTCTGATGTGCTGGAACTACTGGAAAGGATGGATCTGTTCGTCCTGCCTTCATTTGTGGAGGGGTTGCCAACTTCAATCTTGGAGAGTTGGGCAGTTGGCACACCGGTAATCGGCTCGGATATTCCTGGAATCCGTGCCATTCTTTCGAACGAACAATATGGATGGCTGGTGGCACCCGGTGATATTCATGCCCTGGCATTAAAAATCATCACTGTACTTGCCAACCCTCAAGAACGGGATCGGGTGCGGGTGAATGCCAGGCAGGCTGTAACAGCCTATACCATCGATAAAATAGGTCCGGATTACCAGAACATTTACTCGGAGCTGCTTCAATAGATTTTTGGAAATCCTATCATGAAAGAACCCCAAAGTAATTTTCGAGATCGAATAATAATTTTTCTAACTGTTGCCTTTTATGTTTTGCCGATTTATTTTGATTTACTCCTTAATAGCTGGGTGCGAACATTCAGTTATTTTGCTGCTGATGCCTTTTATTACCTTACCGTAGCCCGTAACTACAGCCAGCTGGGGATATTCACCTTTGATGGTGAATATATTACAAACGGATTTCATCCCCTCTGGCAGGTAATGACGGGATATCTTTACCGTTTTACAGGATGGTTGCATTTCTCAGAGCCTGCAAATTTGGTGGCTGTTCTGACTCTGTCAGTTATCCTGATTTCATTTGCCATCGTGTTATTGGGAATGACATTTAAAAATTGGCTGGGGACTGTCCCAACCTGGTTTATTTTTTTACCGGTTGGATTGTATGCCGTGATGATGTCGCCCATTCTTCATCGTTATGGGACATTATGGAGCTTTTCCAATGGGATGGAAAGTGCTCCCCTGCTCTTTATGTATGCACTCCTGATCTGGTTGATTTCACGCCCGGGGTGGTTAAAAAACTGGCAGACATCGGTATTAACTGGTTTGACACTTGGCATTTTGAGTTTGGCAAGACTTGACCATGCACTTCTTATTCCAGCATTATTCCTGGTAATCCTTTTTCGGATGGCGCTGGAACGCGATTTTTCTTCGATGAAATGGTTGTTACTGGCAGGAGGCATATTCAGTCTGATTATTTTTTGTTACTTGTTATCAAACCAGGCAATACTTGGTGTCTGGTTGCCGGTTAGTGGGGCTGAAAAAACCACATTTCCTTATATGCTGCAAGGATCAAGGAAAATAGAGGAAATCCGAAACTATCTTCAAAATATTGGTCAGCCATCATTCGGATTTGATATTTGGCGCTATACACAAATTATTTTCCCCACATTCATTGCAATACCGGTATTTTTCACCCGGGCATGGGCGGGTATTCGTTCAAGGCTGTTGGATTCTAAATCTATTGTATGGATTAGCAGCAGTTTATTTATTATTCTGCTGGCTTCTTATAATTTTTTCTTTGTCCCCACGCTGGATCAGGGGCATTGGTATTTTCCAGTTTCCATCCTATTCATGAGCTTGTGGGTCATCGAATTGGCATCCCATATACAGATCAATTGGCGTTGGATAAAACTGGCGATTCCCGCTTTACTGTTGGTTTTTGGAATCTGGTTTTATTTTAGTGTGTACCATGATCCAACCTTAAATGCTCGCAATGTCTGGTTTTACCAGGAAGCGCCAAACATTAGAGCATATTATCAGGGACAGGATGTTCGACTTCTGGAATATGATGATGGAATCATTGCATATACAACCGGGTTTAAGACAATGTCCGCCCTTGGATTTTGCCTTGATCCGCAGGCGCAACAGGCACTTCACGAGAAAAACTTATTAGAGCTGGCTTACAATCGGGGATATCGCTATATAGCTTCCCATTATTACTTCCGTTTTTCAAACCTGACCAAGGATTCCTCACCTGAGGAAGTAAAAACATTCCTCTCCAGCCATGGTTGGATTGGACCGCGTGAAGTGGAAGGTTTCCATTTTTGGATTGATTACGCGTCGGATGACAACCAATTTGTGATGATTGGTTACGAACGTTCGCCCTGATTAGAATTCAATAGACAGAGTGCCAATATCCAGAATTTGCCCCGGATCTCCCTTGTAAATTTTTGCCTGATTCGTGGTTTCATCTGTAATGATTAAGTAATTTACTGTTGGATCTCCAATCACCATTACAAACTCACCCGGTGTCAGATTAGAAAATACAAAATAACCATTTTCATCGGTATAGGTGCCGGGGCTGTAGGATTGGTCCAAGGCAAATGCCCCCTCTCCCTGTTCATTCCTATAAACCTCTGCCAAGCGCACCAGTGTATTTGTGTAGGGGATTGAACTTGCCTTGTTTACAAGTTGCCCAGTGATGACTGTCTTGGTTGCTTCCGGAGTGGGAATTGTGGGAGCAAGGCTCGCCGGTTTATTTGTGCAACCAACCAGGGTGAAGCTTACAATCAGGACAAGCAATAGAAGAGTAAGGAGATATTTTTTCATAATATGTTTATTCCTGAAGACTATTTAACCCAAACGGGTTATGGAATTATTTTTATTGTTCGACTAGAATATTTCTAAATTACCATAGCATATTCTGATTATACCTGATGGAGGTAACATGAAGAGTAAATTGTTGGTCCTAGTTGTATTAATTTCCATGCTGGTTGCCCTTGCTGGCCCGGCAAACGTCGAAGCGGCTGCGTATGGTTTGACGTTTACAACATCCGTTACATACCAAAATGTCACTGATACAGACACCTCTGTAAACTTTGTCTTCTACCCTGGTGGTGAGGGAACAGGTATTCCGATTGCCCGACCCGATCTGCCTGGCATGGCTGCTTCCTCTCTATATGTTGGCAGCCTGGGTGATATTGATCCTGGCTTCCAGGGTTCAGCGATTCTGATGACCACACAGCAGGTTGCTGCAACTCTTGTCCAACTTCCCCCCGGTGGCTCAACGGTCAAAGTCCGTCCACTTTCCAATGGATTTGTAGAAGGCTCGGATTATGTCCTGGTTCCAACTATTCTTAAGGCAACATTCAATAAACATTCCCTTTGGTCTGTGCAGAATGTGGATGATGTGGCTGCTGACTTGGTGGTTACCTTCAAACCGGTTGGGGGCACTGCATTTGATGTGAATGTCCTGGATTTGCCAGCAGGTGCTGCCCGCTTTTTCGATATGGCAACAGCCCCTGAGATCACTACACCAACATTCAACGGCTCGGTTACCATTCAAGCTTATGAAGCCGGCACGACCGACCCGGGCTCTGTAGTCGCAACCTCGGTTGAGTTGGGCATCACTAATGACGAAGCATATGCTTTTGAAGGATTTACCAGTGGGTCGAACACCGTCTATATGCCTTCTGCTTTCTGCAATTGGGGACCAACAGATAAAGTTCGTTCAGCATTTGCAGTTCAAAATACTGAACCTGATGGGGGCGCTGATGCGGAAGTTACCGTAACTTATAGCAACGGTAATATTGACGTGCCCGTAACCATTCATCCAGGTGAAAAAGCCAGCTTCTCTGGTTGTGGTCAGAGTGGCTCCCTCAACCCAACAGATTTCCTTGGGTCGGCAATTATCACTTCTGTGGGCGGAAAAATTGTTGCCATGGGCAAGGTTGGCGGTGATGGTGGTTACTCGACTGCCTACTCTGGTTTCTCCCAGGGTTATTCTGAGGTTGCCATGCCCTATGTCCGCTGGTCACAGACTCAATACTTTACTGGTGTGCGCCAGCAGGTGAACATTGCCATCCAGAATGTCGGCAGCGCAATAATCCCAGCCGGTGAAATCACCATCAGCTACTACGATATCAATGGTGATTTGGTCGGTACAGACACCAATCCTTCAGATATTGCAATTGGTGGTAAGTACTCTTCGAATGCCAATAAAATCCCTGGCGGAGTAGGTGCTGAATTTGGTTATGCGGTACCTGGTGTAATTGGCGGCGGTGCCATTGTTAGTGCAGCTGGTGCTGAGCTTGCAGTAATGGGTCGTGTTTGTACTTATAATACAGCCCGTGCCGTAGCTGCATGCGAAGACTACAATGGGAGTCCTGTAACCCCATAAATTTTGGACATCTTAGGGGCTGGCTTTTCCCCGAAGAAGCGGATTGGAAACCTCCCGGGCGAATCACAAATATAACCCGGGAGGTTTTTGTTTTACAACAATATGCTTTATCTCACTTGGCAAAACTAACAGGGTGGTGATATAAACAGACTTTGGATTGATTTCCGTTTCCGTTGGATTTTACTGAATCCCCTATTTAATATTATCCTGGATTTTTGATTTTTATCGTCAAAGGAGATGAAGTGATTTTAAAAAATTCATCATGGATCAAAAAAATCCTCGATATCAATTTCCTGGTTCAGGATTTGCTTGCCCCCGTCCTGTTGCTGACTGTGTATTGTTGGACATTTACGTATGTTTCTTCCCGCTATCTTCCTGCTGGTGTAAATCAGGTGTTTACCGACAGGTTGTGGAAGTACTTGCTGATGCTGCTGGTAGTTCTCCTGGCGTTGGCAGTTTTGGCGTGGCTATTCAATAAAAACAACCGGCTCAACTTCCGTAAATATAAGGTTGATCTGCACCCGGCGGATTTTCTATTCCTGCTCATCCCCCTCACGCCAGTAGTGCAGTACATGATCAATAATGAAACCATTCTCAGTTTTGCGGATATCGCCCTGACGGTGGGATTTTTCATTATATTTTCCAGTATTTATATCTTCATAATCCCTATCCTGTTCGGCTTCTTGCGTTCCTCCCGGATTTTGATGGCACTGGGTCTGGCTTTTGCGGTCACCATTATCAATATGGCAATGCTGAGCCAGCAATTTCATTGGTTTGCAAAAGGCAGCCTGAAGATTCAACTGGTCTATATGGTTGTTTTCTTTCTGGTGGGCTGGATTTTGGTAAATCTGAAAAATAGAAAATATTTATTTCTGATTGTCCTGGTGTACTTTGTGGCGAACAGCGGATTCCAGTGGATATCCCATTTCAACAAGGCACAGGAAGCATCCGCCATAACGAATGAAGCCCTGCCGGTGGTGGATGTTACCCAAAAACCGGCAGTCAACCCTAACATTTACCTGCTTGTTTACGATGCCTATGTGCCGAATGAAACCATGTTAAGTTACGGCATCGATAATCGCGCTCAGGAGCAGTATTTACGCGACCAGGGCTTTGTTCTGTACCCTCATACCTATTCCATTGGGGCGGATTCAGTCGGCACGATGAGCCGGGTGCTTAACATATCCACCAGTTTTGGAGGGGATTATCGGAAGGGTGTTTCCGGTGACGGGGTGGTGCAGAATACCCTGCAGGAATTGGGCTACTCCACCTACGGCATCTTCCCCTCCGATTACATGTTCCAGGGAGTTAGCCCGCGCTATGATGTTTTCTTTCCCAAAATCAAAGGAGGAGCGTTTTGGAACCTGGCTTCTGTTGTCCTGATTGGCGAATTTCGGTTTGACCTGGGATTCACCGAACAATCCCATGATCAATATGTTGAAAACAAGCAGAATATCCTGGGAAGTGCTGCAGGAAAGCAGGTATTCCTTTATTCTCATACCAATATTCCCAATCACAGCCAGAATTCGGGAACCTGCCTGTCTGAAGAAACCAGCCTGTATGCCGAAAGGCTGGAGCGCGCCAACCTGGAAATGCAGGCTGATATCCGGATCATCAACCAGGTCGATCCGGGAGCAATCGTGATCGTGGCGGGAGATCATGGTCCGTATCTGACGAAGAATTGCTATAACACGGGGGATGATTATGACATATCGGAAATTTCCCGTCAGGACATCCAGGATCGATTTGGTACTTTCCTGGCAATCCGGTGGTCCACGCAAGATTATTCAAAGTATGATGAAATTACCATCCTGCAGGATCTTTTCCCGGCAATCTTTGCTTATGTATGAAGATGAGGCATTTCTGAAACTGAAATTGCAGCCGGTGACTCAAACCCCCATCGTGGTCTCCGGCGCTTCGGTAAATAATGGGATCATCATTGGGGGCATCAATAATATGGAACCGCTGTATCTGTCAGAGAAATAAATGAGCGGATGAATTGCATATCTTGATGCAGTTCATGACTGTATCCTTTCAATTATGTCAGGTTTCGGGTCAGGGGTGAATGTTATAATGAATCACAAAATAATCTCCAGATATGCGTTTCCCGAAACCCTTCCCCATTTATCCTTTATTGGTGGCAGTGGCTCCTGTACTTTCCTTGTGGGGTCATAATATACAGGAACTGGACCCCGGAGCTGGCAACCGCGCTTTATTGGTCGCCGTGTGTGGAGCATTGGTTGTTTGGGCGCTTTGGGGGGCAGTCACGCGTTCCTGGTACAAATCAGCGATCCTGGCGACCTGGTTCTGGCTTCTCTTTTACAGCTATGGGATTTACCAAACCCCAATTGGGGGAAAATCACAGCTGGGATTGATGATCAGCGATCATCGAATTCTTCTGCCAATATGGGGGATCTTATTTCTGGATGGATCTTATTTAATTCATAAATATTTTCGGGGTCGTGATAACTTCATCCGGATCACCAATGCAGTTTTCATTTTCCTGTTGATCATACCCCTCTATCAATTGGGGTATCATCAAATTCGTTCTTGGGATGGGGCAAAACAATTTACCCCCTCGGCGGCAGTAAATCCGATTTCATCCAATGTTTCACCTACCAATAAACCGGATATTTACCTGATCATCCTTGATTCGTATACCCGTGCGGATGTTTTACAGGAAGTGTATGGTTTTGACAACCAGACATTTGAGGAAAATTTGTCTTCGTTGGGTTTCCAAATCACGCCGTGCAGCTTGAGCAATTACGGCTATACTGCTCTTTCCCTGGGCTCCATGTTGAATATGGATTATCTGGACAACATCCTGGATGATTTTTCCAGCCTGGACAAACACGACCTGCCCCGTGTGTATGAAGTGGACAGACATAATTCGGTGCGCACCTACCTTGAGTCGATTGGTTATACCACCGTATCCATCGTGGGTTACCAACCCATTGCTTGGACTGATTCAGATGTATATTACCCAACCAATCCTTCCTATATAGCCTCTGAGAAAGGGATCGGCTTTTTAAGCCAGTTTGAGCGGATGTTGCTGCGGGCTACAGCATTGAAGCCAATCATCCAGCACAACAACCAGCAGTTTGATCCATATGATATCCCTTTCAATTACGTCTATGAAGACCTGGTGCGCACCCAATGGTATACCTTTGAAAAAATCAACGAAATCAGGGAGATCCCTGGACCCAAGTTCGTTTTCATCCACATCAATTATCCCCATCCGCCGTTCATGTTCCGTTCAGATGGATCCATGATTGATGATCCCAAAATTTTGTCCTGGAATGATGGAGTTCCATGGGAGGAAACAAAGGATGAATACGTCGAAGCTGTTCAATATGTAAACAATCAAATTTTCCCTTATGTTAAGCAATTGACAGAAACCCCAAATCCTCCCATCGTCATTTTACAGGGCGACCACGGATACGATACACCCAACCGGCTGGCTATTTTTAATTCATTCTTTGTCCCGGATTCCATCCGTGAAAAATTGTACCCGGCGATCACCCCGGTCAATACCTTCAGGATAATATTGGATGAATTGTTTGGGGCTGATTATCCAATTTTGGAAGACAAATCCTTTATGAGTCCCCTGAAAAATATATTGGATGTCACCCCTTACCAGGAAACCATGCCTGATTGCCAGCCTTAAATCAAAGACCGCACCCGGTCAATCCAGGTGCGGTCCGGGTTGATGAATTCCCAGTTATGCAGTGGGTGTGCTTTGCGGTTCCAGCAGGGGGGTGTCTATCCGCTTGAGCAGGATTTCCCCGTCGTCGGATGCATCCACCAGAATTGTGTCGCCCTCCACAACTTCTCCGGAGAGGAAGAAGTCCGAAAGGCGGTCCTCGATGCGGAACTGGATCACCCGACGCAAGGGACGGGCTCCCATGTCGGGGTCATAGCCTTCCGCAGCCAGCAGGTCGATTGCGGCTTCCGTGATGCGGAGTGAGATTCGATGGTCGGCAAGGCGTTTGGCAACCTTGTCCAGCTCCAGTGAGACGATCTTGCGGATGTCCTCCCGGTTGAGCTGGCGGAAGACGATCACACCATCCAACCGGTTCATGAATTCAGGGCGGAACACCCGCTTGAGGGCTTCCATCAGTTTCTTGCGCATTTCATCATGCTGCTGGTGCTCCTCCTCGGTTTCCTCGTGTTGGAGGGAAAAGCCCAGTGAACTTTGCCGCCGGATCATGTCAGCCCCTACGTTGGTGGTCATGACGATGATTGTGTTGCGGAAATCCACCTTGTGCCCGCGGGCATCACTGAGGTGACCCTCTTCCATGATCTGGAGCAGCATGTTATGCGCCTCGGGATGTGCCTTTTCAATCTCATCGAAGACCACAATGGAATAGGGGCGGCGGCGGATGGCTTCGGTCAATTGACCGGCTTCCTCGTAACCCACATAGCCCGGAGGCGCCCCCACCAGCCGGCTGACGGTGTGACGCTCCATGAACTCGGACATGTCCAGTTGAATCAGGGAGTCTTCGCTGCCAAACATGAAGGTTGCCAATGCCTTGGTCAGTTCAGTCTTGCCCACTCCGGTGGGTCCCAGGAAAATGAACGAACCGATGGGTCGGCGGGGGTCCTTCAAGCCGGCACGCGCCCGGCGGACCGCTTTGGAGATGACTTCGATGGCTTCACCCTGCCCGATGATGTGGGCGTTGAGTTCCTCTTCCATGTGCAGCAGGCGTTCGGTTTCGGTCTCGGTCATCTGCATGACGGGCACGCCTGTCCACATGGAGACCACTTCGGCAATATCATCCGCCGTGACCACGGGACTGTTGTTGCGGTCGAAGCTTGTGCGCAGTCGATTGAGCTGGTTTTCCAGGGTGGCTTCCTGTTCCAGCAGGTCCTGGGCTTCGTCCATGCGCCCATTTTCCACCGCCAGGCGGTGCTGCTGGCGCGTCTGGCGCAGCTGGGTCATAATCTCCTTGGAACTGTGGGCTGCAGGGCTTTTATACATGCGCACCCGCGAGGAGGTTTCATCGATCAGGTCAATGGCTTTGTCCGGCAGGAAACGTTCCGTCACATAACGTGCGGAATAGCGCACCGCGGCGTTGATGGCATCGTCCGAGATGATCAATTGGTGGTGTTCCTCGTAGGCTTTGCGAATGCCGCGCAGGATTTCAATGGTCTGCTCAATGGTGGGTTCCTCCACCAGGATGGGTTGGAACCGGCGTTCCAGGGCGGCATCGCTTTCGATATGCTTGCGATATTCATCCAGGGTGGTGGCGCCAATCACCTGCAGTTCGCCGCGCGACAGGGCAGGTTTGAGGATGTTGGCTGCATCCACCTGGGAGCCGGCTGAACCAGCGCCCACCAGCATGTGCACCTCGTCGATGAAGAGGATGGCGCCGCTTGCCTTCAACTCGTCAATCACGCGCTTCAAGCGTTCCTCGAACTGACCGCGGTACATGGTGCCTGCCACCAACGAGCCGACATCCAGCTGCAGAACCTGCTTGCCAATCAACGGTGCGGGTACATCGCCTTCAATGATGCGCTGCGCCAGCCCTTCCACGATGGCAGTCTTGCCAACGCCTGGCTGACCAATGAGCGCGGGGTTGTTCTTGGTGCGGCGAGCCAGCACCTGAATGACCCGTTCAATTTCCATCTGGCGCCCGATGACCGGATCCAGCTTGCCGTCCTCCGCCATGGCGGTCAGATCGGTGGCAAGCTGATCCACCAACGGGGTCTTTTCGCTTTTCTGTTCCTTCCTGGATGACGAAGGCGGTTGCTGGGCTCCGGCGGGGGATGCCGCTGAACTCTCCTGCATCACACGGCGCGTCTGGCGGCGGATTTGTTCGGGTGTAACACCCAACCGCTTCAACGCCTCCAGCGCCCATCCCTCGGACGAGCGAACCAGTGCCAGCAGCAGGTGTTCGGTGCCGATATAATGATGCTCCAGCTTGCGGGCTTCCTCAATGGCAAATTCCAGCACTTGCTGAACGCCCTGCGAGAGGTCGATTCGAGCTGCGTCGGATGTGCCATAACCGGAAAGCTGCTCCACCACCTCGTGGACGCGCGCCGTTTCCAGCCCAAGGTCCCGCAACACACGGCTGGCAACGCCGCCGTCTTCTTCAATCAAACCCAATAGTAAGTGCTCGGTGTTGATGGTTGGATGATGCAGCCGTTCTGCTTCCTGGTGCGCCAATCCAAGCACCCGCCGGGCTCGTTGGGTAAATTTTTCCATTCCAGCCACAGGTACTCCTTTGGGTAAAACTGCGGGGTTTGATGATGGACCGGAATCCGTCGACGTTTTTGGGGTTTATTCACCACGACGGCATGCATCCGCCGCTGGTCGCGACAGTCCGGAGAATCGCCCCGAAGTTCATCCAACTTGATTGTACCAAATATTAAGAGAAATTCCAGTGACGCCCCCTTCCGGCAGGCTTGTTTTTTATATGAATTGGATTAACATTTGTCTTCCCGTCCGTTTTATGTACATTAAATAAACCCGGGGATGAAAAATCGCCCATCTACATCGTCCCCTGATATGCTCAACGATGACCTCACGGCTTCCAATTGAGGAATGCCTCAAGCACCTTGAGATTCGTTTTAAATTCTGTATCCGTGTGGTTGGACAGCTCCAGGTCCACAGCCGCAATGTCAATCATCGCCGCCCAGTCCACCAGTTGACCGGTGTACTCACAACCCGAATCGATTGGGGGGTATGGATATCCGCTGACCGCTGCAAGGGTTTTTGCCAGGCTTGTTGATGGCGATTCAGCAAACGCCCCGCCGGCAAAAATACCCAACGCCGCCGAGTGATAGCTGATGAGGGCTTCCACTTCCTGGGTGACCAGGAAGCTCGCCAGTGCCTGGGTCTCATTTTCAGAGTGGGGGTACGGTCCGCCGGTTATGGTCGTATCGGGGTAGCAGCCGCTGCGGTCCCAATAATCCTGCCAGTTGATACCCCAGTTACGGTTCAGGTCCACATTATTGGCATTGGCGCGCCCCCACGGTCCGCGGGCAGCTCCATCCGGATTAAATAAGCGCAGGATATAGAGCGTCACATCCGGTGGGACCAGGGAGGGATTTTTCTGCAGGTGTTCAATTAACTCGTCCGCCAGGAAGATGGTGTTGACCTCGTATCCTCCGTGGATTCCGGCGATAATCATCCGCCGCGAGGGACCACTGCCAAACCTCACCACCTCCAACGGGCGTTCCTCGGCGGTGTAACCAATGGTGAAAGGGATGCCCTGCCTGCCCATCGGGGTCGCTGTGACTTCCGGGGTGGGTGTGAGGG
>ERZ1026800.953-NODE-953-length-20943-cov-3.735348_pt1 | contig 20943 bp, 14 predicted proteins | sample MGYA00520873_ERZ1026800 | MGnify/ENA primary metagenome ERZ1026800 (study PRJEB33270, sample SAMEA104284475) | anaerobic digester metagenome | biome: Anaerobic digester microbiome; feature: mesophilic sludge digester; material: Anaerobic digester biomass | place...
TTTTCCCACCCCTTATGCCCGGGGACGTTAAACTCGTCCGCCATCCGGTTTCCACCGGAATTTTGCCCCCCAAAGCCGTAGTTATTCATACTCAAGGTGGTTTGGAGAACACTGCCATCGAATCCGTTGTACCCCCGCCGGGATGGGTGATGAGGGGACCATTATCCCAGAGAACATCATCACATCCACCGCCAATGCCGAAATTATCCAGCCGGGCGGTTCCGTCAAAACCGAGAATGCCAATCCCATCCCCCTCGGGGACAGGTGCACCCTCACAGACATAAACCTGGTTGGGCTGGGTTCCCCCATCAATATTGGACAGGGTAATGGTGACCGTGTTGCCCACCCGGATTGCTTTCATGTGGGCGGTGCTGAAGGGGGATGACAGTGAAAAAAAGCCTAACCCGAAACCTGTGGTGTTGTTACCGATATAACATCCCCCATAATTAAACTTTCCCATATATGGTGATTGTTGTTGAATTTTCAGGAACAGGTTGTCGATCCCTGCTCCATAGTTCAACAACAACCCGGTATATTGCAAAGTGGTTCCCACAACCGCAATATCCGCCTCGGCTGTGTCACCGTTTCCTGGTGCACCGTTATAGGTTGTCCTTCCATAATTACTGCAGGCCGCCGTGTTTCCAGTCACATTACAACTGCCATCGTGAACCGTCCAACCGGGTCCGATGGGACCATCCACCCGGTTAAAATCATCCAGCACATACTCGGTTGACATCGTTCCATACGGGCTGTCGGTCGCAACTCCGGATGAAACGCCAGTAAATGGTGATACCGATGGGTTGAATTCCGGAAATTGCGTGACATCCGGGGACCCTGCCGGGGGTGGATTGAGGAGAGTTTCATCCACCAGCCCGGGTGCCTGGCTTTGCCCTTTGATCACTTCCAATTGAGCCAACAAATCTTCACCTGCAATATCCTGGTCCAGCCGCCTGCCATCAGCTCCCCGGGGCGGATCTCCGCCTTCCGCATTGGCAACCTGAACTTTCGCTCTGCCGCTGAGTGTGATCATCACCAGGGCAAGGAGTGCAAGAATGGAAACCATTTTTAGCCTGTTCATCAAGACCTCCTGTTTTTTTCTGGCATTGAATTGAATGGATGAATGGGTTCGGGTTGCCATCCACATTCCTGGTTGATTAGGTACGCAGGAATACCAGAATCATGCCTGGAAGGCGATGAGCAGGCATTGGTGTAGAGTTTTTCTGGGATAGGGGAAAATGCGGTGATGTTACGCAGACGTGAGCGGCAAGCTGCCCGACATCATGCTTGTCCAATTTAATTATAGTGAAACGTAAACATTAAAGCAAGTTAATAAAGATGGGTAATTTATTGGATGATTTCATCCAAATGCGCCAGAGAAAAGAGAACTCTTGACGTGATGGTTAAACCGGATACAATACAAATGCCGGGGCGATGGCGGAATAGGCAGACGCAGCGGACTTAAAATCCGCCGGTAGAGATACTGTGTGGGTTCGACCCCCACTCGCCCCACTACTTCTGACAACCACTGATTATTAATTCAGACGGTTGAAATCAGCTTTCAATGCGGTAAAAGAAAAGGGGATTTCATCGAAATCAATATTTTCTTGTATTAATTTTCATAATGGCTGGCATTTATCCCGAATGAATTCCCAAAAGCAATGATTTCAGTCATTCCTGCCAGGATTAAAAATATTGACCTGATAAAACCACAAAGCTGCCGCCATTGTGATAAAGGTTCTGCAATCCACCATTTTCACATCTTAAATTAAGATATCAACAGGATCATGTTTCGATACATGATAAATATCATGTGTCAAGCATACGTCGTACCCTCAATTCTGGAATTAAAATCAGGTATAATATCTTGAATTCCAGAAGGACTTCATATTAAGTAAAAAAGGTAACCATCTCTACTATTTAAGGAGTACAAAAGATGAGTCACAAAATTGAACCGCGAGAATTTACTCCCATAGTTCTCAAGCGCAAAACTCCGGTTCCATCGGATATTGAGATCGCTCAAGCATCCGACATCAAGCCAATCACCCAGATTGCCGAAGAACTGGGCTTGCTGCCCGAAGAGATCGAACTCTACGGTTCCACCAAGGCAAAGGTGAAGTTGGAAGTTCTGCAACGCCTGGCAAATGTGCCGGACGGAAAATACGTGGATGTCACAGCGATCACCCCCACACCTTTGGGTGAAGGCAAGACGACAACCACGGTTGGTCTCAGCCAGGCTTTGGGCGCGCATTTGAACAAGCGCGTGATGACCTGCATCCGCCAGCCAAGCCAGGGACCCACCTTTGGCATCAAGGGTGGAGCCGCGGGCGGCGGTTACAGCCAGGTTATTCCGATGGAAGATTTTAACCTGCATCTTACCGGTGATATTCACGCCATCACAGCTGCCAACAACCTGCTGGCTGCAGCAATTGACGCCCGTATTTTGCATGAGAGCAATGCAACCGATGAACAACTTTTCAACCGTCTTTTCCCAGCTGACAAAGCCGGGAAACGCCGTTGGACCCGTGGGATGCTTGCCCGCATGGAAAAGCTGGGAATCAACCGGGCGGAACCTGATGATTTGACCCCGGAAGAACGGAAACGAATGTGCCGGTTGGATATCGATCCGGATACCATCACCTGGCGGCGTGTCCTGGATACCAGCGACCGCTTCCTGCGCACCGTGACGGTTGGTGAGGGTGATGATGAGAAAGACTTTGCCCGCCAGACCGGTTTTGACATTACCGTAGCATCTGAAATCATGGCAATTCTGGCACTCACCACCGACCTGGCAGACATGCGCCACCGGCTGGGTCAGATCGTGATTGGTTTAAGCAAGGATGGTGAAGCCATCAATGCCGAGGATCTCGGCGTGGCTGGCGCCATGACTGTCCTCATGAAGGACGCCATTAAGCCGAACCTGATGCAGACACTGGAAGGAACTCCTGTCTTTGTGCATGCCGGACCGTTTGCCAATATTGCGCACGGCAACAGTTCAATCATCGCTGACCGGATCGCTCTGAAACTGGCGGATTACGTGATCACGGAATCCGGCTTTGGAGCAGACATGGGGATGGAGAAATTCTTGGATATCAAGTGCCGCTACTCCGGCTTGATCCCCAGCGTGGTTGTAGTGGTTGCCACAGTCCGCGCCCTCAAGATGCATGGAGGCGGACCAAAAGTTGTGGCTGGAAAACCATTGGATCGGGCATATATTGATGAGAACCTGGAACTGCTGAAGGCGGGTCTGCCCAACATGGTCCACCACGTCAAAGTGGCTCGCAAGTACGGCATCCCGGTTGTGGTCGCAGTCAACTCCTTTGCCACGGATACCCCTGCAGAACTGGAATTGGTTCGCAAGGCAGCTGTGGAAGAAGGCGGCGCTGAAGATGCTGTCGTGTGCAAGAACTGGGCTCTGGGTGGTGAGGGTGCAGTGGATCTGGCGGAGGCAGTTGTTCGGGCAGCTGAAAAGCCCTCCGACTTCCAATTCCTCTACCCACTGGATCAATCCATCAAGTCCAAAATCGAAACCATTGCTCGCGAGGTTTACGGGGCTGACGGCGTGGATTACACCGAACTGGCAGAGGAACGGATTGCCGATTACGAACGGCTTGGTTTTGGCGGTTTGCCAATCTGCATGGCGAAGACACATCTGTCCTTAAGCCATGATGCCACGTTGAAGGGCGTTCCCAAGGGATACCGCATCCCGATCCGAGATATTCGCGCATCTGTGGGAGCTGGTTTCCTTTATCCTTTGCTGGGAACCATGTCCACCATGCCGGGTCTGCCCACCAGGGCTGTGTTTAATGATGTCGATTTGGACCTGGAAACGGGTCGAGTGGTGGGTTTGTTCTAAATCTTCACCGATTGATATTAATCCCCGTCCCCTGGACGGGGATTTTTTATTTAACCCCTTGACAAACAGCACAATTGTTCTATAATAGAACGTATGTACTATAATGTTCAATGCAGATCCAATTTTAATTCTGGTGCTGGTATTTTTAGTTTGATCCCAAAGGGCATCTCCATTGACCGCATCCCTGGAGAAGCCTGATGGAGCAGGTTGGAATGATTTTTCAAGCGACAAACATATGGTCGAATTATCTGATCCTGACGATCAATTATTCCTGGAGGGTGACATGAAGGTTGGAATGTTATGGTTTGATAACAATCCCAGGCTGGATTTGGCATCAAAAATAAATGAAGCCATGGCATATTACAGGCGGAAATATGGAGAACAGCCGGATTTATGTTATGTCCATCCAAGCATGATGAAGGATCGAACACCGCGCCTTTCAGGTCTGGAGGTTCGTCCCAGCCGGATGATCCTGCCAAACCACCTGTGGATTGGCGTCCGTGAACTCAAATGAGAATCATCGGTCATCTTCAGGCGGGATGGGCTCGTCCTCCGGATATATCCTGACGATATTCTCCAGAACACGGAACAATCGATTGGCAGGCTTGGCTGCATAGGTATCCGTAAATTGCTGGGCTGCTTCCTCCAAGCTGACTTCCTGCAATTCCTCACGCAAGTACCACAGGTACTCGATGATCCATAAATACAAATCTGTTTCCGTCCGCTCCGGGAAGGATTCCAGGACTTTTTGTTCCCGTATCACCCGGATCAATGGCATATAAACTTCATCGTACCAGCTGACAACTGCATCTTCCCAGGATACCTCCTGGTTGCGATTTTCACCCATGAACCATTGGTGTGTGCGGATATGATCCAGGAGCTGGGTGTAGACTCCCGGCAGGGTCAATTGGATACTGGCTTCCGGTCGCAAATTTGACAGGCGGGTATCCTGCATAAACATCAGATGTTCGTGAGACAGGATTAAATCATCCAGATTGGTGGTCTCATCGACTGGTATGGGAACATCTATTTCAATCACCAGGGCATCAATAAATTTCTGACCCCGTTCGCGGGCGACGGATACCCGGTGATTTCCATCTCGAACGAAATAAATCTCACTGATTTTGTACACTTCGATGGGGGGGAGGATTAAATCCTGGAGATGGGCTGTATCAATACTCTCCCAACGCGGGCGGATTCGCTCATGGCGGGGCAGGAATACACTGTCAAAATCCTGGTAGCGACCTACACTACCAACGATTCGATCCAGGGGAATTTGGCGCATGCCAATGTAATGTTCACTGGCGAATGGCAGGCGTTTGCGGTATTCGTCAAAAGGGAGCAGGTAATTATCTTTGCGCTTCAGCCAGCTGACCACGGAACGCCAGAATCCTTTACGAATTGCGATGTTGAAATCATCACTCGCCATTTTTCGGATGGGGGGAGGGGCATCAGATGCCATGACAACCTCCTTGGCGGCAATCCTGATTTGAGCCTGTGAGGTATCGCCGCGGTGGATGGGCAGGGTAAATAATATTTCCCGATACCCATATGAATTAATCACCTGGGTATGTTTTACACGGGTTAATGGAACAATATTTTGAGTATATAGATGGATATGACCATGCAGATGCAATGTCGGCTGAAACACCTTGATCAGCCAGTTGTATGCTTTAATTCCTTGATGAGGGAGATCATCGGAATCGTGAATATGATACGGTGGTGCATGGGTGATAAAGATGTCCAAATAACGCCCATAAAGCAAATAATTGAGGAATAATCGGGGAACCATCATCCAGATCATCCCCCACATTTCGCCCTGGGTATATTGGTGGGGACCGTTGTTGTATTTCAGGCTTCCTTCAATCCCAGCCAACAGCAAACCTGTATCATCCTGGATGACCCGACGGTGTAAATCCACCGCTCCCCAAGGTGATTTACGATCTCCTCCAAAACCACTTTCCACCAGGGGAGAATGATTGCCGCGCACGTAGTACAACGGGATATTCAATATGCTGATCATGTACTCCAGGTAGTAATAGGGCAGGTCACCACAACCGATGATGATATCCACGTCATGGAAACGATCAGCAATGCGGGGTGAATACAGAAACCCCATTTCAATGTCACTGACTGAAAGGATTTTCATTCATTCCTCGATGTGGGCTCGACACCCATCGCTACAACAAAGGCCATGGCATATTGGCGGGTATGGCTGAGACTGATTGACCAGTCCGTTAATCCAAGATCGGCAGCTTTTTTCTGAGCATTGCCGTGCAGGAATAATAATGGCTCTCCAGTTTCCCCGCGGCGGATTTCAATTTCCTGCCAGCTGATAAGTCCAATGCCGGTTTGAAGGGCTTTGGCAACAGCTTCCTTGGCGGCGAACCGACCTGCCAGCATTTGCAAATTATCGGCGGTATCCTCCAGTTCTCCAGGAGTAAAAACCCTCTGCAGGAAGCGTGATCGTATTTCAGGTCGAAGATTTTCCAACCGCTGGATTTCCACCAAATCCACACCGGTGCGCAGCATTGAATTTACTCCAAATCCGGACCGGATGAGATGATCGCCAGCCGGTCGGTATGAATATATTTTCGGGCAGCTTCGAGAATGGCGTCAGGTGTAATTTTGGAGACATTCTGTGCATATAACCGGTAATAATCCAAACCGAGTTGAAAACGTTCAAGGTTTAACAGAGCACCTGCGACCCCTGCATTCGATTCCAATGAAAGGGGCAGCCGCCCGATGTAATTTGCCTGGCTGTCCTGCAATTCTTCAAGCGATACTGTTTCCTGCACAAAGCGCTGTAATTCCTGCAGGATTAAATCTATGGTTCGCTGCAGATTGGCAGGATTCACACCGGCTGACACCTCCCACGAACCACCCTGCTGCCAGGAGTTCAGGCTGGTGGATGCATGATATGCCAATCCCGCCCGTTCCCTTACCGCATCGCCGATGCGTCCCATCATGCCAAATTGTCCCAGGATATTATTGCCCAATGATGCAGCCAAATATTCCGGTGCAGTCCGGCAGGGACCGTGCATTCCAATCAATAAATCAGTCTGGCTTTTACCAGGCAGGGGAATATGTTGACGGACGGTTTTGATTAATGGTTGATAATCAGGCAGGGAATAGGAGCTGCTTTGTCGATCATTGATCCAGTCTCCCAATTTGGACTGGACCAATTCAATCACCCGGTCTGCTGTCACCGCTCCCACTACAACAATCACCATTCCGCGGGGTCCAAAATTCTTTTGGTGAAATTGAACCAGATTTTCGCGTTGGATGGAGCGAATTGAATCCGGATATCCATCCTCCGGTCTGCCATATGGGTGATTGGGGAAAAGAGTTTCATCAAGTGCGAGAGATGCCCGTTCTTCGGTATCCTGTTCCCGAATGGCAAGGTTGGTTAGAAATTGTGCCCGAAGCCGTTCCACATGTTCCTGAGGAAATACAGGTGTATACAGGCACCCGGCAAGCAATTCCAATAACAGGGATAAATCTTCCGCCAGGGCGCGCCCGCCAAAATTGATATTATGCACACTGGCGCCAAAACCCAGGCTGGCGCCCACGGATTCCAGTGAATTGTAGATTTCCTGGAATGAATGATATTGTGTACCTCGCATGAGTGATGTGGCTGTAAAGTGAGCCAGACCAAGCTGACCCTGGGGATCATACAGGCTTCCACCAGGCAGATAGCCCTGGAGAACCACGGAAGGACTGTTGAAATTATCCCTGGTTAATATGGTGATGTCATTATCCAGTACAACCCGGGTGATGTCATCAGGTCCGGGAATGGAGTTGCGGGAGGGATTATTCTGTTTTGTCATTCGGAGTCCTTCCCATTTCCTGTTGGCAAGTAGGTTCCCACCACCCGTTGATTTGGGGTGAGGTAAGCCCGGGCAACGCGTTGGATATCTGCCGGAGTGACTGCTTCCACCCGTTCGACAAAAGTCTGGAACCATTCGTAATGATCAAACATTTCAGCATATCCCAGCCAGAATGCCTGGTTTGTGATATTCTCACTGCCATATGCGAAGAGGGCGCGCGTCTGTTTGACAGCCCGTTGAATTTCATCCATGGATACCGGCACATCCTGTAAACGGGATATTTCAGTTTCAACGATTTGCAGCACAGCTTGAGGGATTTGATGGGGATGGACAGTGATGTTGATATTGTAAAGATAAGGATCAATCGTTGCTGGCAGGCTGCCATAGACTGATATGGCAAACTCACCTTCCACCAGTGCCCGATAAAGCCGGCTGGTTTTATTGGATATTCCACCGCCAAACATATTCAGGCTGCTGGGACCTGTCAGCAGGCTGTCCAGGACGGTATAGGCGAAAAAATCAGGGTGGCTTGCGGCTGGAGACCGGTAGGCAAGGGATAAAAATGTGGTTTGTCCAGGTCCCGTTATTTCCACCTGACGTTCTTCAGTGAGTGGTATTTCCTGATTTATCTGGAAATTATTTGTAATGGTGGCAGCCGGGAAATCAGCATATATTTCTTCCAATCTGACGAGCATGGATTTGGTATTGAAATCACCCGCCAGGGCTATCACAGCATTACCGGGGTGGTAATTATCCTGATAGTGTTGATAGAGATCTTCACGTGAAATATTCAAAAGGTCCTGTTTCTCACCGATGACTTCATGACGGTATGGGTGGAGGTCAAAACTGGCTGTCTGAACTGCTTCCGACAGCCGGAATAATGGCTCATTTTCGCTGCCCTCACGTTCGGAGATGATGACAGTGCGTTCTGATTCCACTTCCTCCGGATCATAGCGGCTGTTGAACATGCGGTCGGCTTCAAGGCGCAAAGCCAGGTCTATCTTTTCACTCGGCATGGTCTCGAAAAATGTTGTCCAATCCAGATATGTAAATGCATTCCAAAAGCCGCCTTCACGCGTGATGGCTTTATCAAGGATGCGTGCTGGAAAGGTGGGGGTGCCCTTAAATTGCATGTGTTCAACCCAGTGGGAAATTCCCGTCTTTCCTGGGATTTCATTCCGGGAACCGACCCGGTACCATACCCATTGACTGATGATCGGTGCGGTGTGAATTTCCTTAAGTTGAATCAACAAGCCATTTGACAACCGGATTTGAGTTAGTAGATCAGTCATGAATCCTCAACACTAATATACAGGGAATGTTGAATCCTAGTCCGAGTGATGATTCTATTCCAATCAGGCTGGACCTGCAGCGGAGAAAATATTTTGCCAATTCCGGCTCCAAATATTCCCTGTTGATGCGACAATCAGCCTTTATTTTTATAATAATATCCTGAATATAGCATAGAGTGAACATTAATGGAAATGAACCGGGTATAATATGCATTCATTATAATTAAACCTCGGTTTGGAAAGGAAATTAGAATGGAAGGGAAACCGCGTTATCTGGTTGCTGTAGTGGGAGCCGGTCCTGCAGGCTTGTTTGCTGCGAAAGAATTGGCAGAGAAGGGAATGGAAGTTGTTATTTTCAATCGGGATATTAAACCGGGGGGATTGGCTGAGTATGGCATTTACCCGGAAAAACATCGTATGAAGGATGCCTTCAGGGCTCAATTCCGACAGATTCTCGCTTTGCCAAATGTACATTATTATGGAAATGTACTGGTTGGCGAAGATTGTGATCTCTGTCTGGATGATATTTGGAATCTTGGCTTCCAGGCTATTCTGGTTACAGCTGGTGCCCAGGGAACCAAATGGCTGGGTCTCCCGGGTGAGGATCTTGAGGGTGTATACCACGCCAAGGATATTGTTTATTATTACAATCAACTGCCTCCCTACAGCCAGAAGAAATACCGAATTGGAAAACGCGTTGCGATTGTTGGTGTCGGCAATGTGATGATGGACATTGCCCGTTTCCTGATTACCGGACCCCATGTGGATGAAGTGATTACGATTGCCCGGCGTGGTCCTGCTGAAGTAAAATTTGACAAGAAGGAAGTTGAAACCATTGGCGCCAACATAGACATGAAGGCGTATGATGCGGAAGTGGATCGCGTGACAGACATCATGCGGGCGGTCGGGCAGGATCCTGAAGTTGTCCGGAAAAGCCTGCACGAGATGGCAGCCAATGCCCAGCCAACCGGTTCCAATACCCGCATGACATTGAATTTCCTGCAATCACCCGTGGGAATGATTGGGAATGAAAAGGGTGAGTTGTGCGGACTTGAGGTTGAAGATACAACATTAAAACTCGTCAATGGAGAGACCAAAGCGCGTTCATTGGGCACCCGCCGGGTGTTGAATGTCGATACAGTCATTTTTGCCATTGGTGACCGGGTGGATGATCGATTCGGCTTGCCGGTTTCGGGCTCCGAATTTATCAAGAATGCCAATCCGCTTTATCCAATTGATGAAACCTCTTTTGAAGTGTTTAACCCGGAAACAAACCAACCGATCGCCGGTATTTTTGTTGCAGGTTGGTCACGCCAGGCGAGTAGTGGTCTGGTTGGAATTGCCCGCAGAGATGGCACAAACGGTGCCCGGGCGATGATGCAATATTTGCAGAAACTTGCACCCTTGAGTGTTTTTCCATTGGAAAAGATTGATGCCAGAATCCGTAAGAGTGGCAGACCCATCGTTACCAAAACTGAATTATCCATATTGGAGAGCGCCGAACGGGAAGAAGCAAAACGCCTGGGTGTTGAATGTTTCAAATTTTCCTCAAATGAGGATATGTTGAAGATAATGGGTTTGTAGGAAAATTCAGATATTTCCATGGCAGATCAACCTGTGTTTCGTAGATCTCATCTCTGGCGGGATATTTTTCCATATAAAGTGAAAAATTCCACAACATTGAAGAAATTCCTGAATCAAGCGGTGGGATCGACAGCTGCAAGTCAATTGATGCAAACCCTGGAGGGCGATCATACCGCCCTCCATTCTTAATTGGTGTATTTCAATGAAACAAACACTGGAACAAAAGATGAAAACACCCGCCGGCAGGCTCCGGTTGGATTTTGGCTGGGTGATGGACGACACCTGGCAGGAGCAGGATTTCGATTTAATCCGGGGGGCTGCCAATCATATTGTCGAATTTATTCATCAATTGACAGGTAGGGACGGGGTGGAATGGGTTCATTCCTTCCTCCCGGCAGTATTTACCCGACCTGGATGGCTGGGAAAATTACCCTTCCTGAAGGAAAAAAGTTTTGTTTACCCTTGGACACAGGTGCGTCTTGGCTCCCGGTATCATATCGGCGGAATCCAGCTTATTGTGCATGAACTTGGACATGTGCTGGATAACAGCCTGGGTGGGATGATTCCAGCGACATTTGTAGGCGGGGGAGCGGCTGATCATATGATCAGGGCTGTTGGTGGAAATCCCAAACCTTGTTTTCCCCGTTTTGTCCCGCACAAGGATTATGTAATCCGGTGCACGCCACAGGAATCCTGGTCACCATCAGGTGTTTATGCTAATACTTGCGTGGCAGAGGATTTTGCAGAGACGTTTATGTGGACAATTTTTGAACCGGATCGAGTGCCGGTGAGACGATTGGCATGGATGAAGGAATTCCTATCCAATCTGAAACCATGAATCTTTATCCAGTATTGATTATAATGTGAGCACTATCTACAAGGAGTAAATAAATGGCAGAATATGATGTCGTGGTTATTGGTGCAGGTCCCGGGGGATATGTTGCCGCAATCCGGGCGTCCCAATTGGGTTTGAAAACTGCAATCGTCGAAAAACAATGGATGGGCGGGGTTTGCCTTAATGTAGGTTGTGTCCCATCCAAATCCCTGTTGAGGAATGCGGAACTGGCACATATTTTACGTGAGCGCACCCGGGAATTTGGCATTTCCATTGAAAATTTGCAACTCGATTATTCTGCCGCAGTAAAGCGCAGCCGGCAGGTGTCCAACCGATTGACCAAGGGTGTAAGCTTGTTAATGAAGAAGAACAACATTGATCAATATATGGGAGTGGCACGTTTGGCGGCTAAGGATCGGGTTGTGGTGTTGGATGCCGATGGCAATGCACAGGAATTGGTGACCCGCAATGTGATCATAGCCACCGGTGCCCGCTCGGCAATGATCCCGGGTGTCAATGCGGATGGTGAAAAGATACTTACATATCTGGAAGCCATTCTCCAGGATAAACGACCGGCTTCAGTCATCATTATTGGTGCCGGCGCCATTGGCATGGAATTTGCCACCGTCTGGAGTTCTTATGGCACAGAAGTGACCATTGTCGAAATGCTGCCCCGGATCCTGCCATTGGAAGATGAAGAAGTCAGCAACGAGTTAGCCCGGGCATTCACCCGGCGCGGTATTAAACTGCTGACCGGAACTCGCGTCCAAAAGGTGGAAACCACTGAGACCGGGGTGCGTGTAACCGTGGGGGAAGGTGATGCGCAACAGGTTCTGGAAGCTGAACAGACCTTGGTGGCGATCGGATTCAAACCCAATTCTGCCGACCTGGGGTTGGAGGAATTGGGTGTTGAATTATCCAATCGTAAATTTATCCAGGTGGATGAACGAATGGCAACCAATGTGCCGGGAATTTGGGCGATCGGAGATGTAACCGGTCAACTTCTGCTGGCGCATGTTGCCTCGTCGCAGGGGATTGTATGCGCTGAGAATATCGCTGGGGTTGAAACAGTGAAACTGGATTACCGGATGATGCCGCGGGCAACCTACTGCCAGCCCCAGGTGGCTTCCTTTGGTTTAACCGAAGCACAGGCAATTGAAGCTGGATATGAGCTGAAGATCGGTCGTTTTCCCTTCCAACCCAATGGCAAGGCACTGGGATTGGGTGATTATGCCGGGTTTGTAAAAATTATCTCTGATGCGAAGAGCGATGAAATTCTCGGAGCCCATCTGATTGGTCCGGAAGTATCTGAACTTCTGCCGGAACTTACACTGGCGCAGAGGATGGAATTAACTGCGGATGATATTGCGCGGAATGTTCATGCCCATCCCACGCTCAGTGAGGTATTAATGGAAGCCGCCCACGGAGTTTCCGGTCAACCAATCCACATTTGAGTAAACTGGAATATTTCCGTAATATTTGGAAAACAATTGAATATGGGTTAAACATAACCGTCACAAGGATGTGAATACTTGTGACGGTTAAAACATCCATGTAAATGGGTTGTTCTTCTCCCCGCGTTGATTGATTTGGTAAAAAGGTAGAAAATTATAACCCTGCTGCTGATTATTTTGTTTTAAACCAGATGGCATTGAAAATAATGGCGGTTTATCCCCCGGACAGGCAATGGTTTCGCTTGAGGTTATAAACCCAAAAATAACTTCCACTGGATATGATACCCCATCCCTCTCCGGGGTCACTCATGCTATAATTTCTTCCCAAGAAAGGGATTTAATTATGCTACAAAGGATAGCCCGCTTCCTGGGGGGAGACCCGCAAGGACGTATGTTAAAACGATATATGGAAATTGTTGCTCAGATTAACGATCTCGAGGAACAATTTGAGCAATATGAGGATGATCAACTGGCAGAACAAACGCCAGCTTTCCGCCAACGATTAGCCGAAGGTGAGACCTTATCCGACATCATGCCGGAAGCTTTTGCCGTGGTGCGTGAGGTCAGCAAGCGCATGATTGGACAACGACCCTACGATGTCCAGTTGATTGGCGCCATGACCCTGCACGAAGGCAAGATCGCTGAAATGCGCACTGGTGAGGGGAAAACCCTGATGGCGACATTGCCGGTCTATCTCAATGCTTTGACCGGCAGGGGTGTACACGTGGTTACGGTTAATGATTTCCTGGCACGTTTTCATGCCCGCTGGATGGCTCAAATTTATAATGCGCTGGGGTTGTCTGTGGGGGTTTTACAGATGGCATCCCGGACAGAAAATGGTCTAAAAGCCTTCGTGGTGGATCTGGAAAAACGCTCACCCTTTGATGATCAGGATCAAATCCGCATGGTGGACCGGCGTGAGGCATATGCTGCGGATATCACTTACGGTACCAACAGCGAGTTTGGCTTTGATTACCTGCGTGATAATTTAACCTACCGGTTGAGTGATCGCGTTCAACGCGGGCATTATTATGCCATTATCGATGAAGTGGACAATATTCTCATCGATGAAGCCCGAACTCCCCTGATCATCTCTGGACCGGCATCAGATGATACAGTCTGGTATGAAAGAATGACTCAGGTGGTGCGGCAGCTCAAACCGGATGAGGTTGAGGTTAATGAAAAGGATCGCACCGTGACTTTAACCGAGTTGGGTGAGGCTCGCGTGGAGGAAATTCTGCAAATGCCTCTGAGGGATCCCGATCGCCCGGATGACATCAACCCCGAGCAGGCTCGAATATGGGGGTATCTGGAACAATCCCTGCGGGCGCAGTATTTATTCCGCCGCAACAAGGATTATATTGTGCAGGCGGGTCGGGTGGTGATAGTGGATGAATTCACCGGACGCATGATGCCCGGCAGACGTTGGTCGGAGGGTTTGCATCAGTCGGTGGAAGCCAAGGAAGGTGTGCGGATTGAACCGGAAAATGTCACATATGCCACCATCACAATCCAGAATTACTTCCGCATGTATGAAAAATTAGCCGGCATGACCGGAACTGCCATGACCGAGCAGGAGGAATTTCAGAAAATTTATAAATTGGAAGTTCTGCCCATTCCAACCAATCTGGAATACAACACGAAAACTGAAGATTCCCCTTTTATTGAAATGCATGGCAAGGACGAAGATGGTTATAAGACAATATTTTATTCCCGCCGTGATGATTCCGATCAAACCCCCCTCTTCTGGCAGCGCAAGGATTACCCGGATGTGGTTTACCGAACAGAGGAAGCCAAACTGCGTGCCATCACCCTTGAAATACTCAGATTTCACGTTTTTGGGAGACCGCAATTGGTGGGTACCACTTCTGTTGAGCATTCTGAACGGCTGTCATCCAGATTGCAATCTGAGATGATCCGGCGTTTACTGCAGACATTGTTGGTGCGCGATGCCTGGCTGGAGGCGCACAATAAAGAAGATGTTCAGACCATTATCCCCGAATTGAAATTCATGAATCGACCGATACCAGAGATCAATACTTCCGAGATGCGCTCTGTGGGGCGCTCGGTTGGGTTGAACAACATCAATCCTGAAGATCCTGGAAACCTGGAGAATATAGTTCGGCTTGTTGGGATTAATCCAGATGATCAACCCCGGCTGGTCAAGGTCTTGCAGGGTGGAATTCCCCACCAGGTTTTGAATGCCCGAAAACATGATGAGGAAGCCCAGATCATTGCCCGGGCTGGCGCATTTGGGATGGTGACCATTGCGACTAACATGGCTGGTCGGGGTGTGGATATCAAGCTGGGTGGGGCTTTACCGGAGGATATCCGCATGGATGTAACCCGCGTGTTGCGTCGATGCGGATATGAACCATATGGGATGACTGACAGCCAGTTATATGTGGCTGTACAGGAGACCTCACCGGATCAATACGGAATTTATGGCGAATCCATTCAGGCTTTTGTCCAACACATGGAAGAAATGGACCGGGTTCGCATGCTGGGCGGCTTGCATGTCATTGGTTCTGAACGGCATGAAGCCCGCCGGATTGACAACCAGCTGCGGGGACGCGCCGCCCGCCAGGGTGACCCGGGCTCTTCGCGCTTTTATCTTTCATTGGAAGATGACCTGATGCGATTATTTGGCGGCGGTCAGGTGGAAAACCTGATGGCGCGCCTGCGGTTGGACGACAATATTCCCATTGAAAGTAACCTGCTGGGCAGGGCGGTGGAACAATCCCAACAACGCGTGGAAGGCAATAACTTCGATATCCGCAAACACCTGCTGGAATACGACGATGTGTTGAATACACAAAGGAAACGCATCTTCGCCCAACGCGACCTGGTCTTTGAAAAAGCCGACCTGTCGGAAGATGTGGAGGATATGCTAAAAATTGAGGTGGAAAGGCGTGTCCGTGAAGCCCTGCACGATGAGGAAGGACCCTGGAAACTGCTTGCATATCTGGACGATGTCCAACCGATGATTGATTTTGAGAATGTAATCTTTCCCTCCTATTCACTCCGGCTGCTGTCGGAAGAGTTTATCAGACGTCTGCAGGAAACTGAACCAAAACCCGAAAATGCTATGGAGATTCTATTGGATATGGCATCCCAGGCTTTGGAGGAGGAACAGGACCATCTGGCGCACACGGTTCGAATGCTGCTTGAGAAGATGGAAGAAAACCTGGAAAGGCAGCGCTCTGAACGGGATGAGATGATTGACATGTTTCTGGATGGATTGAAAATCCAGGATGAAACCCAACCACCCCGGCGACCACAGGAGATTGTCAATGAACTCTCCGATATACTGAGGATGCCATTGAAGCTGAGTTCCGACCAAATGCGTGGAGTGGCCGAAGGATCCCAGTCTGACATGGAAGTTGTGCGCAGCCAGGTTGATGGGATCCTGCTTGGATTGACACTTGCCCGTCTGGTGGGGACCCTGGAACGCAGGGTTGAGGACCTGGATTTAAAGGCAGGTCAACTGCTGGATCTTACATGGGAAGAGATTTCTGAAGTCATCCTTGGAGAAATTGAGAAAGCCTATCAACTACGGCAGGACAGGCTGCTTGGAGAGGATGGGCAAATTGCCCGTGACCTGGAACCGGTATTTGAAAAATTAGGTCCGGCAGTTTTTAATCCAAGGAATTTCCCGGCATTTTTCATCCTGATGTCCCAGGGCAGGCAGATGGTATTTGATCGTCGTACCCACAGGCAATCATACCGGCGGATAATCCGGGTGAATTATGTATTTTACGCAGCGACTTTAATTATTAATCGTGACGAAGAAGACCTGCTGGAAGAAGTTCTGGACCATTTAAAAAAAGCCGAGCAAGCCATTCAGATGGTTCGAGGCAGGGTGGAATTTGACCGGTTGCACCAAAATCAGGCAACCCTATCCCGGCTTGACCTAAACCTGCAGGAATTATTGGCTGGTGAATTTGGCAGTGATCGATTCCAATCGATGATGGAATTGCCATTGGTGGAACTGGAACCCGAAGAGCGCGATCAGGTGGTGACAATCCTTGGACAACGGCAACAAAATGAGGCTTATCGTGAATTGCTGCTAAGGATGATCTCCCAATATTGGGTGGAATATTTAACCCGAATTGAAGCATTGAGGGTGTCCATTACCATGGAATCGTATGCTCAAAAGGATCCCCTGGTGCAGTATAAAACAAGGGCGTCGGAATTATTCCAGGAATTACTGGTGGATATTCGATCCGGAGTGGCGACTGCCATGTTTACTTACCGTCCGACCAGGAGTGTGGAGGAAACAGTCGGTCAATCTGCTGGTGAAGTGGTAACCGCTGTTGAGGTTGAATCGCCACAGAGTGCACCGGGTAGAAAGAAAAAACGCCGCCGTCATTAATGGATAATGATTACTCATCTGTCATCCACTGGATATCATGAATTTCCGGTGGATGATTCATGGTGGGTATAAATATAATGAAGCCTGGATGACTTTTTTGTTGCAGAGGCTCATCTTGCGTGTTATAATCATTTTGCTCTTGAAAAGTCGGTGTCGGGTTACCCCAGCCAACTCAAGGGTTTGGAACTCCCAAAGATACTAAAAAAAATTCATAAGAAATGGACATCGAAAGACCTGCCAGGGCGGGTTAGGTTGGATTTTGGTTTGTCAATCGACCTCAAACAAGACAAGAGATAAATATGGATGTATTTCAATTGGAAAACACAACACTGGCTGAATTGCGTGAGAAAGCAAAAAGCCTGAATATTCCCAACGCCCATCGGTTGAAGAAAGAAAATTTGATATTAAAAATCTCACAGGCAGAGGCTGAACGCGAAGGGATTGATGTTCGCGGGGGTGTATTGGAAATCATGTCGGAAGGAATAGGATTTCTGCGCACCAATTATCAAATGGGACCTGATGATGTTTATGTTTCACAGGCACAATTAAGGCGATCTGAGCTGCGCAACGGTGATCTGGTAATCGGGACTGTCCGCCCTCCGCGCGAGGGAGAAAAACATTATGGATTGGTCAAGGCGGAAAATATTAATGGGCAGTCTCCTGAGGAGGCACGGGAACGGGTGTCATTTGAAAACCTGACGCCCATTTTTCCGGATGAACGTTATGATTTGGAAACCAACCGATCGATATTATCCACGAGAGTGATCAATCTCATCGCACCCATCGGACGTGGTCAGCGCGGCATGATTGTTTCACCCCCCAAGGCGGGTAAAACCACGATTTTAAAAGATATTGCCAATGCGATTTCAACCAAGTATCCCGATGTGCACCTGATCGTGGCGTTGATAGGTGAACGTCCGGAAGAAGTCACGGACATGGACCGGTCAGTGGAGGCTGAAGTGGTGGCTTCCACATTTGATGAACCGGTCACCTCTCATGTGCGAACGGCTGAAATTACTCTGGAACGCGCCAAGCGTCTGGTCGAAATAGGTCGGGATGTGGTAATATTACTGGACTCGATCACCCGGCTGGCAAGGGCTTATAACCTGGTTGTAAATCCTTCCGGCAGGACGCTCTCGGGTGGCATGGATCCTTCCGCCCTGTACCCCCCCAAGCGCTTCTTTGGCGCTGCTCGGAACATCGAGGAAGGCGGTTCATTGACAATCATCGCCACGGCGCTGGTGGATACCGGTTCACGTCTGGATGATGTGGTTTACGAAGAATTCAAAGGCACCGGCAACATGGAGTTGCACCTTTCCCGGAAATTACAGGAACGGAGGGTGTTCCCGGCAATTGATATTGAACGATCCTCCACGCGCCGAGAAGAATTATTGCTGGGTCCGGATGTTCTGCAGCGGGTGTGGCTGATGCGCCGAATGTATTTGCAGATGATTGCACAGGCACCCCAGGGAGCCGGAATGGATACGGCTGTAGCAACCGAAGCCATATTACAGCGATTGAACCGGGCACGATCCAACATGGAATTTCTGGAGAGCCTTACGGAGGATTAGTGGCACAATCAACAAATTCAAAACCCATTCAGCCGAACAAAGGGATCGACTGGCTGCAATGGGTTTTTTGGGGTGTGGCGGCAGTCATGACTGCGCTGATGATTTATTTTATTGTGCAAAAACTACCGGGAAGAGCCCACGCGGCTTCCCAGGTTAACAATCCACTGGTAACGAACAGCAACATTGGAAACCTCCCCCTGTCGGAATATTCATCAGTCAAGGGAATTGCTTCAATTTCCCGTTCCGTTGATGTCCACACAATCATTTCCACCCGCGAGCGGGAGGAGGTTGTCGATTATACCGTTGAGAAGGGGGATTCCATTTTCGGTATCGCCCATTCCTTCAAGATTGAACCGGAGACATTATTATGGTCCAATTATGATGTCCTCCGGGATGATCCTCATATGATCGAAATTGGTCTGGATCTAAAAATTCCTCCCACGGATGGCATTCTTTATCAATGGAAGGAAGGTGATACGATTGAATCGGTTGCCGCAAAATTTACAGCCTATCCATACGACATTATTGCCTATCCGGGGAATAAACTGGACATGACCAATCCGGTCATCCAGCCGGGAGCTTATGTGATGGTTCCGGGTGGTTCCCGTGAATTCCAGCAATGGGTGGTGCCAACCATCCCGCGCGGTCCAGCCGGAGTGAGTACAAAAATATTGGGTCCGGGTGGCTGTGAAGTTGGTGGCGGGGGGGCTTACGGCACAGGCACTTTCATTTGGCCTACGGTAAATCAAGTCTTGTCGGGTAATGACTATTGGTCCGGTCACCTGGCGATTGATATTGCGGCTTTTACCGGTGATTTGGTCTCGGCAGTGGATAGCGGTGTCGTAATTTATGCGGGACCGGTCAGTGGCGGATATGGCAACATGGTTATGATTGATCATGGCAATGGCTATCAATCCCTTTATGCCCACCTGAACAGCTGGACAGTCAATTGCGGTCAAAGCGTGTACCAGGGTAGTTTGATTGGTTATGCCGGTAGTACGGGTAATTCCACTGGTCCCCACCTTCATTTTGAAATTCGCTACATGGGTGGGTTTATAAATCCCTGGCAGGTTCTTCCCTAAAGCAGATCAGGTGGATCCACCTGAACCCGCCAATCGCCCAAAGGTTTGTCACGCAGCAAGGTTGCCGGGTCAGGTCCACGCAAAATAATCTGCCAGCGGTATAACCCTTTTATTTTGCCATAAAAACAGGGCACAGGTCCCACCAGGTCGGTGGATGCATATCCTCCGGTATCAATCCAATTCTTTAACCGGTCCGCCAGCGCCCGGGCTTCCTTTTCAGCTTCCTGAAGTCTGGCATGGCGGTATTCCAACCGGATCAACCGAGTGAATGGCGGGTAACGGTATTCACGCCTGCTTTCCAATTCGTGTTGATAGAATCCATCCAGATCATATGAGGAGGCGTAATGGATGGCTGGATGTTCAGGCTGGTAGGTTTGAAGTATGGCTTTTCCACCAAGCGGACTGCGTCCAGATCTGCCCATCACCTGCGTTAAAACCTGGAATGATCGTTCCGCAGCATGATAATCCGGAAAATTCAAACCCACATCCCCCAGAATTACTCCGACCAGGGTAACCAAAGGCAAATCCAGTCCTTTTGCCAGCATCTGGGTGCCGATTAACACATCCGCCCGATGATTGACAAAGTGTGAGAGGATGATATCGTGGGTTCCTTTTTGCTGCACCGAACTGGCATCCAGGCGCAGAGTGCGTATACCTGGAATTTCTTTAAGTAGCTCCGTTTCCACCTTTTCAGTTCCGGTGCCAAATTGGCGGATTTGATTTGATTGGCATCGGGGACAGCGCGCCGGCATCTGCCTGTTGTAACCGCAGGAATGACAAAATAGTGCAATTGGACCGGTATGAACCGTGAGCGGCAGGTCGCACCGTGGACAGCGGATGACCAGTCCGCAGTTCCGGCAAAAAACATACGTGGCTGAACCACGCCGGTTCAGGAATAAAATTGCCTGGTAACCCGCCTGGAGAACTGCTTTTAACCCAGCCAACAGGCTGCGGCTGAAAATCGATCGATTGCCTTGTTTCAACTCTTCCCGCATATCCACAACTTCAACCGGCGGCAGGGGAAGATAATCCATTTTTTCCTCACCGGTTTGTGTCACGGAGGTATG